>Ga0272446_1004234_pt1 | contig 17158 bp, 16 predicted proteins | sample YNPCB0061_FD_194587 | JGI IMG/M metagenome (GOLD analysis project Ga0272446, IMG submission 194587) | Hot spring microbial mat communities from Yellowstone National Park, WY, United States - YNP-CB-006-1 | ecosystem: Environmental > Aquatic > Thermal springs > Hot (42-90C) > Sediment | place... | reverse complement strand
GAAAAATGTTAAAAATGTTAATAAATAATTAAAGAATGTTTAAAAAATGTTGAATAAAAAAATTTCGATAGGAAGCGATCACGCTGGTTTTAAATTAAAAGAAGAAATAAAGAATTATCTAAAAAGCAAAGACTATGATGTATTAGATTATGGAACTTACTCATTAGAATCGGTAGATTATCCCGATTTTGCTTTTCCTGTTGCAGAATCTGTCTCGAATGAAGAAACAAACGTAGGAATTGTAATATGTGGAACAGGGATAGGAGTATCAATAGTAGCAAACAAAGTTCCCCTAATAAGAGCAGCAAATTGCTGTAATACAGAAATGGCAAAAATGGCACGCCTACATAACGATGCTAATATATTAGCTTTAGGTGCAAGGCTATTAGAATTAGAAACTGCAAAGAAGATAGTAGATGTATTTTTAGAAACTGAATTCGAAGGCGGACGTCATATTAAACGAATAGAAAAAATTCATAAAATATCAAATATTTAAAATAGAATAAGATGAAAATTAAAAATATTATATTATTACTAATAGTTTTAGTGTTAGTTTCGTGTGGTGGCTCTAAATTGCCCGATAGTACAAATCCCGAAGAAATATTTCAGGCAGGAGTAAGATTTTTAGAAAATAAAGATTACAACGAAGCAAAACAAATGTTTGATTTAATTATAATTCAATATCCTGCAAGCCAATGGGCAGACGATGCACAATTTTATTTAGGGGAAGTGTCTTTTCGTAAAGGTGAATACATTGTGGCTGCATTTAGTTATAATAGACTAAGAAGGCAGTTTCCTGGTAGTCCTTTTACAAAAGAAGCCCTTTATAAAACTGCTATGTGCTATTATAATATGTCGCCTACATATGATAGAGACCAAGAATATACACGAAAAGCAATAGAAGCATTCCAAGAATTTCAGTATTTATATCCTGACGATGAATTATACAAAGAAGCATCAAACAAAATTACAGAACTAAGAAATAAATTGGCTTATAGAGAATATTTCACTGCTGAATTGTATATGAAATTACAGAGCCCTATATCGGCTGTTATTTACTACGATTCGGTAATTAATTCTTATTCTGATACAGATTATTTAGAGCCTGCTATGTATGGTAAGATATCTGCATTAATTTATATGAAAAAATACAAAGAAGCAAGCTCAACGTTTCTTGCTTACAAAAGTAATTTCCCTAATAGCGAAAAAATACAAATCCTTGAAAAAATGTTAGAAGGTAAATAGATTTCTAATTGGTATATATATTGCTATTTTTTTATAAAAATAGGTAGTTTATGAAAAAATTAGCATTATCATTAATTATATTTTTGTTATACATTCATAATTTATATTCTCAGATTAATGATCCTATTTCTTATGGATTAAATGCAGCAATAAAGTCGGGTGTAAGCGTAGTAGAAACTCCTATCGGACGTCAAAATGGATTATCAATCAATCAATATCCCGATATTAATTTATCGTTATTTATACCTATTACAGAAACATCTCCATTAGGAACTATTACAGATTTAGGTCTAAATAATTATTCATATTTTATTAAAGATTTTGCTACAGGAAAAAAATACACAAATTCATTCTCTTATATTGGACTATCGCAAAGTTTATTTTTTAAAGGTATTACCTTTGGTTTTGGAATAAATTTTCCAATAAGTTACGATATAGATGGTGCAAGCCAAAATTTAGATAATTTAAATACAATAATAGATTTAAAATTTGGCTATAATTATACAATATATAAAGATGAAAGTGCGAAATTTGAATTATTTATAAAAGCATATTACCAATTGAATGGAAATTTCACAGATTTTACAAAAAATGACCCATTTAAAGCACTAATACCCGAAGTAACAGGATATCCAATAAATAATTCTCATACTCCGAGAGCAGCTGCTATTGCTATTGGTTTTGCTTATTATTTCTTAAACCAAACAGAAAAAAACTAAAAACTTAATAATTTAATTCCTACAGCAAACTCGATTTTTACATTTTTCATATCTACATTTTGAAGACCAATGCCATCTTTGTAAATATTATTCAAGCCAGTAATATAGCGTAGATGAAAAACAAAATTACTAAACTCTGCTCCTAAGCCTAATTTAATGCCATATACCAAATTTTTAAAATCTGTTCCCGCAAGGACATCGGGCAAATCAGAAAGTCCTTTATCAGTTACTATTGAAGTAAATAAACCCCCTTGAAGATTTAGTTGAAATAAGCTTTCACTTTTTGTAAGATTAATTCCTGCTAATAATGCAAGATCTATAGAATTTTGCGTAATAGTAGGAGTAATAGTTTGCCCATCGTATTTATAGGTAATTTTGCTGCCATCAATAGAATAAATTAATTCAGGTTGAAGAAAAAATATTCCATACCCTAATTTACCAAAAGCACCTATTGCAAATCCGTTCTTAAAATCGTTAGAGAATTGCTCTGCATCAGTTGTAAATTTTGAAGCAGAATAACCAACTTTAACACCTAAATCAAATTCTGCAAAAGATAAAGTTGGAAATAAATAAATAAACGAGATTAGAAGTAAGACTTTTTTCATAAACTACCTTTTTTTATTTATTAATTAATATATTAAATTATACGAAAGAAATATTTTTTGTTACATAAAAATTTAAATTATATTTATTTTTTTGTTTAATTAAAAATAAGAAATAAATGGCAGAAAATATACAAAAAGCAAGATTAAAAGATTTTTCTTTCTCATTTTGGTTAGTAATAATATTTGAGTTTTTCGAAAGGGGCTCATATTATGGAGTAATGAGTATATTGTCAGTATATATGACAGACATATTAGGATTTAGCAAGCCACAAGTAGGAGCAATAAAAGGAACTATACAGCCATTACTTTATTTTCTACCAATAATATCCGGAGCAATAGCAGATAAATTAGGCTATCGAAGAACTTTGCTAGTTGCATTTGCTCTTTTAGGAACAGGTTATTTCCTAACATCGCAAGCAACAGATTATTCTGCTGTATTTTTCTTCCTTGTAATAATGGGATTAGGTGCGGGAACATTCAAACCCGTAATATCAGGAACAATAGCAAAACTAACAGACGAACGTTCTTCAACACTTGGATTTGGAATATTTTATTGGTCTATTAATTTAGGAGCATTTCTATTTCCATTGATTTTAGTACCATATCTAAAATCAATAGATTGGTCTTATGTATTGATTATGGCGGCATTAGGAACGGGTTTAATGATAATACCTACGTTAATACTCTTTAAAGAACCTACTAAAGAAGAAAAAACAAAAGAAAGCTTAATAGAATCATTAAAAGGAATATTTAACAAAATTATATTAGTTTTTTTAGATTGGAGATTTATATTATTTATATTTATTTATTCTTGGTTCTGGATTTTATATTTCCAGATGTTCGATTCGGTATTGTGGTATGTAAAAGATTTCGTAGATGCTACACCCTTAGATAATTTTTTAGCAAAATATTTACCTTTTGTAGGAAAATTTGATGTAGAACACGTTACGGTAATTAATGCGTTGACGATAATATTGCTACAATTGATTGTATCAAATATAGTAAAAAATACAAAAGCTCTACCAACAATGCTATTTGGTATAGGATTAGGTACAATAGGGATGGGAATTTTGGCTATCAGTAATAATATATGGGTATTTCTGATAGGTATATTTATATTTTCAATTGGCGAAATGACAGCCCATCCAAAGTATATCTCATATCTTGGACTAATAGCACCCGAAGACAAAAAAGCAACCTATATGGGATTTGGATTTTTATATGGATTTTTTGGTTCCTTAATAGGTAGCTTCGTAGGAGCGTGGCTATATGTTAAATTAGTTGATAATCCAATGATTGTATTTATAAATACTAAACTAACAGAATTAGGCAAACCAACAATTGAATTAGGTTCTAATATTACAGAAGCAATCAAAATATCCGAAAGCATAGGATTAAGTAAATCCGAAATATCCAATTATGCACATACTCAAGAACTATGGATATTATTCTCGATTATAGGTATTCTGTGTATAGTAGGATTATTGCTATACAGCAAATTTATAATGAAAAAAGGTAGCAAACATTAATTATAAAATATTATTCTTTTATTTTTTCTATCAGTTCGTTTATATCAACTGATACTATACCAGGTTTTTCTACAACAAGTCCTGCAGCATAGTTAGCTAATGCAGAAGCGTCTTTTACGTTAGCACCGCCTACCCATCCCGCACATAATGTTGCAATAGTAGTATCTCCTGCACCCGATACATCTGCTACTTTACGTGCAAATGTAGGAACAGATGATATATTACCATTGTCTTCGAATAAGAACATACCTTCGCTACCGAGTGTAATCAATACATTATTGCATTCTAATCTATCGAGAAGTTTTTTTCCTGCTGTTACGATATCATCCTGAGTCTTTAGGTTCATTCTCAAAGCATTTGCTGCTTCTTTTCTGTTGGGTTTGAATAGAGTACATTTACGATAAGAAAAGAAATTTTCGCTCTTCGGATCTACAAATACAGGTATATTATTATCTAATGAAAAAATAATAATGGAGTTAATCAAAGATTCTGTAAGTAAACCTTTATTGTAATCTTCTAATATGATAGCAGATAAATCCTTGATATCTTTTAGTTTAGTAAGAATAAAAGCTTCGGCATTTAGACTAATTTTATCTCTTACTTCTCTATCAATTCGGGCTATATGCTGATTATTTCCAATAATACGTGTTTTTACTGTAGTAGGGCGATTTTTGTCCATATATAAGCCATCTGCGATAATTCCATTGCTTGTAGCAATCTCGTAAAAAATTTTACCACTATTATCATCTCCTAAAATACCGAATAATACAGGTATTAGTCCGAGAGATGATAAATTCTTAGCTACATTAGCAGCACCGCCCAAGTGAAATGATTCTTCTTCTACATCTATAACAGGTACAGGGGCTTCGGGTGATATTCTGCTAACCGAACCCCAAAAAAATCTATCAAGCATAACATCGCCAATTACAGCAACTTTTTTATTTTTTGCATTATTTAATATTTCAATCGCTCTTGTTCTTTTTAAACTATTCATAATTAAATTTCCAACAATGTATCATTCAAAAATATTGAAAATTCGTCAGAAGCAATTGCACTTTTTATAATTATATCAATTAAATTTTTAGAATAAAAAACATCATTATTTATATCATTATAATAAGTAAAACTTTTTTTCTTAATATATTCATAAGCAGGATGAGTGGGGGAAAATCCTTGAACTTTTTTCAGCTTATTATCAGGTTCGTATTCTATAGGAAAATAATTTTTAAAATTAGGATGATTAATTATATTATAATATTCATCCCAATTGTAATAAATTTTGTTCCTTAATAATTTAAGCAAATTAGATTCAGGATTGTGCATACCTGTAGCAATAAAACATTCGTCTAAAGAAAAATGAATATAAACTCCTGAAGCAATTTTTTTAATATCTTTTACATTAATATTTCGGGGAATAATTATACCAAAATATGTTTTGTAAGGAGATTTATCTTGAGAAAAACGAATATCACGATTTATTCTAAACAAAGAAATTTTAGTATCGGCTAAATATGGAAGATTTAATTTTTTAAATTCAGCAGATAATACATTTATTAATTCTTTAGATTTATTTTTAATTTCATTTTCATAAAAATTACGGTTATTATCAAACCATTCTTTGTTGTTATTTTTTGATAGATCTGCAAAAAATTTATATATATCTCTACTGTAACCGCTAAAACTCATTGTACTACTCCATATCTAAATTAAATAAATATCTTAATGAACTAATACCATCGTAAAGATTAGAAAATTGCATTGGCAGTTTAGTTTCAGTTTCTAAATTAACTAAACCATAGAATTTGTCTTGCTCTAACCTATCTTCTATAGTAAAACAAGAGTTATATAAATTCATATAACTAATAAATGAATTGGCAAAAGCTAAAAGGCTTAAGTAGTCCTTGCCCGAAGCATTTAATAGTCCATAGATTTTTTTTTCGATGATTTTATAAACTGCAATTGCAATATCATCCAGAAATACGGGATTGGTAAAATAATTAGAGAAAATCTTTATATTTTTTTCATTCATAATTTTATCGGGATAGTAGCCAAATCCATATGGTGTATATCCGTAATAATTTGTAATTCTAATAACTGTAGATTTATCATAAACGCTACGAAGCAAATTCTCTACAGCTAAATAACATTTACCATAAAAATCTGTGGGCTCTGGATTTACATTTGTGTAGTATGGACCGTTTAGACCATTAAATACATTTTCTGAACTAAAAGTAATAAAATGAGAACCTGTAACCAAAGCACTACGGATAATTATTTCGTTTAATCCTACTATTTGATTCCAATATTTATTTTTTTCATTATTTACATTATTTATATCGTTAAAAAAGGTAGAATTTATAATTATATCTGGGCTTACTTCGTAGATTATTTTTTTAATATAATTACGAGAATAAATATCTTCATTAATAAATAAATTAGCACTATCGAATACAGATTTATCGTAGAATAGAGTATTGTCTTTATTGGATGCTATAATATTAATATTACAATCTAATTCCCTATTCAAAAAATTAGCAATAGACCATCCTAAGGGATTTGCTGCATTAATTATTAATATATTCATTATGTTTCACGTGGAACAATTTTAAAATTATTTTAAATATAACGATAAAATAGAAATATCCGAAGCCGAAACTCCCGATATTCGAGATGCTTGACCTAATGAAGCAGGGCGAATTTTTTTAAGTTTTTCTCTTGCTTCTTTAGACAAAGAATGAATCCTATCATATTCGAATTTTGTTGGTATTAATTTATTTTCATTTTGAAGAAAATATTCGATTTCCTTTTGTTGTCGTCTGATATATCCTTCGTATTTAATTTCGATTTCTAATTGCTCTATGCTTTTTTTTGATTTTAATACTCTTTTAGTATAAACAGTGGGGACAGAAATTAATTTAGCAAGCTCTACAAGGGAAGTTTTTGCTCTTCGTAATAATGATACAATATCTGTAGAATTAAGAATTTCGGTTTCTCCTAACGAAATTAGATATGGATTAACAATTTCGGGTTTTAGTTTAATTTCTTTTAATTCTTCGAATGCATTATCAATGTCAGAATAATGAGATTGGACTTTCTCGTATTCATCTTTGGAGACTAAACCAATACGGTAGCCATATTTCATTAATCTATTGTCTGCATTATCTTGTCTTAGAAGTAATCTATATTCTGCTAAGGATGTAAAAATACGATAAGGCTCTTCGGTGCTTTTGTTTACAAGGTCGTCTATTAATACACCAATGTAAGCTTCGTTTCGCCTTAGTATTAATGGTTCTTCTCCTTTTATTTTTAGTGCTGCATTAATTCCAGCAATTAAGCCTTGTGATGCAGCTTCTTCGTAGCCCGAAGTGCCATTGATTTGCCCTGCAAAATATAATCCACTTACTGCTTTTGTTTCTAATGTAAAATTTAGTTGATAAGGAAAAAAGAAATCGTATTCTACAGCGTATCCTGGACGAAGAAATTGAGCATTTTCTAAACCTTTGATAGAGCGAATACCTTCAATTTGAATTTCTAAAGGTAGGCTTGTAGAAAAGCCATTTACATAAATAGAATCTGTATATAGTGCTTCGGGCTCTAAAAGAATTTTGTGAGAGTTTTTATCAGAGAATCTATTTACTTTATCTTCGATAGATGGACAGTAGCGAGGACCAGCTCCCGAAATCATTCCTGTAAACATTGGAGAGTCATTAAATCCCTTTCTTAAAATATCGTGTGTAATTTCTGTAGTAGCAGTACTATAACAAACAATTCTATTTTTCACTACTGAAGTAAAGCGAGAAAATGGTTCAGGAAATTCATCCCCTGGTTCTAATTCTAATTTAGAATAGTCTATTGAAATGCGATGAATACGTGGGGGAGTTCCAGTTTTAAGCCTTCCACGCTCGAATCCGTAGGAATCAAGCATATCGGAAATTTTGTCAGAAGATTTTTCGCCTACTCTACCACCTTTTGTAACGTTTCTGCCCGTATAGAGCTTTCCATTTAGAAAAGTTCCCGCACATAAAATAACTGCTTTAGAATAAAGAGTCTCGTTAGAATCGGTAATTACACCTGCTACGGAGTCGTTTTGGATAATAATTTCATCGGCAGTGCCTTGGATTAGTGTAATTAATGGATGATTAGCAAGCAACTGATATGCATATTTCGGATATAAATCTTTGTCAATTTGTGCTCTTGGAGACCACACAGCAGGACCTTTGGATTTGTTTAGCATTTTGAAATGTATTCCAGCTCTATCAGCTAACAATCCCATTACTCCGCCTAAAGCATCAATTTCTTTTACTAAATGCCCTTTAGCAGATCCCCCAATTGATGGATTGCAAGACGGTCGCCCCATAGCCCGTAAGTCCATAGATAATAGAGCCACTTTTAAACCGAGACGCGCACCCGCCATCGATGCTTCTATACCAGCATGACCACCACCAATAACTATTATATCAAATCTATTTTCCATTTTTTAAATTAATTACAAATTATTTTTAAAATGTTCCACGTGGAACTATTTCCCTATACAAAATCGCGAAAAAATATGGTCTAAAACTTCTTCGTTCCAAGTTTCGCCTGTTAATTCGCCTAAAATTTTTACTGCTTTACGGATGTCTATTGCTATAAACTCGTTTTCCATATTATTATCTAATGATTCTAATGCAGTAGAAAGCGATAATGAAGCTTGTTTTAGCAAATTAGCGTGGCGTTGATTAATTAGGATATCGCTTTCTCTTTCGATAGAATTTTTTGCAATATCGTAAATTCTATGTTTAAGATTTTCTAGACCTATATTTTTAAATGCTGAGATAAAAATTTCGGTATCAGTATCATCGTAATTTAAGTTAACGAGATCAATTTTGTTATGAGCAATTAGAATTTTAGTAGTTGGATGTTTTAAAGATATTTTATTTATCAAAGAGTCAGAATGTTCGCGTCCATAGGTAATATCGTTAATCACAAGGATTAAATTAGATTGCTTAAGAATAGAATCTACAATTTTTATACCTTCGATTTCGATAATATCGCTTGTAGAACGTAGCCCTGCTGTATCAAATAGCCTGATAGTAATACCTTTGATAAATAAGCTTTCTTCTAAATAATCTCTTGTAGTTCCGGGGATAGGACTTACTATAGCTCTATCTTTTTCTATTAATCTATTAAACAATGTTGATTTGCCCGAATTAGGATAGCCTACAATCCCCACAAAAAAACCCGAACGCATAATTTCTGAGGATAAATAGGAATCAGCCAGACCATTAGAAAAATCAATAGCATTGATAATTTTTTCTTTGATTTTTTCTTTTGGAATTAGTTCTATGCCTTCGTCAGAAAAATCTAATTCTAATTCTAACAAGCCTGCAATATCTAAGAGCTCTGTCCTTAGATTTTTCAATCTTTTTGTAAAATTACCATTTAATTGACGGGCTGCTGTTTTTACACCTGCTACAGTGTTAGAGTGGATTATATCTGCAACTGCTTCTACTTGTGCAAGGTCTAACTTTCCATTTAAAAAAGCACGACGAGTAAATTCTCCTGGTTCTGCAAAATGTGCTCCAGCATCTAATAGCAAGTTTATAATTTGCTCGGCTACTAATTGACCGCCGTGACATCCTAATTCTACTACATTTTCGCCAGTGTAGGAATGTGGTTCTCTAAAAATGGATGCTGTTATCTTATCTATTAATAAGCCTTGACTTTCGATATTTCCGTAATGAATAGTATGAGTAGGGCAGTCATTTAAAGGTTTCTTGCCTTTAAAGACTTTATCAGCAATCTCTATTGCATAGTCTCCACTAATTCTAATTACTGCTAATCCACCTATTCCTGGAGGTGTTGCAAGTGCTACGATTGTTCTATCCATTTTAAACAAAATTTATTTGATATAGAAGAATATTAATAAAAAATATTTGTTAAATAATTTTATGGCATATTATTTGATAAATATCAATTAATTATATTGTAAATATTTTATTTTAAATAGTTTGTAAATAAATATGAAATTTGGATTATCAACTAAAAAAGCTATTGGTAAATTTCCCGATGTATTACCATCGCCATTAAAGTTAAATCTTGGCTGCGGATTAGATGTTAGAGCAGATTATTTAAACCTTGATTTATATTCGGATAATCCCGATGTTATTTATTGTGATGTAAGAAAATTACCTTTGCCCGATAATTCAGTTGATTTAATTTTAGCTAATGATGTATTAGATATTTTTTCGCATAGAGAAATAGATAATGTATTGAATGAATGGAATAGAGTGCTTAAATTAGATGGTGAAATTCAGATACGTGTTCCAAATCTAAAAAGTCAAGTTAGACTATATATGAATAACGAATGGGATGCCGATGTAGCTTCGTATATGCTATATGGCGGGCAAACTAATCCAATGGATTACAAGGCTTGTGCCTTTGATAGTAAATCATTATCTGCAAAATTGCTCAAAAGTGCTTTTGTAATTAAAGATATTCAAGAAATTAACTATAAGCAAAATAAAGGTTTTATAAATCCTAAATTAGTTATTATTGCTACAAAAACAAACAAAATAACCGAAATATCAGAAACTAAACCCGATGATAATCTAATAAAAATTGAATTTCCAGATGATACAAGTAATATAGAAGCAAAAGAAAATTCTAATTTGGATAAATTATATATTAGCTCAGAAATTCCAACTAAACAGCCGATAGAAGAACCTATAATAAATAATTTAGATCAATTTACAATAGATGAAAATGATATAGAAATAGACAAAGACAAATTAGAAAATTATTTAGATTATGATGATTATGATATATCATTGATGGAAGAAATAGTACTAAGCAATTATAAAGAAGAAAATAAAAATAATCAGCCACTAAAATATGAGTTAAATATCGTATGGGAAGGATCACAATTTGTATATCATTCATTGGCATTAATTAATAGGGAGCATTGTTTTAATATTATTAAATATGACGTTGCAAATCTAACAATTATACCTTACGAACCCGATGAATTTAGTTACGAAAAAGGAGATAAATATAGAATACTTGCAAAAAATGATATCAGATACAAACAAGAAGTAAGCGATGAAATATCTCGATTGCCATATTGCTGGATACGTCATCAATGGCCCCCAAAAGCAGAGCGTCCAAAAGGCGCTAAATGGATTATTATGCAACCGTGGGAATTCTCTTGTCTAAGGCAGGATATAACCGAAATCTTTACTCAAGCAGACGAGATATGGACACCGTCTTATTTCTCGCGTAATACATTTATCGAATCGGGAATAGATCCTGATAAAATACAAGTAATACCAAATGGTATTGATCCTTTTTTATTCTGTCCGAATGGAGCTAAATATCCATTAGCAACTAATAAAAGGTTAAAATTGCTTTTTGTAGGTGGTACAATCTATCGTAAAGGTATAGACTTGCTGCTTAGAGCATATATCAAAGCATTTACAGCAAGTGATGACGTATGCCTTGTAATAAAAGACATTGGAACAAGTAGCTTCTACGAAGGACAAACCAACCAGAAAATGATAGATGATATTAGAAAATTACCAAATACGCCCGAAATTATATACATAGAAGATAAATTAGAAGAAGAGCAAATGGCACAACTATACCGTGCTTGCGATGTATTAGTATTGCCATATAGGGGCGAAGGCTTCGGATTGCCCGTATTAGAAGCGATGGCTTGTGGATTGCCTGTGGTAGTTACAGAAGGTGGAGCAACAGATGATTTTGTAGAGGAAGCTTTTGCTTGGAAAATTAAAGCTACAAAAAAATCAATAGGTCATACATTAAGCGGGAAGCCATTTGTAAAAGAAGCTTTTCTATTAGAACCAGATTTAGACGAGTTAATAGAAACTTTAAAAAAATTACGAAATTACCAAACCAACCTAAAAAGTATGGGTATGCTTGCCCAATTTGTTGCTCGAACCAATTGGACTTGGGACCGTGCAACTCTAAAATTGCTATCAAGATTAGATAATATATATGGAACTAATATGGGACATAAAGCACAAAACGAATTTGTAGAGTTTTCTGATTCGTCAACTAAATTAGGCGAAGCAGAATCTTTATACATAGCAGGAGATTACGAGACTGCTAAACAGCTCTATATCGAAGCTTTAAAAGGGGATTACTTGAATCAAGATTACAGGCTACACGCTCTTCATAGGCTTGCAATTATTTGCATAAACCAAGATGATAGCGATTATTACAAAGTAATAAACGAGTCTGATAATATTGATAGAAATCATCCCGATAATTTATACGTAAAAACTATTAAATTAGCTTCCGAAGGAAAGAATAATGAAGCAATTGCTCAGCTATCTCAATTAATGGAAAATTGGGAAAATACTATTTATAGGTCTACTTTAGGCTATACAACAGATGATTTGTTAGTGCTATTGGGCGATTTATTATATGCCGAAGGTGATTTAGAAAAGGCATTGAATATGTATAGCTCGGCACTAAAAATTAACAACAACAACGAATATGCTTGCTATGGTGCAGGTAAATGCTTTAAAGAATCGGGAATAAACGACCACGCTAAGACTATGCTAGAGTGGGCAGTAAAATTAAATCCCGATTTCGAAGAAGCAAAAAAAGAGCTTGCTGAATTATAAATTTTTTCTTAATAAACTATAATTATACCATTTGCTATTGTTAAGCGATTGGGAATTTTCTAAAATTGAATAAATAAATGTTGTAGTAATTACACCAACCAAACTACCAGCCCATACATCTATTAAAAAATGCTGAACTAAATAAATTCTTGATATACCTACATTTACAGCTATTACAAAAAATAGGAATTTAAGAAATTTATTATTAACTAAAAATGAAAAATACAAAAAAATTGTAAAAGCAGACGTAGTATGCCCCGATGGGAAACTTCCCCAAGAATAAACATCTACACCTTCTACAAAATTTAGATTAGAAATATCAGATAAATATTTAATTGGGCGTGGCTCGTTTAGTAAGTTCTTTATGATTTGTGCAATTGCTCCGCTAGATAAAAATAATATTAATCCCTGAAAAAAATACTTAAATTTAAATAAACCTAATATAATAATAATAATTAAAAAGTAATATCCTTCGCCTAAATAGGTTGTATATTTGTAAATAAAATCTAATGCTGGATTATGAATAGAATTAATTAGCAATAGAAAATCTTCTTTTTTAGTTATTATTACAAAAATTGAAGTTAAAATAAAAATAACACCAAAGGGCAAGTAAAAGAATAAATTATTTGTTATCAGTTTTGATATATTTTGTAATTTCATTTTTTTCTAAATTTTTTAATAATTTCATTTTCTTTTTGGCGTGCTCGCGTATATTGTCGCGTTTTTCCATTTCTAATTTGTATTTAATTCTTTTGTCTATATCGCTTAATACCGAAAATGCTTCATTGATTAAAGTAAACTTTACTAAAGCTTTTTCATCATTATTGTTGCGGTCGGGATGATATTTTTTTGCTAATTTATAGTAAGCTGCTTTTATTTCTTCGGTGGTAGCAGAACTATCAATTCCTAAAACCTTATAATAATCAATGAATTTCATTACTCTAAAATAAATAATTTCCGAGAAAAATTGTTGTAAAAATAACTTAAATTTTGCAATCTCAAAATACTGATCTAGAGAGCGTTTTCGGGCTTACCTTCATAAATCGTTTATAAAGCATTTTTTTAAGCATATTAGTATTAATATATGCCCTATAATTTTTTAGGTAAGGCTAACTTAATTGGCTTTGATTAGCTCTATGTTATAAGAAACTTTTACGTTTTGTAAATTTATATAATTTACCTTGCCCGATAATTTATTGTTTGTGGTTGAAATATTTCCATTGAAATTAAATTCATTATCTGATAGCAAAGAAACATTTAAATTTGGTTTACTATAAATATATTTAGATGTTCCATTTCTATCGATAGAATAGCGGAATTCGTTAGAACCAGATGAAACATAATATATTAATTGAAATTCGGCTCTACAAAAATTATCTCCATATTGTTCGCCAAAATCTAATGATAAGCGAGCTGTATCTTTCAGCCCATATGCAAAACCTTCCCATTTACCTTTTAATTCCGAGGGAATAGTAGGTTTATTATCATCTACAGAATTATCACTACAAGATGATAAAATCAAAGTAAATAATACTATATATAACAAATATTTCATAATGAATCCTTTAAATTAATGAGATTTAAAAATTGTTCTTCGTTTAATATTCTAACTCCAAGTTCAAGTGCCTTTTGATATTTACTTCCGGGATTATCACCAACTACAACAAAAGAAGTTTTTTTGCTAACAGAAGAAGTTTCCTTGCCGCCAAGTTCTTCTATTTTAGCAGATGCTTCGTTTCTAGTCATTGATTTTAATTCGCCTGTAAAGACAAATGTTTTGTCTTTTAAATAATTTGTGGAATTATTTTCTTCTTTTTTTAATGATTTTGGATTTAAACCAAATTCTTTTAATCTATTAATTAATTGAATATTTTCGGGATTAGAAAAATAATTAATTATTGATTGGGCGGTTTTTTCGCCAATTTCTTCGATTAAAAGTAGTTCATCGTATGTTTTGTGTGCTAATTCATCAATATTTGCAACGTTTTTAGCTAATGTTTTAGCAGCTTCTATCCCTACATAACGAATACCGAGAGCATAAATAAACTTATCTAATGGCTTATTTTTACTATTTTCTATTGCATTTAAAAGGTTTTCTACTGATTTTTGACCGAAATTTTCCAGTTTTAGTAATTCATCCTTATAATTTTTTAAATAATAAATATCTGCAGCATTTTTCAAAAAATTTAGACTAACTAATTTATCAATAATTTTTTCGCCCAATCCTTCTATATCCATTGCTTCTCGCGATGTAAAATGCTCTAATTTCTTACGAATTTGCCAGGGACATTCATTATAAACACAATAGATATTAGCTTCATCCGGATATTTTACTAATTTAGTTTTGTATTCGCAAGGGCAAGTTTCGGGAACTTCGAAAGGTTTTGAATTAGCAGTTCGAGCATCTTTATTAACGGATACAATTTTTGGAATTATATCACCGCCTTTTTCTATGGTTACTATATCGTAAATTCTTACATCTAATTCTTTTAAATAGTCGAAATTATTAAGAGTAGCACGACTAATCGTACTACCTGCTAAAAATACAGGCTCTAACTCGGCTACAGGAGTAATTGCACCTGTTCTACCAACTTGTAACTTAATATCAAGCACTTTAGTCTCTACTTTTTCTGCATCGTATTTGTAAGCTATAGCCCAACGTGGAGATCGAGCTACAGTGCCAAGTAATTCCTGTTGCTGTAAAGAATTTACTTTAATTACAATACCATCAGTCTGGAATGGCAATTTATGACGCTCCGATTTCCAATATTCTATAAATTCGAAAATCTCATCTAAATTTTTGCATATTTTATAAGCTGGATTGACAGGAAATCCAAGCTTTTTAAGCAACTCTAAATTTTGATAATGAGTAGAGAAAATTTTATTTTTTGTTAATAAATAATAAGTAAAAATTCTAACTTTTCGCTTGGCAACAAGTTTAGGATTTAATAGTTTTAGAGTACCTGCAGTAGTATTGCGTGGATTAGCATATAATTTTTCTCCTAATTCTTTACGTTCTTCGTTAATTTTAGCAAAATCGTCGTTACGAATGTATGCCTCGCCACGAACTTCGAAACTACTTAAGTCAAATTCTTTAAAATTTGACAAATCTATTGATAAAGGTAGTCCCTTGATTGTTTTTACATTTTCTGTAATATCATCTCCTGTAGTTCCATCACCGCGAGTTGCCCCCTGCAGCAAAACTCCATTAACATATTTAACACTAAGCGCTACACCATCTATTTTTAATTCAGCAACAAATTCTATTTCATTCCCAATAGATTTGATTGTACGATTGATAAATTCTTGAACTTCGTTACGCGAATAAGTATTAGTTAGCGATAGCATAGGTTCGTCGTGAATTACAGTTTTAAATTCTTTTAGTGGTTCGCCGCCTACTTTTTGTGTTGGAGAATCAATACTTAAAAATTCGGGATATTTCTGCTCTAAATCATATAATTCTCTAAAAAGCAAATCGTATTCTTTATCAGAAATAATTGGCTCGTTAACTACATAATATAAATAATCGTGTTTTTTTATTTCATTTCTTAAGAATTCAATTCTATCTTTTGCTTGTTCTTTTGTCATTCTTTACTATAATTAAAAATATTACGTCAAGATATAATTATTAACTAAATTGTAATTAAAATATTTGTAAATTATGAATAAAGACCAAAAAAAATCAATATTAAGATGGGAATATATTATAGTTATTATATTAGTATTATTAGACCAAGCAACAAAATTATATTTTAAAGGATTTAATTTTTTAGGAATAGAGCATAAAGGACTAAATTACGGCGAGCAAGTTCCAGTAATAGGAACATTCCTTCAGTGGACATATATAGAGAATGCGGGTATGGCTTTTGGGATAGAATTTGGATGGGGAAAAATATTTCTATCCTTCTTTTCTGTGATAGCATCAATTTTTCTAATAATATTGATTAAGAAATTAGAAGGATATAGTTTAGGAGTAAGATTAGGATTTAGTCTAATTTTATCAGGAGCAATGGGAAATCTAATAGATAGAGTATTTTATGGGGTAATTTTTGGGGAATCACCATTATTTTATGGGAGAGTAGTGGATTTCATACAAGTTGACATTCCCGATATACACTTTTTAGGATGGGAATATTTTCCGATATTTAACGTTGCCGATTCGTGTGTTACAGTAGGAGTAATATTTTTAATTATATATTATAACAAATTACCTGATTTTAAAGAATTATTCAGTAAAAAAGAGGAAATTTTAGAAAAATCCAATAATTAAGTATTTCTACTTAAATAATGTCTATAATAATAAGATATTTTTGTAATATTAAAATTCTTAATTTATGGAGAAAATATGAAAACTAAAATGATTTTAATACTTCTAACCTTTACTTTAATTGGTTTATTAGTAAATAGTTGCGAGCAACCTGTTTCAAATA
>Ga0272446_1004233_pt1 | contig 17166 bp, 16 predicted proteins | sample YNPCB0061_FD_194587 | JGI IMG/M metagenome (GOLD analysis project Ga0272446, IMG submission 194587) | Hot spring microbial mat communities from Yellowstone National Park, WY, United States - YNP-CB-006-1 | ecosystem: Environmental > Aquatic > Thermal springs > Hot (42-90C) > Sediment | place... | reverse complement strand
ACTCTTTTTCTGCGGGGTGGTTGCTGTTGTATTGGTTTCAGTGTTGCTTGCCATGCCACTATTCTACCGCAATCTCGAATTTGACAAGCTCAAAAATGCCTTAATTTCCGACCAATGGCGTAAGTCCAATTGAGGTGAGAACGATGACGACTGAACCCACCGCTCTGGAACAGGCCACCGCCCTGGCGCGTACACAAAGCGCCGGGCGCAACTGGCGCGACCGCTTCTGGCAAGCCGTCATCCTGGCGATCCTGATCATGGCCGCGGCCGTCAGCCTCTTCCCGCTTTACTGGCTCTTTGTCACTGCGATCACGCCTGCCTCGTCAACTGTGAAGCTGCCGCCAGAGTTGATCCCGTCGAACCCGACACTGGAGAACATCACCAATCTGATCGCCCTGAGTGGGACGGGCGGGCTGCGCGTGGCAGGGCTTGAGGGCGTGCGCATGTCACGCATGTTGTTGTGGTTCATCAACACACTGCTGCTGGCGCTGGTCAGCACTGCGATCCATGTGGTCTTCGATACAATGGCGGGTTACGCCTTCGCCAAGCGCAAGTTTCCGGGGTCCAATGTGTTGTTTTGGATGATTCTGGCGGCGCTGATGATTCCGGGGCAGGTGACGCTGGTGCCGCTCTACCTGATGATCACGCAGTTCAAGCTGGTCAACACCTTCGCCGGTGTGCTGTTGCCGGGGCTGGCCGACGTGATCGGCATCTTCCTGCTCAAGCAGTATATTCAAACTATGCCGGGTGAACTGGAGGAGGCCGCACGCATGGACGGCGCCTCAGAGTGGAAGACCTTCACCAGTGTGATCGTACCGCTTGCTGCGCCAGCGATGGCGGTGACTGCGATCTTTGCCTTCCAACGCTACTGGAACGCGTTCCTATGGCCGCTGGTCGTGCTGCAAAATCCCGATCTCTTCACTCTGCAGGTCGGGCTGTCCTACCTTTACAACAGTGAGTTTGGCACCAACTATGGCCTGCTGATGTCCGGCGCGGCGCTGGCGTCGATCCCGATGATCATCTTCTTCTTTGCCTTCCAGCGCTATTTCATGCAGGGGCTGCGCGTCGGCGCGGTGAAGGGGTAATCGCCGGCTGTTGCGTGTGCAGACGCCGCCACGATTTTCTGCACTGTGGTCAGCGTCTGCACGTAAAAATGTCGGTTTCTTAGCCGCCGCTGGTTACCTGGTTTGGATCAATCCCCAGTTCGCGCAGTTTTGCCGCCAACGCCTCGGCGCGCTGGCGCTCCTGCTCGGCGCGCTGACGCTCCTGCTCGGCGCGCTGACGCTCCTGCTCGGCGCGCTGACGCTCCTGCTCGGCGCGCTGACGCTCCTGCTCGGCGCGCTGACGCTCCTGCTCGGCGCGCTCTTTGCCGGTAAGCAGCAGGTTCCCCTCACTGTCGATCCAGCGCAGCCAGGTTCCCGACAGGTCTTCGTACTCGCCCTCCCAAAGCGTCACGCCCAAACCAATGCCAGGCAGTGTGTCTGGCGGAATCTGGACGAAGCGCAGATCGCGGCGTGCAAACACGTAGAGCGCCTGCTGCGTCAACAGCAGCTCCGGGTCGTAGACAATGTAGTAGGTGACGCCCAATCGTGCGTAGCCGTCTAGCTTCTCATCCAGCTCGCCACCCTTGCGGTTGGAGACAATCTCGATCACAATCTCTGGTGGCTTGCCATATTCCCAGATGAAATAGGAGCGATTCTTTTTGGGAAACGGGTTGTCGGGCGGTCGCACGTCCAGGCTGACCAGGGCGTCTGGCACGTAGGGCGGCGTTGACAGCGCGAAGAACAGGCCGACGTTGGTCATGGCGAGGAAAGGACGGGCTGCGCCCGCTGCACTCCAGGAGGTGTAAAGGCTATCGGCCAGCAAGCGCTGCTGGCGTTCGGAGAACAAGTTGTCCACAGGGGTGTCATCCTCGGTGATGATATTCGTATAGTCAATCTCGATTGGTGTGTAGGGCAGCGCCTCACCCTCTGGCGGGGTAAGGACGGCTTCCATCACCGGCGCCTCAACCGACATTGCAATTCCTCCTTTTCCGGTAAGCAATCACCAGCCATGCACAGCAGTCTAGCACATCTGTTCCGGTGCAGTCAATCCCGGAAAAACTACGCGCCAGGCTGCCACAGCGGTTCGGCTACGCCCTTCATAAAGTTCTCGTAGCGCGCCATCACAAAGAGCGCATCGGACAGGCGGTTCAGATAGGCCAGCACATTGGCGCCCACGGCCTCCTCACGCGCCAGGGCGGCGACGTCGCGCTCGGCGCGGCGGCACACGGTGCGCGCCACGTGAAGCTGTGCGGCGCCCAACGATCCGCCCGGTAAGATGAAGTTTTCCAGCGGGCCGAGCGCCGCCGTCATCTCGTCGATCATGTCTTCCAGTCGCTCGATGTGACGCGCTTCGATCTGCGGCAACTTGTAGGTCGCTTTGTCTTCCTCAACAAAGGCCAGGTCGGAGCCAAGGTCGAAGAGTTCGTTTTGGATCTCCGATAGCACCGTCGCCAGTTGTGCATCGAGACCGAACGCCAGCGCTACGCCGATCTGCGAGTTGAGTTCATCCACCGTGCCGTAGGCCGTCACGCGCAGGTGATCCTTGGGGACGCGCTGCCCACCGCCCAGCGAGGTTTGTCCTTCATCACCTTTCTTGGTGTAAATCTTCGTCAATCTTGGCATCTTAATTCACTCCTAATGCATCGTCGGCTGTCAACCAGCCAGTTTCTGGGAACAGTTTAGCGATTTGTGGCGCAAAGAGCGGTGAGGTCGCCATCACTTCGGTTGGTTCCCCTTCCGCAATGATCTCGCCCTGGCTCATCAAAATTACGCGGTCGGCGATGGCCGCGGCCAGCTCGACGTCGTGCGTTACGACGAGGATCGCCATGCCGTCGTCGCGCCAGCCGTGCAGCAGCCGCTCCAGGGCGCGCTTGGCGGCGTAGTCGAGACCGCGCGTCGGTTCGTCGAGTAGCAATGCGCCTGGCTGCGTGACTGTGATCGCCGCCAACGCCACGCGCTGCCGTTCGCCCACGCTCAGGTCGCGCGGGTAGGCAGCCGCCTTGTCAAGCAGATTCAATCGCTGCAAGAGATCGGAGATTGTGGATTGGGGATCGGCGCCGCTCTCCCTGTCTCTTTCTTTCCCTGCCTCTCCCACACTCCCTGCGGCCGCAATCGCCGACTTCCAGTCTTCAATCTCCACCCCGTGATTGCGCAGCGTCACCGCCAGCTCCTCACCCACGCTTTCGGCAAAGAGGAGTGTGTTCGGGTCTTGTGGCAAATAGCCGACCTGGCGACAAATCTCGGCTACATCGCGCCCCTTGTTGGGCTTGCCGTCCACGCGGATGTCGCCAGCTTGCGGCTGCACCAGCCCCACCAGGGAGCGCAGCAATGTGGTCTTGCCGGCGCCGTTGCGCCCCATCAACACGACGATTTCGCCCGGCCACACGTCCAGATCGACGCCGCGCAAAACCGGCTGACTGCCGTAGTTCACTTTGACCCGGCGCGCCTGTAGATAGGGTGCGCCGGTGCGGGCAAAGTGACGACGATGGCGCGGAGGAAGGTCGGCGCGCTGGCGTTGTTCTGCAAGCCAGGCGCGGCTGAAGCGCAGCCCCTCCTTGATCGTCAGCGGCAGCGGTTGCCAGCCAAGCCCCTTGCCCACTTTCACCAGCGGCGGCGCCAGCTCCACCTGTTTCATCACCGTGCGCGCATCGTCAAAGATGACCGGACTGCCGTCGTCAGGCAGGTAGATGATGCTATCCACATAAGGCAGCACGCGCTCTAACCGATGCTCGGCCAGGATCACGGTCAGGCCCAGATCGTGGTTGAGACGGACGAGTGCGTTGAGCACATCTTCAGCCGACTTGGGGTCGAGTTGTGACGTCGGCTCATCGAGCACCAGGATGGCGGGGCGCAACGCCAACGCCGCTGCAATCGCCACACGCTGTCGCTCTCCGCCAGAAAGCTGCTTGAGCGGGCGGTCGCGCAGCGGCGTCAGGTCGAGCAACTCCAGCGTCTCCTCGACGCGCACCCGCATTGCCTGCGGAGACATGGCGGCGTTCTCCAGCGCAAACGCAATCTCATCTTCGACACGGTCGGTGACAAATTGCGCTTCCGGGTCCTGGAAGACAAAGCCGACGCAGCGGCTGAGCACGCGCGGCGTCGCAGCGACTGGGTCGTAACCATTCACGCGCACGACGCCACTGATGGCGCCACCGCTGAAATGTGGCGTCAATCCGTTGAGACAACGCAGCAACGTCGATTTGCCGGCGCCCGACGGCCCAATCAGCAGGATCAATTGCCCTTCAGGCAGATCGAGTGAAACATCTTTCAATGCCGGGTTCACCGCGCCCGGATAGGTGTAGGTCAAGTGTTCGAATCGAATCACGTGCGTTGCTCCTGTTGCGGCTCAGACCAATGCTGGCGCGACAAGCCCCAGCGTTGCCAGCCCGATGCGCCAGTCGAAGCCCGGCCAGCTCAGCGTCGGGTAGGGATAGTAAAAGATTGTGCTGCGTTCGAATAGCGGCAAGAGATAGGCGCACGCCGCCAGCGCTGCCCCGCCGACCACCAACCAGTCCCACCTTTGCCATTGATCTGGGCGATAGACTGTGTGGGGATGGCTGCGTCCTGCGCGCCAGAGACCACCCACCAACGCGGCGCTGCCAACGATCAGCAACGCTGCGCCAGGGAGTGGTTGCGCCCAGATCAACCGCAGCAGCCAGCCGGCCACGATGGCGACAAAGCCCGCCAGCACCAACAGCTGCGGCCAGCGGCGAATGTGTTCATCGCCGCTGGCAAAGCCGCGTGCCACCATTGCCTCGGCCAGTTGCAGCGAACGCTCCATGCCCCCCTCCAGCAGCGGCACGATCAACGGCAGCCAGCTCCGCACACCGCGCAGGCGGTGACCACGCACCGCCTGCGCCTCGCGAATCTGTTGAATTTGTTGCAGCGTCGTCGGCGCAAACGTGACAGCGATCGAGACCACCACTGCCACCGGATAGAATGCGCGCGGGGTCAACCGTAGCAGCGCCCGCACCGGCACGATGCGGTTGATCACCGTGAAGGCGGCGAAGAGCCCGGCCAGCGCCAGCCCATTGAGCGCGCCGTAAGCCAGCGCCTCCAGCGTCCACGCGCCGCCAAAGAGCGGTATCCACCCTGGCAGCGTGAAGAGCACCGTTGTCCCCACGCGCACCATCGCCATGTTGAAGATCGCTGCCGTCGTCAGGAAGATCAGCCCCAGGCGCAACGGCGAGAGCGTCAGCCCTCCGTTTTCTTCGTGCACTGGTGCGGCGCAGCGCCATCGCACCAGTGCAATCATGCTGAGCGTCAACGCCAGGTAGAACGGATTGCGCGTCAGCGTCATGATCACCACGATGGCCGCAATCCAGCCTGTCCAGGTCAGTGGGTGCAGGAGGCGACGCACCCGCAATGCGGTTGCTGTCGTTGGCGTGTTCAGCGTGCCGTCCACGGTTCCTCCATGGCGCCCACGCGCCCTGCTCCGTGCAGCGACGGCATCTGGACGAAGTTGAAGCGCAATTGAAACCGGCGCAGCACACGCAGAATCGCCGCGCCAGTAAAGGCCACCAGCACAACGTTGCCGATCGCCCGCGCCATGTCCCACGCCAGCGAGGTTACGGCGTAGAAGACCAGATAGCGTTGCACTGTCTCCCAAACGCTGATGCCTGGCGTCCAGTGCATCTGCAGCGGCCCGACGGCAAAAGGCCAGAACCACAGATTCATGATTGCCCCAAAGAGCAATCCCCAGTAGCCCGCAAAGACGGCCAACACCCACACTTCCAGCGGCGAGGGACGGGGGACGGCGTCCGCCTGTCTTCCCTTCGCCCTCGCCAACAGATGCACCATCGGGCGACACAGCGGCGCGCTGAGTCCGACCCAGCCAGCCGTGAACATCTGGTACGGCAGCCACGGGCCGACGCCGCCCGTCACCAACGCCGACACCAGCAACGTCAGCGCACCGAGCAGAAAGCCAAAGCCGCCGCCAAATACATAGCCGCCCAGGATGATCAACAGGAAGATGGGGCTGAAGCCGCCCGGCCCCGGCGCCGCAACCTCGACAAAGCGCAATGTGGCGTTGATCGCCACCAACACGCCGAGCAGTGCAATCGACTTGGCGCCCACCGCCTCGCGTTGCACTTCCAGCAACAGCACCACGAAGCAAATGCCCACCAGCACCGTCACCATCAACGCACTGTCGCTGGCATGCGCCATGGCGTCAGAAGCGTCCTGCGTCACCTGTGGCAGCCAGAATGGATAGAGGAAAGCGATGACGCCAACCAGGGTGGTCAGGGTGTAGGTGAGCAACGTGATGATGCGCTTCATTGCCTGCGTTCCTTGCTGACGAGGTGCAGCCATCGCCACAGCAACACCGCCGCCGGCAGAATCACCAGCGCGCCGAGCACCATGCCCAGCGCCGCCAGCGGCCTCGGCGCCGCCGTCGGGCTGTCGGGTGGCGGCGCGGTTTGCGTCGTCACAGGTCGAGGTGCAGCCGGCGGCAGCGACGGCGTCGCCATGGGGGAAGCCATGCCGGGAGCAGGCGTTGGCGCTGCGTTGAGCGTCTGAGCTGACGCGGCGCAAATCTCCTGGAAGGTGACGGCGGGCGGCGCTTCTGCTTTGTCGACGGCGCCCTGACCCCAGCGCCAGCCATCGACATCGCCAGCGCGCACAACTGTGTTGCCAGCGCCGAGGTTGCTGTAGCGCCATTCGCCTGCATCCAGCCGCCAATATGACCAGTAGACGCATGGGCTGCCCTGGCATTGACAAAAGCACGCCTCGCCTGGAAACGCACACCCTTCGCCATCGATGCGGCAGATCGTCGCCCCCATGCTGCTTGCTTCGATGGACAGGTCAAACCCACTGCGCGTCAGCAAGTCGGCGCCGCTGATCGCATCCTCTGCGAAGGCAATGCATCGCGTCGTCACGCGGCCATCGCCGTGGACGATCACCAGCCCGGCGCGCTTCTCCTCCTGTGCGGCAGCTGGCGTTGCAGTGAGCAGTAGAATCGCAATGATAGCTGCGAGACAGCGCGCCGACAACGCGGACACTGCGGAGCGATGCGGCTTTTCAGCGCAGCCGGGAACACCTGCCGCTATCCACCAGTTGGCGATATTCGACCTTCCACTCTCACGGTTGCGTTTCAGGCGTCGCTCCTGTGGCCGCTTCACGCGCCAGCCGCAGCGTGCGGTCGGCGCAAAATTCCAGGTCGCGCACAGTTACTGGAAAGGTCTGTCCCAGCAGCGCGGGCACTGCCTGCGCCGTCGCCATCAAGTTGCTGCCGGTGTTGGGTTGCCATTCGAAGCTGCCATCGGCGAGCTGTAAACCCAGTAGAAACTGCATCGGTGTGAAGCCGTTAATGCTCCATGCTGCGCCGGCTGGGTCTTCGCCCGCTGCCAGCAACGCCTGGATCGTGTAGGCTGTGGAATTGGCGTCGGCGCCATATTCAGGCGTCTTCGGGTCGTACACGAAGCCGCCAGTCTCGGTTTGTGCGCTCTTGAGGAATGCCAACGCCGCCGCAATTTCGGCTGCGTCCGCCGGGCGCCCCGCTGCGATCAGCGCCTGGATCGCCAGGGCGGTGGTGTTGGTGTCGGGGCCGAAGCCTGCCTGCCATTCCCACCCACCGGATTCTGTCTGCTGGTCAATCAACGCAGTGACTGCGCTGGCAGGAATCTCTTCGCCCAATGCGGCGGCGCCAAGCATTCCCCAGGCGTTGAAGCCGGCGTCGGCGCTGTAGACGCCGTCGGCAAGGTAGAAGGAAGGCTTCACCGTGCGTGCAGGACGACAGGCGTCGGCGGCGGCGGCAGCGACTGCCAGCTTGCCGGCCGCAGCGACATTGCTGCGGCTAAACTCTCTGGCGCGGGGGCGCAGGTAGGCGTCAAGTGAGCGCAGCCCATCGGCCAACTGCCACGCTTCCGGCCGTTCGTGATTGGCGCCCAACGCCAGCAACACTTCGATGGCGCCGCCCATGCCGTCACCGTACCCACCCGTGGTCGGGTTCTGTTGACTGCGCAGCCATTCCAGCGCGCTGGCAGCCGCCACTGCCTGATCGGGGGGCGTCTGTGCGCTGCCAAAGGCGCCCCACCGCCAGCCCTCGATGGCGCCTGTCGTCGAAATCTCGGAAGACGCAGCGCCCACCGGATAGCCCTGCCAGGTTTCACCATCCCAGAAATTGTAGCTCCAGAACAGATCGGCGTTGCAGAAACAGTTGTCTGCGGGGCAACCGACGCTCTCGATAGCGCAGACCGCCGGGCCGAAACTGGTCTCGCCAACGGTGATGTCAAGACCAGCGCGCTGCAACGCCGCCAGGCCGGAGATCGGCTCGGTGAAGTCAATCCACCGCACGACGCTGCGGCGGTCATCGAACTGAACCACCACTGCCGCCGTGTTCACGGTGTCGGTGTGTTCACCATGCGCGGCAATGGTCGCCGGGTGCGCACTGGTTGACGTCGCTGCAGCAACCGGAACGGGCCTCAGCGTCCACAGCCCAGCCGCCACCAGGGCAACGGGGAGGATGCTCATTGCCAGCGCCTGAAATGTACGTTTCATCCTTATGCCTGCCTTCCTTGCTGCGCCACAGCACTTCAAAACAAAACCACCTCCCCGCGTGCGAGAAGGTGGACTTGCCTGTGAGTCGATCGCCGGCACACCCCACTCCGCGAGGGCTGACACGTAGACGTACAGCAGGTCGACCTGACTTTCGGCGACCATTGCGCCGATCACAGTTGCGGGACAGCGCCGGATTTGCACCGGCTTCGCCTTTACCGTTCACCGATTGTCAATACCCGATTGCCAATAGATGAACGCCTGTACGGAACGATTTTCAGTTGAGGGAAGTATAAGCCGCCTGCCAAACCTTTGTCAATCCGTTGTCAGCCCGGGGTCTATTTCATATTGGGTGCGAAATCACTTATGTCGCAGGTCATCGCCTCCGGCGTGACGTGGCGCCATGTCACGCCGGAGGCGATGACCTGCTCCTCAGCCCGTCTGCTCAATCCGCTCCCCTACTCCGCCGACTCAATCGGCGGTCAACGCGGCCACGATCTGCGCGAGATTGTAGCGCATCATCTCGATGTAGGTGGCGGCTGGCCCGTTGGCGTCGCTCAGCGAGTCCGTGTAGATGGCAGTGACGACAGCGCCCGTGTCGCGGGCAAGTTGTTGCGCCACGTTGGGGTTGACGGTGTTCCCAACCAGAATCGCCTTGACGCCCTCTTGCGTGATCTGCTGCTGCAACGCCGCCAGTTCCTGCGCCGAGGGCGCTGCCATTGTGCTGAGGGATGGGATGACGGCACCCACGATGGTGAGGTCGTAAGCGGCAGCCAGGTAGCCAAGATTGTCGTGGTCGGTGACCAGCTTGCGTTGCGCCGCCGGCACTGACGCCAGCGTGGTCGCAATCTCCTGGTGGAGTTCAGCAAGCCTGGCCGTGTACGCAGTGGCATTAGCCGTGTATTCCCTGGCATGCGCTGGATCAAGTGCAGTCAGCACAGTGGCAATGTTTGCGACCCACATTTCTACATTGCGCACATCCATCCACGTATGCGGATCGGCGCCTTCATGGTGGTGCGCCTCTGCATCAGCGTGCTCTTCCTGGAGCTCCAGGGGCGTCACCCCGGTGTTGACGGCAATCACCGGCGCACCGCTGTCCAGACTTTCCAGCACGGGCGCCATTGCTTCTTCCAGGTGCAGGCCGTTGATGAAGACGACATGCGCCTGATTGAGCGCACGCAGGTCGTCCGGGCGCGCCTGATAGCTGTGGGGGTCGGTTCCTGGCGGCAGCAGTTGCACCAGCTCAATCGCGTCGCCGCCCACCTGGTGGACGACATCGCCGACGATATTGGTCGTGGCGACGACGCGCAGCTTTTCACCTTCAGCCAGCGCCACAGGCGTCAGCTCTGGCAGCGCCTCCGCACTCTCTGCCGCTGCGTGATGATTATCCTCCGGCGCTGTGGTGGGCGTCGGCGCATTGACGCCACCGGGTGCAGCGCAACCAGCCAGCAACGCCAGACACAACGCCCACGCCCAACCCACCTGCAAAAACTGTCGACCGATTCGGTGTAGCATAGCATTCCCTCCGCAAGGAATCATCTTAATGAGACTAGTTCTCATTTGTGGCTGAGGAGTATAGCGCTGAGCCTGCGGCATGTCAAGCTGGCGGGCGCGCGGACAGCGCATTTTGTCGCGGGTTGTCTTTGGTGCAAAGTGGGAGAGGGCGGGGCGACGTGCGGATGGCGGCAGCTATTCGCACGCTTCTGCGGCGGTTGCAGCACTCGGGGAGGCGCCCGACGCCTGGCACTGTGGGCAGATGCCGTAGAATTCGAGCAGGTGGCTGGTGATGTGGAAGCCGAAGCGCGACTCAAGCTCACAGCCCATCGAATCGGCGGCGCAGGCGTCAAACTCGACAATGCGACCGCAGCGCGAACAGACGAGATGGTGGTGTGCGCCATCGGCGCGGATGTACGTTGGGCCGTTGTCGCCCACGTAAATGGGGCGGACGATGCCGAGGTGGGTGAGCAGCTCCAGCGTGCGGTAGACCGTCGCCCGCCCGGTCTGCGCGTGAAGCGCCTGCGCCTGCTCCAAAATCTCCTGTGGGTTGAGGTGTTCGCCCTCGCGTTGGATGACTTCGAGCACCGCCAGGCGCGGCGGCGTAATTTTGTAACCAGCGCTGCGCAGGCGTTGGATCAGGTCAGTGGACATGAGAGGAATTGTAGCACCGGAATCGATCCTGCGCAATGAAACTGGTGTGGCAGGTGTGATTCGAGCAGAGGGCAGATTGCTGCGACGCAAGCGCCGGTGAATCAACGCAACGGCTACATCCTGAGACTATGCTAGCGTGGGACTGTCGTTGCGGCTGTGCATTGGTTGCGCTGGCAGTGGGCGGCGGGGTGGACTTGTACATGCTTTAGAACGGACGGAGAACGAGCAAATCTGTTTGCGCAAGGCGCAGCGCCGCCACCCCGCTTCGACGAGGGAATGGCAGCGGGCGCATGGACGGCGGTTACGCCGCGTCTTTCGGCGGGCAGGGATTGCCGCCGTGACAGCCAGCGCATTGTCGACCTGCAACTCCCCAAAACGCCCGATCCGCTGAGCCGTGTGCTACTCCTCCTCTTCCTCCGCCCCCAACCGAACCTTGATGTCGTCGTTGAGGAGTAGGTCATATGTCAATCGATTCTCGGCTGTCACCGCATTGGGCGTCAGAGATTCCGTCACCACCTACGGATTGCAACGACAACGGAGAAAGCAGTCACGCCGCCGCAGCCTGTTGGTTCCGTCGATTTCTGCATCCGTTGTAGTCCTATCACCACAGTGGGCGCCAGCTATTCCGCCACCACCTGCGGATTGGAGTTGTAGGCGGGCAAAGCCGCGGCAGTCTGCATGGCGCGCACCCGGAGGGCAACAACACCTGGCTCCAGGTCGAGGATGGCGCCGGTTTGCATGTCTACAATTATATTGATGCCTGCCACCACGCATAGAGTGGGTGAGTTCGCCAAGGACGGAAGCGCGCCTTTGCTTCGATGTCGACCAGCACGCTGCGCAGCGTGAGCCTGTCAACGTGGGCGTGCTCTGCCCAGTGCTTGACCAGCTCCGGCGTCGTTATAATGCGTGTCGCGGCGCCTGCCTTCGCCAGGACAGTCGGCACGCGACGATCATCGGTTGCGATTGTCCAACCACGGGTCACAGCGATCGCAGCGGTGATGGCCTCGCCGTCATCAAGCTGACTGGCAAGCACAAGAAACTGCTCCTCTTCTGCTTCCTGTAGCGTAACCATGGTGACGCCAGCCTTTGCCAGTAGCTCGCTAAGGCTGCTCGTATCGGACGACAACGGCGCAGCGAGACTGAGCAATTCACGTTCGACCACAAACTGGGCGATGGCAATGGGTTGTGCGTACGCCGCCAGAATCTCACCGGCATAGAGCGTCGCAAACAGATTGATGGTGCAGCAGGCGTCCAGCAGTAGATAATCGTGAAGGGGGTCACGCTCAGACATTGGCAACATCTTCCCCGACGCTGAACAGCGGCAGCGCAGTGATGTCGGTGAAGAATGCAGCGTCATCTGCCGTGCTTCGCAACAGTTCGATGCGCTGGCGGGCGGTGAGCCGGTCGACGCGCAGGAAGTGTGCAAACTGGCCCTCGGTGATCAGTTCGTTCTCCAGCGCCTGCAACGCAAGCATCTGGTAGCGACGCGGCAGCAGGTCGTCGTTACCGGGGATGGGCGACAGCCCCAGCTCGCGCTGACGGTCGCGGATTCGGTTCCTGCCCGCTTTGAGCTTGTCGGCTGTGCCGGTTTGGAGCAGACGCAGTTCCTCCAGTCGCAGCGCCATCGCCTCCACCGAGACGCCGTAATCGTGCGCCAGGACAAGCAGATCGGCAAAGGTGAAGGGCTTGCCCGCGGTGCGCAGGTGCTGAAAGCGACGCACAACCCCGCTCTTGGGCAACAGAAAATTGCGCGCAAAGGCGTCGGCAAAGCGCTCGTCATCGGCGCGGCGGCGCCCGGCTTCGGGCAGTGCATCGGCGCGCCGGCGGTCAGCCAGAAAGTGACCGTACTCGTGCGCCAGCGTCCAGCGCCGCCGTTCTTCAGGGTGCAGCCGGTTGATGGCGATGCAGCCGCCCAGCTCGGGTGAGTAGGCGTAGAGACCAGCGAGCGCCCCCGATGGTTTCAATTCCATGTAGAAGATGCGCAGCCCGACTTCGTTCTCCAGCAAGGTGCGCAGCAGCGGGATCGGCGCATCGCCCAAACCGAGCCGGCTGCGTTCGCTCTGCGCCACGCTCTCCGCCAGGGCGTCGGCGTCGATGCCTTCCAGCCGCACCTCCGCCGGTTCGTGCCGCACCAGCGGCGCGCCGACCAGTTGCTCCAACTCCAGATAATTCTGACAGAGCGCCTCGAACTCGGCGATGCTGGCGTCGAAGACGGCGGTCGCTTCGGGCCACTGGATGCGCTGGCTGCGGAATTGAGGGGCAAACGGCGCCAACTGCGGGCGGTCGCGCAGCAAGTCGTTGACCGACTGGCCGTAGACCTGCGCCAGTTGCAGCAGTTCGTTGGCGCGAATACGGCGTTCGCCCTTCTCGATTGCCACCATGGTGGTGCGGGCGATGCCAATGGCGCTGGCGGCTTCTTGCTGGGTCAGCCCACGCCGCTTGCGCGCCTCTTGCAGGCGCTGGCCGAGTGCGTGTGGAGAAATGGCGGTGAGGTGAGAGGCGTCCATACCTTGCTCCTGTTCCATCCAGAAACGATATCATGATTCAGAAGCAAGTATAGGACAAATGTCAGTAATGTCAACAGTATTTGCAAGTAATTCAAGGCTATTGCGTCAGATTGTCAGGTTTTCAAACAATGAGGCAGCATGTATTGAGCTAATAGACGACGAGATTCGGTATCTGACGCAGCTTACTATCCGTAGTCACGAGTCTTGCCTGTGATCTGCTATAAGCAGTCGCGGCGTGGATTGCGTCAGTCCACTCGACTGGCGTCACTTTGCCGTTGGGCAGTATAACTTTGGCGGGCACAGCACAAAGATATGGAATGAGTTCTCTGTCGATTGCAGCAACAGCAAACCAATCGGGAGGATCAGAGAGGAACGCGGCTAATTGCCGCGGATGGAAACGTGTGTTGACGATTTCCTCCCATTTGTTCGCTAATTCCACAAAGGCAAGCGCAGACGCAACCATCACAAACTGCCCGTGACTATGGACAACTCTGTTCATCAGGGCAGCCACGCGATCTGTGATGAACTTTTTCTCGGTGTCGCTGTGGAAGTGAATAGAATCGCGCTCGGGACAGGCAAAGATCTGTGCCAACATCTCAGCAAGCGCGCCGACATCCAGCACCAAATCGGTCATAGGGGGTTCTCACTCCGAATACCAGGACTCCATTTGAGCGTATAAATCAATATCGCCTTGATAGTCCGAGGTTGGCCTCAGGATAAGTCGACGAACCAGGCGCCCGATTTTGTCTCTCAAGGCACCGTCTGCGGGCGCCGCAGGATTGAATCCAGCCCAGATTCCGCAAATATCCAGATCATCAGAGTACTCGAACAATGACTGTTGAAGGCGGCAATCGTCAAGTGGCCAGACTGCCAGATTGTGAATATCGATGTTCTCTTCACGACAAAACCGCTGGAGGCAGTCATGCTCGTCGGACTTCTTTAGGCGTTCGACAACCTCAACATACTCCATGGCCGTACAATGTAACACATCGTTTGTCGTTGAGTTGGATGCCTGCCTCTTACAAATCAGCCTTTCAAGTTCTGCGAACGAGAGCAAATGCAGGGCTGATGACATTATCCCTCTCCCTGCAAATCAGTAAGCGGTGGTGAGAGCGTCTCAGGTGTATCGTCCAGTTCATCAGGTTCAGAAGGAGGCATTGACGAAAAAATCGATTCGATTTGAGCCTCATCAATCTGCGCCCACCTATACTCAACAGCACGTTCCAAAGCGATTCGTAGCAATGTGAGCATCGGGCCAGGAAGTCCTCCCGACTTTTCGAGCGCAACGATCACAGCCCGATTCGTAAATGGCGTCAAACTATCCCTGGAACTTTGATCGAAACGGTAATGGTTCATGTATTCACGCACCAATGGAATGGCGGCCTCATCAGGTTTCATCGGCTTGAAATACACCGTGAACTCTTGGGAGGTTCCGCCCCCAATCGGACACACCCTATCTAGTCCGGCACTGTACCAATAGGGTTGCCATAATTCCTGCACGTAGGGATGGATTGTCCAGAGTATGCCATAGGTGCGATTATGAACACCGAGGTACGCACCATCAACAAAATAGCGGCGTACATCATCGACAAAGGCTGTTCGCTCATATCGATTTTGAGGAGTGACCATCTTTTCAACTTCATCGACAAGCAACAGAACCCTGCTAATACCGGCAGCTTGAAACAATTGAGGCAGTACATTGAACACGAAGTTGTACCCTTCCTGCCGCCACCATGGGTCGCTCTGTTCTCGCAAAAAGCGTTGTTCGAACTCTGAAGGATTGTGTCCGTCGCGTGATAGGGTTTTAGCAAGCTCGACCGACACACCAGCTTTGACCAGCATTTGCTCGACAGCCGGGTTCAGCACAAATATAGGGCTCACATTATGCGAATCAAGCCAGCGGTCATTCCCCAGTGTTTCGGCGAGATTGTTCTGATCAATCCGGGCCAGTACATCCTGGGGAATAACGCCTGAGAACGCACGTAAACGCCATAAAGCTGTGGAAATGCAGTTGTCGTCGTTAAAGGATTTCGCAATGAGACGCACAAATTGCCAAAATTTTCGTGTTCTGCCGCCGCCTTCGGGAACTAGATGCGCTGCCATAATGACATAGTTCCCACCTGTGAGTTCATTCCCCAGATCATCCATGATCCGTCGTCGCTGGTGGGTTAGGAATGCTGTCTTCCCGATGCCGCGTCCACGCCGAGTTGCGTAATCCATGAGAAAAGCCATCAGATGTGCATCCGCACGGCCTGGCGACGGCACTAGCAATCGCTCAAATTGCTTCTGTTCGTATGCACGCAGACTTTCGCAGTAAATTTCCCCGTTCTCGCGCGGATCGCTGCTGAGCGGATTGACGGTTGGGCTTTTGGGAAACGGGTTGTCGCGTAAAGCGAAGCGTTCGTATCGGTTTGGTGTGGATGCGATATCGCCTCCACGGCGCAAAAATGGATTGTCTGTCATAAGCGATTCGTTCCTCAGGTGCGTAAATGGGCAAGTCCTAGCAAGAAGTGCGGCACACCATTTACATACACTGGACGGCGGTATTGCGCTGGCGCCGATGCCTGATCTTCGCGTACATCGGTTTCGACCGCAATCGACCAGGGAAAACCCGTCGCAGGTAGGAAATCGAGTGTATGTCCCAGAAACTCATCAAAGGCCACAGAACTGATCCGCAACTGGCGGCACACCTCGTCGCGTACAGCAAGAAGAGAAACGTACAGGGTTCCACGCCGGGCTGTAAGCTGTTGATGCACCGCAATCAATGTCTGCACAAATCGCTCACGAATACCATCCCAAGTAGGTTGATGTAACCACAATATGTCGCCTTCAGGGTCGAGGACGTTCATAATGGGTTCAAAGTTTGAGGCAGGCGCCGTCTTGCGAAATACAGATACAGGAAAGAGCAGACGCCCGTTGATCTTGGGGTGTGCATCTGTGTAGAAGATCAGCTCCAAAGACTCCAGACGTGGACACCATCCAGCAAATGTGCGCGGATAAAGGGGTGGTCGACCTCCAGGAAAATCAATCATATCCTCTTTATATGGCGCTCGATTAAACAGCAAGTTGAGCCACGCGCTGCGAAAGGCAGATGTCAGGCGCGTACGTGGACTGAAGACGGCAGTTGCTGTGTGATGTGCGCCGCGTGGTCGTTGAACACCGAGTTGGCGCCAGGCGGCTTCCACGGCCCGCAGCCAGTCATCATCATCGATGGGAAAGGCAGACGCACTTACCTTTCGCGCCAGTTGCGCCGCTGTCACAGTCTGCTGGCGCATTTCGTCGTCCCAGCCATGATCATCCCACCCGCGTGAACGCGTCTGCCAGTCAGACGGCGGCAACGGCAAAATCACCTCGCCCTGTCCCTGTGGATTGATATGCCAGAGGCGGGCGATGAACCATCCCGGAATGACGTAAATCTCCTGCATTTTCTCCGCCAACAGTCGGCGGAACTGCCTGGGGGTGTGCTGCGCCAACCGCAACGCGTCCACACCGGCGGAGGTCAAGCGATAGGATGGGCCGGCGCCATTGCCTGATGACAGAGGCTCGATCCAGCCAAAGAGCTTCAATTCGCGCAAGATACGTTCGATCGTGCGCGGCTGCTGCGTCTTCACCTGCCGCATCCGTTGCAGGCGCTGGCGTAGCGCCTGCTGGAGGTAGACAAGATTGACGGAGCCACGCACCGCAGCCAATTCTAGCGTCTCGCTCAACAGGGTGAGATCGGTGAACAGCGCTACTTCACGGCTTTGTGGCGCGGGCCAGCAAAACGTTTCTTGCTCTAGTAATTCGACTTGCTGCATGATGCTCCCTTGAATAATCAGCCTCATCTGCAAGACCAATTATAGCATAGCACTATCTTTGCACTTTAACAGAACGAGAATAGAGAAGCATGGCCTCTCCTGGGATAATTGGAGTTGCCAAGAAACCAAGAGTCCCAAGGACGAAGACCATGCCCAAGCCAATTGTATGCCTGTCGA
>Ga0272446_1004232_pt1 | contig 17168 bp, 13 predicted proteins | sample YNPCB0061_FD_194587 | JGI IMG/M metagenome (GOLD analysis project Ga0272446, IMG submission 194587) | Hot spring microbial mat communities from Yellowstone National Park, WY, United States - YNP-CB-006-1 | ecosystem: Environmental > Aquatic > Thermal springs > Hot (42-90C) > Sediment | place... | reverse complement strand
ATCTTGATGCGGATACAAGGCTTCCGGATGCGCAGAATTGGCAGGCCATGCCGATCAGGATGCTTTTAGGTGCCCTGAATGCACCCCATCTTGAAGGATCTGAATGGCAGCATCTTTCCCGCTTTTTGCGGGCCTTTCATGTAGCCCAATGGCGGCAGGCCTCCCGATTCTGCGGTTTTTGCGGCGGACGGCTCTTTGATGCCGCCGATGAGCTGGCCCGCCAGTGCAGTCACTGCGGTAGGCGGGAATATCCACGGATAGCACCGGCGGTTATTGTGGCTATTAGGGACCAGGAAAATCGGCTGCTTTTGGCCCATAACAGCAAATTTAAAAACAATGTATATGCCCTGGTGGCGGGTTTTGTTGAAGCGGGGGAACGGCTCGAAGATACGGTGCATCGGGAAATTCGAGAAGAGGTCGGCATCGAGGTGGATTCGGTTTCCTATGTAGCATCTCAGCCCTGGCCCTTTCCCGCTTCGCTCATGGTAGCCTTTGAAGCCACATACCTGGGGGGTGAACTCCGCTGTGACGGCAAGGAAATTCTCGATGCCCGCTGGGTTACTCCAGATACCCTGCCGGAACTCCCTGGCTCTGGTTCAATTTCCCGGTTCCTTATCGACCGCTGGCTTGCAAGCTGGGATTATAAAGGTCCCGGCCCTGGTCATCTATAATGACAAAGGCTATAAGATCCTGCACCCGGATGCGCCGGACCGCTTCCATGCCGAGTTCCGGAAAATCTAACACTTCACTTTCCAGAATGTTTTCCTCTGCAATGAGGGCCGCCGCTCCGCCGATGGTTCCCAGATAAAAACCTCCGTAGGTTTTGCAGGCCTCTCGCCAGGCCTTGGTTCTGTTCCCTTTGGCCAGGGTGATGAGGCTTGCCCCACGGCTCATGAGTTCTTCCGCATAGGTATCCATCCGCTGGGCGGTAGTGGGGCCGAAACTGCCGATAACCTTTCCTTCGGGGGTGGCCGCGGGGCCTGCGTAATAAATGGGGTACCGCTTTAGGTACTCCGGCAAGGCTTCTCCCCGCTGAAGGGCTTCGTGCCATTTAAGGTGGGCCGCGTCGCGGGCTACCAGGAGGTACCCCGAGAGCAGGAGCCGGTCCCCTGCGGAAGCCCCCCGCAGGGCTTCCAGGGCTTCCTTCATGCCCCGATCTAAATTGATACGGCGAAGTACCGGCGATTCTGCAAAGGGTTCCGTTGGCGGCACTGTGCTACTTCCGGCCTGTTCTGGAATGCTCAGAGGGAATTTTTTCTTTTGTTGATATCCTTCGGCCAGTTGAGCCGCCGCGCCACCCTGCTGTTTCAAGAACTCTATGGGGTTTGGTTCCAGCCGTTCAAGCCAAAGGCCCTGGCGGTTTATTTTGGCGAGCATGTTGCGATGGGCTGAACAGGATACGCCGATGGAAACGGGGCAGGAGCCCGCATGACGGGGCAGGCGGATGAGGCGGGCATCCAGGGCAAGGAGACTGCCCCCAAACTGGGCGCCCAGGCCGCTTTCCCGGGCTATATTCATCAATATGGATTCCCATTGGGTATCCCTATAGAGCCAGGATTCATGTCGGTGCCTGGATGCCGATTCCATAGTTGGGGCTGGGTCCAGAATTTCTGTGGTAGCTAGTTTTAGGATGCTCAGGTTTTCTTCGGGGCTGGTTCCGCCGACAACTACCGCGAGCCGGTAAGGCGGGCAGGCGGCGGTTCCCAGGGCGGCAATCTTTTCTGCAAGAAATGCCTTAAAGGCCTCTGGTTCCAGAAGGGCCTTGGTCATCTGAAAGAGGGCTGTTTTATTGGCCGAGCCGCCGCCCTTGGCGACAAAAAGGAATCGGTATTCGGGGCCTTCAGAACTGTCCCGCACTGCCTCTATGTGAATCTGGGCGGGGAGATTATTCCCCGTATCATATTCATCAAAAAGACTATGAAAACCCACCTGGCTTGACCTGAGGGGGTGCCCTGTATAGGCCCGCAAAACACCCGTGCTCAGCGCTGCTTCATCTTCAGCGCCGGTATAGACCGACTCTTCTTTCCAGCCAATGATGGTTGCGGTCCCCGTATCCTGGCAGAGGGGAAGTTTGCCCGCCGATGAAATGATGGCATTTTTTAAGAGGGTTTCCAGTACAAGCCGGTCATTGGCCCCCAGGGTGCTTGAATTAAGATGTTCTGACCAAAGCTGTAGGTGACTTGGCCTGAGATTGTAGGAAATGCGTACAAAGGCTTCTTCGGCAATTTTCGTGAGGACCGAAGGATCTATGCGGAGCCGGCCCGCTTCGTTTCTGATTAATTGGGGATCCAGAGCCACTGGTTCAAAGGTAGTTTTTGAAAAGGCTGCATCTATAATCGGACGAATCGTCATGGTGTTACTCCTCTACAATATTGCTTAAAATCTTATCATAACCCGCATCTTCTTCAAAGCCGACCCGGCCGATAAGCATGTATTCCTGAAAAATGGGATGATAACGGAATTGTTTTACCAACCGGAAATTTTCAATCTGGCCCGAATTCTGTACATGGGTTCGTATACCGGTGCAGAAAATACTCGCTTCTCCAATCTGGATATGGTCTGCCCCTACGGGCATGATGGGTATCTTCTGGTTAATAATGTCCTTTACTTTCTGTTCCAGTTCGGGAATATTGATGTCCGGTTTTTCGGGAAAATTGATGACAAAACCGTGTTTCACATCCGAATGGAGGACCCGGCGTTTCAGGTTGTAGTCCCGTTCCAGAACCATGGTGGTTATGTCCTCCGCCGAATGGGCCATGAGGCGGAATTTGATGGTTCGGTTTACAATATCCCGAATAGCCTCCGGAAAGGGGCCGAACACACTGGGCCTCGTTACGATAACTTCCTCGCCGATACCAAAAATAATCTGGGCATTGTATCCCAGGGTTTCCCAGATAAGATCAAAGTGCTCAATTACAACCCGGCGGCCATGGGAAATGGCATGGGAAATGGCATCGGCAATCTCCCACTTTTGCCTGAAACCCAATTCATAGTGTACATCAATATGAAAGGTATGGGGGGCAAAAAAGTCCTCCGGATCAAAGTCGTAGATCATCGCCTGGCGAACATTGGTACCCTCATCATCGTTGGTCAATTCCAGACCGGGAAAAAGGCCCCGAACCAGGGTAGATTTGCCCGAACCGGGGGCGCCGATGATGCCGATGATGAGGTCATTGGCATACAAATACCGGTGGGACAGTTCGTTGCCCAGCATATAGAGCCGCTGGCGGCCCCGGGGGGCATAGTAGGTTGCATAGATGAGGGTTTCGTAGGTATGGGGCCGGTAGTCGAAAAGAGGCATCGGCACCGGGCCGGGAAGTTTACCGTTCTTATCCGTATTCATTATATTGAGAGTATACAACAGAAAGAAATAGCGCAACAGCAGTAAAATGGTATATAGTTATCCTATGATACATCGATTAAACCGGCGTTCAGAAACCGCCGCTGCCATGGTTCTTTTAGGCCTGATTTCTCTGCTTGCCCTAGGGGGCATTTTTGTGGCTGTGGTCCAGGAACGTCAGCGCCAACAGCTTTTGGCTGAATATCGGGCATTTCAATTGGCGGCGGAACTTCAGCAAGCCTATGATCGGGGGACCTTAAGCAGTTTCGAAAAATATCCCAATGTCCTGGCTTTTGGAATATATTCCAGTTGGGGATCACCCCTGTACCGGTATGGGGATGCTCCCGATTTTGTAAGCCCTGAGGCTCCGCAAAATCCTCCCCTTATTTCAGGGGATGTGATATCCCTGGTCCGGCCCTTTGGCGGCGGCGGGGCCATGAGGGGCCGGATCGGCAACCTCAGACAAAGCCAAGATATGACCCAAATGATGAATGCTCCGCCGGTTGGCATGGGAATGACCCGGCTTGTTTTTGTGTCCTACCGAATCACCGCACTGCAACGGGGGCTCTACCTGCTCTATGGGGTAGCCCTGCTTATTTCTTTAGCCCTTTTTGGGGCCTTTGCACTGCTTTTGCGGCTTGCAAAAAGTCTGGATCAATTCAGGCTTCAGGAAGCCCGGAATAGGGAACTGGTAGCCCTGGGCGAAGCGGCCCGCACCCTGTCCCATGAGATTAAAAACCCTTTGGGGGTTCTTAAAATTCAGACGGCCCTTCTGCAAAAACAGCTGGCCGGTACGGAACTGGTTAAAAATGTGCGCATTATGGAAGAAGAAATTGACCGCCTGGGTTTGCTCACGGATCGCCTCAGGCAGTTTCTCTCCGGTTCTGAGGGAAACCCTGAAAACATCAATCTAAACCAATTCCTCGCTGATTTTTGTCTGCGCTATGATGAGAAGCTTACCCTGTCGCCGCTTCCCAAGACCGAAAGTATTGTTCGTATGGATAAAACCCATTTGAACCAGGTCCTGGATAATCTTATCCAAAACGCCCTGGAAAGCATGAATGGCAGTGAGAACCTGCCGGTGGAATTGGAACTCCGTCAGTCCCATCCTGGCAAGGTTCAGATATTGATTTCTGACCGCGGTCCGGGTATTCCGGAATCCTTGCGTGAACGGGTCTATGACCTCTTTTTTACCACGAAAACCACCGGTTCAGGTCTGGGGCTTTCGATTAGCAGGCGCTACATCCAGCTTGCAGGGGGGCGCTTATACCATGAGAAGCGGGAAGGGGGAGGGACAACCTTTATTGTCGAATTACCCCTCTCTGCAGAAAAGGGAGCGTAAGCCCTATGCATACCACTGGAACAGAACAGGCTTTGCGGATTCTTATTATTGATGATGAAAAAAATCTTCGGGATTCTATCGCCGCATATCTAGAGTCCGAAGGCATGGAGGCCAGGACTGCCGCTTCCGGGGAAGCCGGCAAGGCCTTGCTTGAAACGGAGCGTTTCGATGCGGTAGTGGTGGATCTGAAGATGCCTGGTATGTCGGGTCTCGATTTTCTTGCCTGGCTTAAAGATGGGGGCCCCCTGGTTCCCGCGATCATGATCAGCGCCCACGGGGATATTAAGGATGCGGTAGAGGCTATGAAACGGGGTGCGTCAGACTACCTGGTCAAACCCTTTAACCCGGATGAGCTGGTCGTACGGCTCAGAATGGTTATTGGAAACGCCCGGCTTGCGGCTACCGCGTCAGCAATGCAGACCGTGGCAGATAAAAGAACCCGGCAGAGTCGAGCCGGTGCTGACCCTGACTGGATCGGTTCCAGTGGGGCCATGAAGGAAGTCCGTTCTTTGATAGAACGGGTTGCCCCCACGGACTCGACGGTGCTCGTAACGGGAGAAAGCGGTACCGGCAAGGAAGTGGTAGCCCGGCTCATTCACCGACTGAGTAAACGGGCCAACGGCCCCTTTATTCCCATCAATATGGGTGGAATTCCTGAAAATCTCATAGAAAGTGAACTCTTTGGTTACGAAAAGGGAGCCTTTACCGGAGCTGAATCCAGGAAAACCGGGCTTTGTGAACTGGCCAATGGGGGTACTCTCTTTTTAGATGAAGTGGGAGACATGCCCTTGCCCCTGCAGGTCAAGATTCTCAGGATGCTTCAGGAAAAGAAAATAATGCGCCTTGGGGGAAGCCGCCAAATACCTATTGATGTACGGATTATTGCGGCTACCAATAAGGATTTGGAACAGGCGGTAAAACAGGGTGAATTCCGGGAAGATCTGTTTTATCGGCTGGCAGTTATCCGGCTTCGACTGCCGCCCCTGCGGGACCGCCCTGAAGATATTCCCATTTTAGCCCAGCTTTTTGTAGACCGGTATACCGCTGAAATGGGGCGGCCACCCTTGAAACTAGCCCCTGATGCACTGGAACTCCTTTCTCGGTATTCCTTTCCGGGTAATGTTCGGGAACTGGAAAATGCCGTGGAACGGGCGGTCATACTGAGCGAAGGGCCAGAACTTCACCGGAGTGATTTTTCCTTTGCTGGTTCTGCCATGGGCTTAACAGCCCCTGATTCGGAAAAAGAAGGAGGGCCGGTGGCTGCTATATCCGGTACCGACGGTGAGATAAAGACCCTCCAGGAGCTTGAAAAGGAAGCCATCCTCAGGACCCTGGCTTTGTACCAGGGTCATCGAGAACGGACCGCCCAGGCCCTGGGCATTACCCGCAGGACCCTGCTTAATAAACTTAAGGAGTATCAGATTGAGGGTTAAGGACCCTTCGTTCTATTGCGACGATTTTCCAGCGGTCCTTTTCCCATTCCAAAGTAAGGGAGTCCTTACGGGTTTCGATCGCCAATGTTCTAGACTGTTCTGATGGTGCTTGCTCCGGATAGTAAAAATCATAGGTTGCTTCTATTGAACAGCTGTCACCAGGGTCTGGATGTGCAGGAATCTCGGTTTTAAGCAGCAGTTTAAGATTGGTGATACCAAATACGGTGGCATCCGTCGCAGGAGACCCTTGCGACTTCCAGATTTCTGGGTCTAATACAGTCACTTTCCGTTCATAGGCTTCCCGGACCCGGGAAATGACGAAGAGGTTCATAACCGCTTCTATGTCACCCTTACCAATCCCTTTTCGGACACAGGCATCCATCCACTGGTGATCCAAGGTATTAAAGGCTTTGTAATAGCTTTCTGCTACCGCCTGGGGGGATAGACCTTTGGTGGTAGGCCGTTTTTGCTGGTCCGTAATAATACTGCGGGCAATGATAAAAAGAGCCAGGGCGGTGCCAAAGCCCGCCATCATCACATATTTATATTTTTTTAAAAAACGTTGCACTCCAATCCGGCGCTCCCGGCGATTATATTCCTGCAGTTCCCTTTCTGATACCGCCTTTCCTGCTTCACCGGTTATATAAAAATCAGCAATTTTTTTGCTTCCCGGTTCTCCGATAAGCCCTATAAGATCCCCCAATGTTGGAGAGGGTTTATCCATCTCTGCACAGAGGATCCTGTCCAGGGTTGCGGCAATTTCAGGCATGAGGCTGGGAGAAACGAGATGGGCCCCCTTGCAGCGGCCATCCCGGATATCCTGAAACAGCAGTTCCCGCTTTTTTTCCGGTTCTGCAATAGTTGGCAGCGCAAAGGGTGCCGTTCCTGTAAAAAGCCGGTAGCTAAGACTTGCCGCGGTAAAGGTCGCGGCTTCCACGCCCGTTTTATCCGGGTGTCCCCATTGGAGTACCCTTTCGATGTACCCCAGAGGGTCCTGATATTCATAGACTCGCTTTGCCAGGGCAGAGGGAGCAAAAAATACCGAGCCATCACTGCCGATGAGCACCCCCGCGGGGAACAGAGCAATCGTATCGAGCAAAGCCCCATTCGATTCAGCGATGATGGCGAGGGCCTTAAGATACCGCTGAAGGGCAAGCAAAGCATTGTCATCGGAATGGCTGAGCAATGTTTCCAGGCTTTCCCCGGGAACATCCGCTCCGTAAAATACCATATGCCCCTGGTATTCCAAGGTTCCTTCCAGGTTCCAACCATGGACTGCTGAATCGACTATAAGGCCCCCCTGGCTCATCAAACTGCCAAGCCTGGCTTTAGCAAAAGCCTGGGGGGTCAGGCCGGTATCAAAGCCGAGGACCTTGCGGCCCCCGACTTCGAAATGAAAAATCCCATCAGATGCGGAACCTTCCATAGGTTTTACCGCCCCCTTGGTGAATATAGATAGCGGAAATAGTCCATATCCGTGGACAGGGTCTTATTAAATTTAGGTAACGTGGTTTTATAGGATTCTATACTGCGCCAGAAATCAAAGAACTCTGGATCCTTGCTGTAAGCCTGGGCATAAATCTTTGTTGCCTCCGCATCGGCGGCCCCTTTAATTTTTTCCGCCTTCTCGTAGGCCGCAGAAAGGAGGCTCCGCCGTTCATTTTCCAGCTTACCTTCCCACTCTGCCTTTTTACCCTCACCGAAGGAACGGAAGGCCTGGGCAATCTGGCTTCGCTCCTTAATCATCCGGTTGTACACACTCTGGGTCAATTCATCGGAATATTTAATCTGCCGGGGCACCACATCGATGAGCTCAATTCCGTATTCTGGCACCAGCTTTCGGGAAAGGTTCAGCATTTCCTCCGCCAGTTTGCGGCGGCCCTTCTGGACCTCTTCATAGGTAACATCGGTCCGGGTAAAGGCAGAAAGCTGACCCGCATCCTGATCACTGCCCACCTCGAAAGCCTCGGTAGCACCCTTGTTTTCCCGGATAATATTAGAATTTCGCACCGTCTCCCGGAGCCAGTTTTCCGCAATTATGGTGCGAACCGCCGAATCAATTACATCACCAAGCCGGGCATAGGCCGATTCCAAGCTTCCAATGGATTCATAAAATTTCTTGGGATCCGAAATCCGCCAGCGGGCAATAGTATCAACCCAAATAAATTGATTTTCCTTAGTGGGTATCCGTTGTTTTTCCCCATCCCAGCTCATAATCATCTTGGGATATTTAATCACATCATCCAAGAAAGGCGTTTTAAAATGGAGCCCTGCGTCCTGTTTTACCGCCACGATCTGGCCAAGCTGGACGACCACCGCCTGTTCGCCTTCATTCAAAATGTAAAAAGGCCCTGCCACAAGCACCGCAATGAGGAGTACTGCAAGAATAACCAGTAGGGTAATAACACGTTTCATTATCGTCCTCCTTGGGTGTTTCCGGTGCTGTTTCCGGAATTTTCAAGGTTCATGAGGGGTAAGAAATTCTGGAATCTGCGGTCTATCAATGTGGTGCCATTTTCATCCTTAAAGACATTTTCAACCATTTCATAGTAGAGCCTCCGTCGGGTAATGTCCGGAGCCTTTCGATATTCTTCATAGACCGCATTAAAGCGGGACACATCACCCCGGGCCACATTCACCCGTTCAGAGGCATAGCCTTGTGCAATCTGGATAATCTTGTCTGCCTCACCCTGGGCTTTGGGAATTTCCTTGTTATAGGCTTCCTTTCCCTCATTAATAAGCCGGTTCATATCCTGAATCGCCTTGTTTACATCCTCAAAGGCCGCTTGGACACCTTCGGGTGGGACTATGTTCTGTAATTTTACTGCGATAACCTCTATGCCAAGGCCATACTGCTTAAAGGTATCATTCATTATCTGAATAGCCTCTACTTCGATGGTCGTTCGCTGGGAACCGATAACGTCCAGAATAGCCCGATCGCCCACTAACATATTGATGACTGAACGGGACACATCCCGGATTGTATCGGTTCGATCTTTTACATTAAAAAGCCAGGCCCGGGGATCTACAATCCGGTACTGAATAATCCACTCTACATCAACAATATTCAGGTCCCCGGTAAGCATGGTCGACTCATCGGGAAATTTCTTGTCTGAATAAATAGTACTGACCCCTGCTTTAATCGTTCTAAAACCGAACTGTTCTGTTTGTACGACCTTGGTTTTAACCTGGTATTGCTTATCAATACCAAAGGGTAGTTTATAGTGCAGTCCTGCACCATTAGTGGTCAGATATTTACCAAAACGGGTGACTACCGCTTCTTCGGTCTGATCCACGATATAGAAGCTGGTACTTAAAAAAATAATTGCCCCAATGGCGATGATGGCCAGGACAATTGTGGTTGGTCCGAACCAAGTCGGCATGGGCCGAGGGGTAGCATTTCGCATTCAAAGCCTCCTCTTACGATAGGGCACCCCGCTGGTGCCGTTATTCAAAGGGTACCCTCTTGGGATATCTTAGTCAAGGAAAAAGGATAAAAACAGGGGTCTTTACATTAAATATGAATTTTAGTATTCTGTTATAAATCAAGGAGTAAGCCCATGGTATTTCCCCTGGAACAATTAGTAGAATATAATGGAAATATGTATGAAATAACCTGTGCGGCGTCCCGGCGGGCGTACCAGCTTTCTATGATGAAGGACCCTGAGATTGAAAAAAATGACGGTAAGGTCGTAAGCCTTGCGGCCCGTCAAGTATTTACCCGCCAGATTGAATTCCGTCTGGAAGATTAAAGGTTGATGAACCTGACCTGGATCAAGGATCAGCCGGAGATTCCGGTGGTCCTGCTCTTCGGTCCTACCGCCTCTGGAAAAACCGCCATACTCGAAGCACTCTTTGCCGGTGAACAGGCCCTTATACCTGCGGAAGTGGTTTCGGCCGACTCTATGCAGGTATACCGCGGTATGGATATCGGCACAGCCAAGCCTTCGCTGGAATTGCGCGCCCGATTACCCCACCATCTGATCGATATCTGCGACATTCGGGAGCAATATACGGTCGGCGATTTTGTCCGCCATGCAGACCAGGCGTGCAATGATATTTACAGCCGCGGAAAACTGCCGGTGGTTTCTGGCGGTACGGGGTTTTATCTGAAAAATTTTGTCCTCGGCCTACCCGCAGCCCCCCCTTCGGATCTTGAAATACGGAATACCCTTAAGGAAGAACTCGCCGAAGGTGGCATTGATCCCCTCTTACAAGAACTCAGGGTAGCAGATCCGGTAAGCGCAGCGCGAATCCATCCCAATGATACGTACCGGCTTTTAAGGTCCCTGGAGGTTTACCGTCTTACCGGCCGCCCCTTAAGCAGTTTCCCCCTTTCAGGAACCAGAGGCCAATCAGGGGATCCAGAGCGGCCTTCCTACCGCTTTTTATTGATTGGTATCCAGCGGGACAGAGCATCTCTCTATGAACGAATTACCCAACGGACATGCCAGATGTTCCAGGAGGGACTTCCTGCCGAAGTAGCGGGTCTTGTGCGTCAAGGGTACACCCGGGATGACCCTGGTATGAGGGCCATCGGTTATCAGGAATTTTTTCTAGAGGATGGCAGTCTTTCCCAGGATATAGATCTTGTAGAAGAACTGGTGGCCCGTAATAGCCGGCGCTATGCAAAGCGGCAGATTACCTTTTTTTCATCCCTGCCTGATGTCCACTGGATCTCAGCCCCGCTGGATGATGAACTTCCAAAGCACATTGCACAGGCAATCTCAGATTTCTTGGATATTGAGAGTAATAAGCCCTCTTGACCTTTTATGTTCCTTACATCATACTAATAGAAGGTTTGTTGCCACCTGGCTACGAGGTACCACCTGTTCGGTTCGACGGGATTCATCTTACTGCAAAGGAGACTCTGAAGTGCCCTGCGGAAGAAAGCGGAAGTTAAAGAAGATCGCTACCCATAAGCGGAAGAAGAAGCTCAGAAAGAATCGGCATAAGAATAAATAATTGAGGCTGTCCCGTAACTTAGGAAGTTACGGGACAGCTTCTTTAATGTCGTATTTTCGTAGGATTTTAGCGGTTTTACCTGGTTTTAATACGTCGAAATGGTTAAAACGCTAAAATCCGAGAAAATACAAGGGCTGTCTGATAACTAACAGAGTTATCAGACAGCCTCAATTTGCTCCTGTAAAACCCTCAGCTCGGTCTCCCGTTTCCGTTGTTGTTCCTGGTAAACCTGGTCGATCAAATTGCTTATTTCCTCGATCATCTGATTAAAGGAATGACCCAGTTGCCCAATTTCATCGTACCGTTGTTCCAAAAAGCGGATAGTAAAATCCCCCGTTTCGGCTTGGCCCATCAGGCTTCGCAGTTTTTCCACGGGCCGGGCTATGGTAGACGCGAAGAAAAGCGAAAGGAGGATCGCTAAAAGAATCGTGATGCCCCCTACCACGAGGGCGTACGACCGGATCAACGTGACCTCCCGCAGGGCGCTTTGAATAGAAAAAACCCCGGCGGTGGTCCAACCGGTATAGGAGGATTGCTTATAAAGGATTTGAAAAACCTCGTTATGGTAACGCCGGAGCATACGGCCAGCGGTATCCGTTAGCAGACGGGGCGCGACCCGGTATACCGTTTCGTTGATAGGGGCAAAGACCAATTCCCCGTTTTGATCGGAAATGTACAAATACCCGTCCCGTCCTAAGGAAGAGTCGGCCAAAAGTTCCCGTATACTTTCCAGTCGCAGGTCCATGAGAATGGTACCCGCGACTCGATTAAAATGGGCAGGGTCGTGGACCGGTTTGACGATGGAAACCACATCATCCGCCCCAAAGCCCCGAAGACTCCGGATATTTCTGCCTATGGGTCGGGAAACGATAGTAATCGATGCGGGGGAACCCGCGGCTTTTAGATACCAACTTTCCAGGGTCAAAGGGTCCCTGGTGATCCGGGAATAATCGTTGCTCAAGGTACGATCATCCGCGGCAATGAGCATAATGCCGGCTATCTCTTTATGGGTGGCTAAACAGGAGGACATAAAGGAAAGGGCTTCCCTTCGCTGGCCTTGATCCTCCATTCCCGAATCCATAAAAAAGGTACGTACGGGAGGAAAGGCCTCCAAAAGGGCGCTCATTTTTTCGATATTGATGACCAAATACTCCAGGTTCTTATCTACCTGGGCTATCATACGGAGGGTATGATCGATTACCTGGTTTTCCATGGAATGGGAATAGAGCAAAGGTCCGATCACCCCCAGAGTAACCACCGGTAAAACCAGGAGAACAAGAAATGAAAAAAGCAGACGGTTCCGAATGGATAGATGGACCTTGATCACAGGAACCTATTATACCATGAGAAATGGCCCATCCATGGTGTAGTTTTCCGCTAAAATTTGCACTTTTCCGGAATTAAGAGCCGGTCTACATGGCCTCCAAAAAGGGGATGCAGATAAGCTGAAGAGCGTCCCGGAGAACCCGAAGGGTAGAGCGGGCCAGGGCTAAACGGGTGGCGGCCAGATCCGCTGTGGGGGCGTTCAGAATGGGACAATCGTGGTAAAATCGGCTAAAGGCCTTGGACAGGTCGTATAAATAGGTCGCCACGATGGAGGGGTCCATTTTGGTGGCCGCGTCTGCCACCGCTTCGGCGTAGTTGCCCAGGGTCTTTGCCAGTTCCCATTCCGCGTCATCTGTTAAAAGTTCCGGTTTTATCGTTCCCTGGGACGCGGAACTTCCCTTTTCTTTTTTTAACATGGAGGATATTCGGGCGCCCATATATTGCAGGTAGGGCCCCGTGTTCCCGTTAAAGGAGAGGGATTCCTTGGGATTAAAGAGCATATCCTTGGTGGGGGATATTTGCAAAAGATAATAATGCAGGGCCCCCAGGGCGATTTTTTCCGCCACCGCATCCCCGTCCCCCACCGCGTCTTCCCGATCCTTATCTCGAATCTCCTGCAGGGCCATATCCTTAAGACTGTCGATCAGGTCGTCCGCGTCCACCACAGTCCCCTCGCGGCTCTTCATTTTTCCTTCCGGCAGATTTACCATCCCGTAGGACAGGTGGTACAGGTTTTTCGCCCAGGAAAAGCCCAGCTTCTCCAAAACCTTAAACAAAACCTTAAAATGGTACTGTTGTTCCGAACCCACCACGTAGACCAGCTGATCAAACTCCCAATCCCGGCGTCGGGAAATGGCGGTCCCAATATCCTGGGTGATATAGAGGGAGGTTCCATCCTTACGAAGCAACACCTTTTTATCCAACCCCTCGGAGGTCAGGTCTATCCAAACCGAACCGTCGTCGTCCTTATAAAAAATTCCCTTCTCAAGGCCCCGGAGGACCTCGTTTTTTCCTTCCAAATAGGTTTGGCTTTCAAAATAATAACGGTCAAAGGACACTCCAGTCCGCTCGTAGGTCCTTTTTATCCCTTCCACGGCCCATTGGTTCATCTTTTTCCAGAGTTCTACCGTGGGGGGATCCCCGGCTTCCCATTTTATCAACAGTTCTTGCGCCCGTTTTTCCGCCGTAGGATCCTCTTGGCTCAGGCGATGGAACCGAACGTACCAATCCCCCACAAAACGATCGCTTTTAAGGCCCACCGATTCGGGGGTACTTCCATTCCCCTGTTCCATGTAGGCCAGCATGGACTTGCAAATATGAATACCCCGGTCGTTGATGATACACACCTTGTGAACCTGGGCTCCGCAGGCGGCCAAGATACGGGCTATACTTTCGCCCAACACATCGTTTCGGAGGTGCCCCAAATGGAGGGGTTTATTGGTGTTGGGACTGGAAAACTCCACCATTATTCGCCGCCCCTGGAGCTTACCAGGACGCCCCACGGGAATCGTCTCGTCTAATACCGCTTCCAGCACGCTGGAAACCACGGAAGCCTTGGGCAGTCGAAGATTGACGTAGGGCCCCTCGGCAAAAACCTGACCCAGGTCTTTACAAGTCCCATCCGCCGAAATTGTAGATACCACCGCCTGGGCAATTACCGGGGGAGCCTTCCGTAGTACCTTAGCAAAGGAAAACAGGGGAAAGCCCAGATCCCCCAATTCTGGTCTGGGGGGAACTTCCACGATAACTTGGGCGTCCTGGATTTGAATATCCAGGCCCCCTTCTTTGGCCAGCTGAGTAAGAGCCTTGGCTATACAATGTTTCCACTGATCCTTTAAATCTGTCATCCCACGTCCTTCGTGAATTTTCCAACCATGGCGGCCATACGGGTATACGCCTGGGGACCCTCTCTACGAAAGGACCCAAGCCGGTCATCCGAATAGGTACAGTCTTCGCACACAGCGATATTCCGTACCCCCGCCTGGGCTAATAATCGCCCATTTGCCGCCTGAAGATCAATATGCCACCTTTTTTCCCCCTCCCCTTCCCGCCAAACCACGGGGCCTAGGGGATACGGCCCCCCGGGCCCCCCAAACTCGGCCTCGAAGGACCGGGCTCGGGCCTCGTCCACCGTGTAGCAGGGTCCCCGAATACAGGGGCCCAGGATCGCCGCGACCCCTTCGGCCCGGGTATTCCACCGTTGGGCCATAAGCTCCAGGGCCCTGAGAACAATGCCCGTACCCTTCCAGCCCGAATGGACTAGGCCCAGGGGAAGGCCAGGACCGGAGCGGGAGGAAGAGCCCAGGGCGGTCGTATCGATAAGATAAATCGGCAGACAATCGGCCACGGTAACCGACAGCCAGGTATCGGGCCCGACAGAAATGAGCCCATCCGCCTTTTCCAACGGAGAGGCACCGCCGATGCCGTCGCTGTCCAAGACGAGAACATCCTTAGAATGAATTTGTACGCAGGAACGGAGCCTCTGGGGGGCTATGCCCAGACGCTCGCAGAGGGCAGTTCGATGTGGATTTTCTAAATCCGGGGAATAGGTCATGGATCCGGCGGATCGGGACGAAAGGCATCCGCGGTACTCCGGGACGACGGCCCCGTCCATCATAAAGGGTAAAAGGGCGTAGGAGGATGATGGGGAAAAGGAAAGTTTAAAGGGGTAAAGGCGCACCGTTATACACCCGCTTCCATGGCGTCAATTTCACCGATTAGTTGTACCGTTTTTTCGATCCTTTGCAAAGCGTTTCGAAGAACCCCCAAGTATGAACCACCCTTTCCCGAAAGACTACCCAAGTTTACCAGGGAATCGTACTTTCCCCCCGCTTCCCCGTTTAGAATGCCCCCCAAAATATGGATTAACGAACGAAGCGCCCGGGAGGCCCGATCGATAATTCCGGAAGCCTCCTCCGAAACTTCCATCTCCAAAGACTGAATTTTTCTCCGTTTTACCGCCAGGGCGATCATTTCGGATTGGACCAGACGGTACCGTTTGCCAATATCTCCGGAAGGGGCGATTTTGGCCAGCAGAGCCTGAATTTCGTCCCCCAATTTTAATAAACTGTTGTAGGCCTCTGTAAATTCCGAACGATTTTCCTTTTTATAAAATTCCCCGTCGATGAGAATCGGCTTTAGCGCCCTATTTAGCTCGTTTAACAGGATCGATTGATAAAAAGTTAAAAGAAACGAAAGCATAAAGGATTTTCTCAGGTGAATGCCCTCGGTATTCGTATCATCCCCTACGTTTTCTAAGGTTTGAAGAGGGATACCGTTAAAAAAGGAATTCAAAGTTTCCGTCAAAGTCTCACGCCTCCGTTCCCGGAGAAACCGTTCGTACCGTTCCTCGATCCTTTTTTTCCAATAATCTCGAAATACCGCGAACCAATCCTCCCCCCCGCTGATAGCCTGGGGCAGGTAGGCCAAGTTTCGGCTAGCGCACCGTAAAATGGCGGTCAAGGGAATACGTTGGTTAAATTGACGAATCCTGGAAAGAGCTTCCTCGGAACGGGTTAAGAGATTTTCGGTTTCAGCGGCCATATCAAAGGCCGGTTCGGCCATCCTATCCTGGAGAAGGAATACAAAGAGGGATTCCAAAAGGGGGATCGACGGGGGAGTTTTTAGGGAAACAAGTATATTATTTAGGGCGTACAGTTGATCCACCACAAGATAAGTGGGACAGGATAACCCATCGCTGACCCCATCGCGGGAAAAGGTTGAAATAAGCCTATCGTACAGAAAGGATGAAAGTTCCCAAAGGCATTGGAGGGATCGGGCATTTTGGTACATCCTTCGACGCTGGGTTTCATCGATGGTTTGAAGAATATCGTCTAGGGCCTTGTAGGCCATCTGTTTAACGTGGGCTTCCTGGGCGGAGGAATTGCTCTGGGCAATCAGTTGGGGGTCCGTTTCTTGCACGAGCCGCTGGTACGTAAAATCCATTTCCAGGGAGAAAAGAAAGGCAAAAAATCCGCTCTTATCCCGGCTAAAGGCCGTATCCAGGGCGTCGTAAAAAAATCGGGCGCTTTCTTTTAAAGAATTAAGTTCCTCCAGGAAACCGGGCAATAGTAGGCTCCGGCGGTAATCGTAAAGCCCTGGAGCCCTGGATTCGATGCTAGAACCTAACCGGGAAAGGAGGGAATTTTCAAAGAGCCGTACCGGGGGTTTACTTTTAAATAAACCCCGCAGGAAATAAAAAAACCGGGTGTACCAGGGGGCTTCCCGGAAACGGCGCTCTATATCCACCGTTTCGGGCAGTTCCTCTTCCCTAAAAAGCGGATCCATAGACCCATTTCCAAGGGAAGATAGTTTGGCCAACAGGGCCCTTCGTTCTTCCATGGAAAGACTGGCGGCTAAACGATCAAAGGTCGATGATTCGCTCATACCTTGACTATAAGGTCATCGGGGATGTTCGGTCAATGTTTTTTCCTCGGCGCCCCCAGAGTAGTGTTACGAAGATTAGTTCTCGAGCCTCATAACAAGGTTCTCCCTGCCTACATAAACGCAAAAGCGGGGAGGGAGCCCCGTACCAGAGCTCCCTGTTGAGGACGCCATACTTCCTTTCGCCAGATCTTCAAGTCGATCGGCAATAAATCAAGAAAGGAAAGAAAGGCCCGTTTGGTGAACATCTCTCTCCTCATCCGCCGGATCTCCTTCCTATCCAAGCCCGCCATCTCAGCGTGGGTCTCCGTTCTATCTACTGACCATTTAATAAGATACTTCTTCTCATAGTTGTGCCGCACGATATAGCTCATCAACC
>Ga0272446_1004231_pt1 | contig 17172 bp, 14 predicted proteins | sample YNPCB0061_FD_194587 | JGI IMG/M metagenome (GOLD analysis project Ga0272446, IMG submission 194587) | Hot spring microbial mat communities from Yellowstone National Park, WY, United States - YNP-CB-006-1 | ecosystem: Environmental > Aquatic > Thermal springs > Hot (42-90C) > Sediment | place... | reverse complement strand
TGTACGACCTGCACTGTGTGACCGGATGGAGCAAATTTGATACCAAGTGGGAAGGCGTCCACCTGCGCACGCTGGTCGATCAGGGCATTATCAAGATTAAGCCCGAAGCGCGGTACGTGATCCAGCACTGCGAATTTGGCTACACCACCAATACCCCCTTGGAGGTTGTGCTGGCTTCCAATTTCCTGCTGGCCACCCACTACGACGGGCAGCCGCTCACGCCGGAACACGGCTACCCCCTGCGTGGCCTGATGGGGGCCTTGCCCGGCGAACGTCAAGAATCTGACCGTTACCTGTGGAAGGGCGGCAAGTGGCTACGCGGCCTTGAATTCACGGCGGAAGACGCGCCCGGCTTCTGGGAGCAGGCGGGCTATTCCAATTCGGCCAACGTCTGGCGCGAAGAACGTTACTGGACGAACCGGCGCTAACTTCCCCACGCTGCCCCCCTCAACGCGTTGAGGGGGGCCTTGCCTACGGTCCGGCGGTGACTGTTAGGCTAAATTCGCCCTCCGTCAGCCCCGATTCCCCGTTGAAGCGCGAGACCACCAGAATGTACAAGCCATCCACCGCCACGCGGAAGGCCGTGATCCGTGCCGAACGCCCCCGGATTCCCGCATCATTGAAGGCCAACGGCTTCAAGTCTGCCGTGTACAGTTCTAGGGTGGGGTCAAGGTTGCCGCGCACGCGCACCACCTCCGCCCGGATCACGTCTCCGGCGGCAGCGCGGAAGGTGTAGTACCGCCGCAAGCCGTCCTTCGTGATCGCGCCTTGTACCACGGTGCCGTACTCAATGAAGGCGGCTTTGTCCGGCGCGGTAGCGAGCATTTCCCCAGTCAGTTTCTCTAGCCGCAAGGCATACGCCCCCCGACTCGTGCCCGCCTTCCCGCCGAAGCGCGACGCCACCAGCAAGTAATTGCCAGATCGGGGCACGCGGTAGCGGTTAATGGCGGCATCTAACGTGCCGGGACTCTGCGAGTCTTCGTCGTTGATCAGGATCACGTTCCCGTCGGCGTCAGCAAGGGTAAGGGTCGGGTCAAGGTCGCCGGAGATACGCCGCATCGTGACCGTAATCAGGTCACCGCGCAAGGCCGCAAAGGTGTACAAGTGTTGGTAGACGGTGTTATCGAGGGGCAAGACCACATCCTGACCGTAGGTCAGGGCCGTTGCCCCGCCCGCCATCAGGCGCGGGTCGGCAGCGATGCCCACGCGGTCAAGTTTGAGGCTGTAGCGGCCCGTCGTCAGGCCTAACGACTGCCCGAACCGAGTGGCGATGAGGAAGTACACCCCCCGACTCGGCAAGCTGATTCCTGTAAGGGCTGCCGTCGTGCCGCCGCCGCTGTCTTCGTCACGCCCGATCAAGGTATTTTGGGCGTCTAACAGGATCAAGGTGGGGTCTAGGTTCCCGTCGAGGCGGGTGAGGCGGGCCTCGATAATCTCGCCCGCTTCGCCCTGAAAGGTGTAGATGATGCGGAAGGCCGCATCCGTGATGCGACCCTCCACGCTTTGGCCGTAGGTCAGTTGCCCGCCGGGTTGGGCCACCGCTGGGCGTACCCCAACCCCGCCTAACACGGCGGAGAGAGTGCACAAGATCGCGGCGGCGGCCCGCCATACCCGTTTTGCGTGCAGCATGGCCTAGAAGAACGTCGAAATCTCCTGATAAATCTGGCTGATGTCGGCGATGGTGGCTTTGTAGAAGGCTCCCCGCCCACGACTTGCAATGGTTTTGAGGATGGTTTGTAGATCGCCCGATTCCACCGCCCGCCCAAAGCCGATGGTGAAGATCGACACGTCTGGGCCAGCCGCCTCAGCCCGCATCCCAAACCGATCCATCAGCGTGCTGGGGCTGGTGAACCTCTGGCTTTCTGTATCCTCCCCGTCCGAGAGGACGACCAGTGCGTTGATCTTCTCCGTGCTGAGCTTCATGCGTTCGATGGAGAAGGCAATCGAGTCGTATAGCTTGGTTCCGCCTTGTGCAATCAAGGAGTCGATCTCGCGCTTGATCCGATCCCGATTGGGGCCGACGGGCAGGTTTTCCAGCAACACCAGTTGGTTGCTGCTAAACGTGATCAGGGTGAAGGTGTCTTCATCGGCGAGCTGGTCGACGAACGCTTTAGCCCCCTCCCGTGCGCTCTGAATCCGGCTGGTATTCGTGCCATCCTGTTCGCGCATACTCCCCGATACGTCGATCAGCATGGTGAGGTTGACCTTGCGCTTGGTCTGTTGCCACACCTCCCGAATGGCCCGGAGAGTAGCCGCTGTCGGAACGCTCAGGGTGTTCTTAGGCTGGTCGGGGTCTACGCCAAAATCACGGGTGAGAGGGGCACCAATAGCGATGCTGGTATCCGCCGGGCGGAAGCCAAATTCAAGGGCGCGTTGCTGCTGTGCATTGGCCAGCAGGAAGTTCCGGTAGATGCCTGCCGCCTCTTTCAGGTCGGCGTTCATGTACGGCGCATCGGGGATGCAGGCTGGGTGGTCGCTCTGGAAGGTTCCCTCCTTAGGGTAGATCGCCACCAGCGGGAATTCGAGGCGCGTGCCCCGCTCCTTGTTGTTTTCGGCCACCAAGTTTTCATAGACGATGGCCGCACTGAGGTAGGCCGTCCCACGGGCGGCCATCTCGCGCCCGAAGAACCCCGTAGACCGCCCGTAGTGGGCGATGCTGCTCTCCACTTGCTGCATGAACTTGACGGCATCGGGGGCCTTCACGTCGTCGGGGGTCAGGCCGCGCTGCTTGCCGGACGCCGCATAGGCGATGGCCGCAATGGCCTGCAACCCACTGTTAGAGTAATCCGGATGGGTGTGGCCGAACCGGAATTTGCCGAACTGGGGCTTGCCGTAATCGGCCCACCCGTTGGGGCTGGTCGCTAACTTGATGATGTCTGCCCAGCCGATGTTCTGGTTCGGCCAGCCGAGCGCCTCCGCCATAGGCCGCCACATCATGATCACGATGGGGCTGAGCACCAAATCGCGGCACTCCGCCGGATCGACGATTTCTTTGCCGTTCTTGGCCAGCCACTCATCGTTCAGGATCGGGATCAGCAGGCGCGAAGCCGGACTCCACAAGGCGGGTTGGGCGCGGCCTTCGACGATGTCGTAGGCGCTTTCCGTCGACCCCACCGGAATGGGTTCGGCGACGATCAACTTGCCGCTGGCCGTCCGCTGGTTGGATTGGTTGAAGGTTTGGGTCACCGCCTTGACCCACGCATCTTTTTCGGAGCCGTAGGTAAAGGTGACCTTGATTGCATCCGGCGTAATGGGCGTCGGCTGGTTGGAGGCCCCGCCGCCGCTCCCCCCGTCACTGCTACAAGCCGTCGCAAAGATGGCGACCACCAACCACAGGGCCAATAACCGCCGAGAAAATCCAGCCTTTAGAGCGTTGAGCACATTCATGGTTAACCTCATTTCACTTCTCGTTAGCTACCGGTGTAGCTACGCCGCCAAACTGTCAATAACTGTTGAATTGTCGCGCCGTCCGGCAACGCCAATTCTTGCCCAATGGCATCTCCAACGCCTGCCGCTTGTAGTTCGGGGTCATCAAAAACGGTGTTCGCCCCGAAGATCGGGATGCTGATGTCCGCCGGGCGGTAGCCGTAGGTCAGGGCGAGGGTCTGGATGTCTTTGCTGAGCAAGAAGTTTTGGAAGACTTTGGCCGCCTCGCGTTCGGCAGGGGTAATCGACGGGTGGTCGATGATGCACAAGGGGTGATCGGTGTATAGGTTGAACTTCGGGTACACAAAACGGATGGTCTGGCGGTGGCGGCCAACGACGTTTTTGAAGTTTTCGATGCCGAGCGCCTCATACACGATCACGAAATCGTAAGAAGCTGGCCCTCTGGCGATCACGTCTCGCATCAGCAGGCCGGAACTGGACAGCAATGACTGAGAGACGGCGTTGGAGAGCGTCGCCATGAACTTCTGGAAATCGGGGGCGGTGGCTTCGGCCCCAGTAACACGCGTCGGCTTGTTATAGAAGTTGTTTGCGAGGGCTATCACCATCATGATGCCGCTGTTGGATTCATACGGGTTGGTGTAGCCCACCTTGATCAGGCCCCAATCTGGGTTGCCGCCAAGTTTGCCCCAACTGCCCTGCGCTGGGCCGGAAAGTGCATCGGCGATGTTTTGCAGGGTGATCCCCCCTTTGTCTTTGTAGGCCGCTTCAAAGGCGGCGGCGCGGTCTTCCCAGACCATGATCGCCATCGGGGAAAGGACGAGCTGCTTACAATTGATCGCCAATTCGCGGTTGAGTTTGGTCGGGCTAGTGGTCTCGCTGTTGAGTAGGTTCACCTGAATGGAGGCCGCCGGACTCCACAATGTCGGGATAGGCTTATTACCATCAAACGTATTCTTGTCGTCAGTGACTTGGGACAGAGCGTTATAAGACGCCATTGACCCCTGCCCGATCAGTTCCACTCGGATTTCTGGATGGGCTACCTGAAAGCGCTCTACCGCAGCCTTGAGCCAGCTATCTTTTTCCGTCCCGTAGTTGATCCGGATGTTCGTGACATTGGCCCGCGCCGTGGCGGTTGCATTTTGGGCGCGGATAACAGCCTGCTGAGTGGCGGCGTCGTTAGCGGCTTGTTCTAATTGTGGGCGGGCCACCCCAAAGAAGACAGCGATGATGATCGCCACCGCGAGGATGGCCAAGAAAATGATGCGTGAACGTGGCATGAGTCTATACCTTCCCTACGCTGCGTTGCATCCTCCACGAAACTCTACCCCAGACTCTACCCCACTTTTTGTGAAGGGAGAATTAAACAAGCATTGGATAACCTGTTTTTGGGGGGGGGCTAAAAGATCATGACACTTGTCAATAAAAAAGGTGATAACCGTACCTAACGCCCGTTAGCCTCTCGTCGTATCCTGAAAGTGGTGATCCCGCCCGATTCGCCAACCATCGAATTGGAATCGCCAGAAAGAGAATATTTATGGCTAGGGGAACTATTCACATTGATCAGAACCGCTGCAAGGGATGTTCCTTGTGCGCGGTATTTTGCCCTCAACACGTGATCAGCATGGACGCGGATCGGCTCAACGCGAAGGGCTACCACCCCGCCACCCTGACTGACCCCGACGGGCGCTGCACGGGATGCGGCATTTGCGCCGTCAGCTGCCCAGACGTGTGCATTACCGTCTATCGGGAGACGCCGACCAAGCGGCCCGCCCCCGCCGAAAGGAGCGCTTAGCATGGCCCGCGAGATGTTGAAAGGCAACGTCGCCATTGCCGAAGCGGCGCTCCGGACCGGGTTGCAGGCGTACTTCGGCTACCCGATTACCCCCCAAACCGAACTGCTCGAACACTTGGCCCGCCGGATGCCGGAATTGGGCCGCGTTTTTTTACAGGCCGAGAGCGAAGTGGCCGCCATTAACATGGTCTACGGGGCAGCCAGTGCGGGCGTCCGCACCATGACTTCGTCATCGGGGCCGGGCATCAGCCTGATGCAAGAAGGCATGAGCTACATCGCTGGCTCTGAACTCCCCGTCGTGATCGTGGACGTGATGCGCGGCGGGCCGGGACTCGGCAACATCTTGCCCAGTCAGGGCGATTACTTCCAAGTCACCCGTTCGGCAGGGCATGGCGATTTCCGCCCGCTCGTCCTCGCGCCCGCCTCCGTCCAAGAGGCAATTGATTTCACGGTGCTGGCCTTCGATCTGGCCGACAAGTACCGCCATATGGTGATCCTCGCCCTCGACGGCCTGATCGGGCAGATGATGGAGCCTGCCGAACTACCGCCAATGGCCGAACTCCGCACGGAACGGCCCGCCTACGCCCTGACGGGGGCCTCTGGCCGCGCCCCGCGCCGCATCAGCTCAATTCATATGAGCGGGCCAGAAGAAGAGGCCTTCAACCGCAAGCTACAAGCGCGGATCGGCGAGATTCGAGCGGCGGAACAGCGTAGCGTAGCGCACTTCGCCGACGATTGCGAGGTGCTGGTCATCGGCTACGGGACGGCGGGCCGGATCGCCTATTCGGCAGTGGCCGCCCTGCGCGAGCGCGGCGTGCCCGTCGGCCTGTTCCGCCCGCAGACGCTGTTCCCCTTCCCAGAGGTGGCCTTGAAGCAAGCGGCGGCGCACGTCCGGGCGGTGTTGGTGGTCGAGATGAACGCTGGGCAGATGCTGGACGATGTCCGCTTGGCGTTGGGTGGGCGGCTCCCGATTCACTTTTACGGGCGGATGGGCGGCGTCCTGCCCATGCCGGACGAGATCGAAGGGGCGATTATGGCCCTGTTTGAAAAAGAGGCGGTCTGAGGACACAGCCATGACGACGACACCCCTTGAACACACGCTCCACGACGCCCCCGAAGCGGCCTGCACCTGCCCGCCGGAGATGCACGCGGTCTACGAATTTCCTGAATCGCTTGGGGAGGGCTATACCCACTACTGCCCCGGTTGTACGCACGGCATCGCCCACCGAATTTTGGCCGAATCCATCGATGAACTCGGCCTGCGCGAACGGACGATCCTCGTTGCGCCCGTCGGGTGTTCGGTGTTTGCCTATCAATACTTTAACTTCGACGGCTGCGAGGCTGCCCATGGTCGCGCCCCCGCGATGGCAACGGGCCTCAAGCGCGTAGCCCCCCATAACATCGTGATCACCTATCAGGGCGATGGCGATCTGGCCAGCATCGGCGCGGCGGAGATTCTGCACGCGGCGGCGCGGGGCGAAAACATCAGCGTAATCTTCGTCAATAACGCCATCTACGGCATGACGGGCGGCCAAATGGCCCCCACCAGCCTCGAGGGGCAACGGACTACATCTTCCCCCTTCGGGCGGGATGTGCATTTGGTCGGTTACCCGCTGCATATGTCCGAATTGCTGGCGACGTTGCAGGGCAGCGCCTACATTGTGCGGCGTTCGCTGCACAACCCGGCCAACATTCGCAAGGCGAAGAAGGCCATCCAGACGGCCTTGAAAGTGCAAATGGCGGGGGCGGGCTTTAGCATGGTCGAATTGCTCTCCAGTTGCCCGACGAATTGGGGCCTTTCGCCCGCTGACTCCCTGAAATGGATCGAAGACAAGATGCTGCCCGTCTACCCGTTGGGCGATTATAAGGTCAATGACGTGGTACGGGCGCTAGACGCCGAAAAATAGGCAGGGAACAGGAAAAGTTACGATGCATCACGAATTACTGTTTGCGGGCTTCGGCGGGCAAGGCATCATGTTTGCAGGCCAACTCATGGCCTACGCCGCGATGGATGCAGGCTACCACGTCACGTGGATTCCCAGCTACGGGCCGGAGATGCGCGGCGGCACGGCCTATTGTGAGGTCGTGATCAGCGATAAGCCCATTGGGTCACCGTTGTTTAAACATCCGGAGATCGCGCTGATTTTCAACCGCCCCTCTTACGATAAGTTTGCCCCACAAGTTGCGGCGGGCGGACTGTTGGTCTACAATGCTTCGCTCATTCACGATGTACCACACCGCGCCGATGTAACAGTGGTAGCTGTACCGGCTTCCGCCATCGCCTCTGAGTTGGGGGACTTGCAGTTGACCAATATGGTCATGGTAGGGGCGGCCCTCGCAGTACGGGAAGTGTTACCCCACGACGCGATCCGAGCGGCGCTAGAAGCGCATATTCCGGTCCATCGGCGGGATAAGCTCCCCGGCAACTTCACGGCGCTTGCACGCGGCGCGGAGGTGGTGGCGGCAAAGGCCTGACGACACAGATTCGCACGCTACGCGATCTTGCTTCCCCCTCTCCTGCGGGAGAGGGGGGCTAGGGGGGGTGAGGTTTTGACCGAATTTCTCTTGCTCAACGGCCCCAACTTAAACCTACTCGGCACGCGGGAGCCGGGCATTTACGGGGCGCTGACCCTGCCCGAAGTGGTGGCCCGTGCCACTGCCCACGCCCAGCAGCGCGGAGTCGGGTTGCGGGCGGTGCAATCCAACCACGAAGGGGCGCTGATCGATGCCGTGCAGGACGCCCGCCATTGGGCGCGGGGAATCATCATCAATCCGGGCGGGTATACGCATACCTCCATCGCCCTGCGCGATGCGATCAGCGGGGTGGCCCTCCCGACGGTTGAAGTGCACCTCTCGAACATTCACGCCCGTGAGCCGTTCCGCCACCACTCGTACATTGCGCCCGTCTGCATTGGTCAGATCGCGGGCTTCGGGTGGCGCGGCTACCTCCTCGCCATCGACGGCCTGATCGGTCACTTAGAACTTTCTTCGTCGGCGGGCGGCTGATCGCCCTTTTGGGGGGCGGCGGCGTCAGGATTGTCGGCATTCTTCAACTCGCCCCCAAACAGGCCCTGCGGCGGCGTGATTTTGCGCGTGGGCTTGGCTTTCGTGGCGGGTTCCCCATCCGGCAAGCCGATCTCGTCCGTGTAGGTCACCGTCATCAGCACCTCAGCAGATTTATCGCCTGTCATCTGGAAGGAAATTTCGATCTTCGGCGTGGCTCCGTCATAGGCCGGGTTGATCCGCCAGCGGTAATCGCTCGCCCGTTTGCCCGTCGGGTCGACGTAGATCGCCGCCCCGAACGGGCCATAAGTCGGGTTGCGTTCACGGGTCCAACGGCGCACCTCAAACAGGGGCTTCTCTGTCCCGTCGCTATCGATGAAGCGGGCCGTATGTACCAACTGGTTCAGCAGGGAGGGCGCCCCGCACGCGCCATAGCCAAAACCGTAGGCGGTATCGACAAAACCCTGTTCCTCCAGCATCGAGTCTTCCAAAACATCCCGCGTGAACGAGTAGGTACGGCGTTCAGCGAAGGGATTCTTGGCCAGCCATCGCTCGAAGCGGGCAAAGGCAGCCTGCGCGTTGGTGAGCCGCCCGCCGTATACGTGCTGGGCGTAGTAGGTGATGCGGGCTTCAGCAGTGCGGGTCGTCGTGAGGCCGCCAGCGGCAGCCGGGGAGACGGCCCCGATCAGAGCCAAAGCGAGGAAGATGGTCAGCAGTGGGCGGGCAATGCGCATCGGGGGGCGGCTCCTTATAGTGTACTTACCGGTTACTGACGGCTGATAAACGGGTGAAAGGCGGCATTAAACTCGGCGGGCTTTTCGATGTAGGGGGTATGGCCCGTCTCATCGATCACCACTTCCGAATAGCTGCCGCCCGCCGCTGCGTACTTTTCCAGCACATAGCGGGTTTGGCCGACCATCGGCTGGGGCGGGAACACGTCCGCGCCGGGCCAACCGGGGACGGCCCCCAACGCGCCTAACGTGCCCATATCGAACAGCGAATTATCGGAGACGATCTGGTCGTGGCTGCCGCGAATCCACAACACGGGCGGCTTGGGCGAGATCGCATACAGACGGGAGACATCGCCTGCGTACTTGGGCGATGAGGCGTTAATCGGCCCCCACACGCCCGGCGCGACCATCGGCCAATTCGGGCTTGGCGTGTGGTCGCCGGGGTATTCTTGCTCGCCGACGTGTTCCGAGAGCAGCGAACTGAGCAGGTCTTCTTCCCGCGCCGGGACAAACGGCGGCTTCCAGTAGAAGCTATTCATGACCACACGCGGGGCTGAGACGGGGTTCTCTACGCTGCGATCCCCTTGCGCCATGCGCTTCGGGAAGTCTGGATTGACGATGCCGCCGCCCGATCCGGCGAAATCCGGGTAATTGGGCGTGCCTTCAACCCCCTTCGATCCGCCGAAGCCGAAAGGCGAAGCCGGATTCACCAACGTGGCGCTCAGCACGCGGTCTGGGGCGTCCATCAGCAGGCGGAAGACAACCCCGCCGCCGAGGGAGTGGCCGACGACGTGCGCAGCGGGCACATTCAGGGCGTCCAGCAAAGCCACGATGTCATCGCTCCAATCGCCCATGCCCCGCGTCGCATCGATCTTGGCGGCGCGGTCGGCATCGCCGTAGCCGCGCATATCGTGGGCAATGCCCCGATAGCCCGCCGGAAGCAGGAGCATCATCTCTTCCCAGAAGGTGGCGGATGAAGCGTTCCCATGAATGAACAACACGGGAATGCCTTCGGCGGGGCCGCTGAACAATACGCGGGTCGTGATGCGGCGGCTGGTGACGGTTTGGGCGGTAATGCCCGGCAGGGTCGGTACGGTCATAGAATTATTCTTGCCTTTCTCGAAATGTTGACGAAAAGTCTCTAGGCGTGGGCCGCATCTAAATGTCGGCGTAGCGAGGCGGCGAACGCATCGGGCGTTTCGATGTTCGGGGAGTGCGTGGCCCCCTCGAATACCTCATATTTTGCCCCCGGAATGCCGTTTACGCTATCCATCACGACGGATTCCGGCACGATGACATCGCCCGCGCCGCGTGAAACAGTGGTCGGGATACCGGCGAGGCCGCCCAGCCGGTCATAGACGTTCCATGCGAAAAGGGCTTGTGGGCTGCGCAAACTAGCGGCGTCGGTTTGCAACAGACTGGCGGCTTCAAAAAACGCCCAGCCGTCGTCTGGGTGCGCGGAGGCCGTCGCTCGCAAGGCCATTTTGAGGAGCGCTTTGTTTTCCACCAGCATTTTAATACGAGCGGGGTCGCCAACGGCGGCGGGCATATCGCCCTTGACCCAGCCGGGCGCGATCAGGTACAGGCTGGACACATTGGGCGTATGATCGAGGGCGTATTGAATGGCGACTGTTCCGCCGAGCGAGTGCCCGACCAAATGCACCCGCCCCACGCCGAGCGCCGTCAGCAACTGGTGGACATCGTCGGCGAGCGTTTCAATCGTCCATGAGTCGTCGGGGCCAGTGGTGTGGCCACGCCCCCGTAAATCAGGGGCGATCAGGCGGTAGGGGCTATCTTGGAAGCGGGCGAAGGTGTATTCCCACCACGCGCTGGACGAAACATTGCCGTGAATCAGCACGACGGCGGGGGCGGCGGGGGCGCCCTGTTCGCGGAAGTACATCTGTAAATCTTTAACAGGAAGGGTTGGCATAGCTACCTCTCGCAAAGGATGGAGCGAAGGTTACAGCCTGAATCATACCGCAAAACGTTCGGCCTTTGGGGAAAGGTCGGCGGGCCGTCGGGGAAAAGACGGCCCGTCTGCGTGGGGGAAACCCAATAAGGAACTTAGTCGATGGGTTCCTTGTAGATCACATACGCGCAATCGGCATCCCCACAGCCCTTGCACCGAATCTGGTTGATGCGGAATTCCCGCCCGCCACTGACCCACCGCATGGCCTCTTGCAAGATGCCCGTTGCGACGTGGCAACTCGGTTTGGCCAGCCCAGTACGCCCCCAGCACTGCGAACACACCTTGATCGTGTACAGGTAGTGGTCGTCTTTTTCTTCGGTGACGGACGTTTGGTCGCTAAAGTTCGTGAAGATGGACGCGACAGCCGGAATCCCCATCTTCAATTTGACGGGGAGGGGAAGCACTTTGAAGGCCAAGTCCCCGACGCCGGCCAACGCCCCGAAGCCCTTTAAGCCCTGCCCAAACAGCGCACGCCCGGCCCGCAAGGCCAGACCACGTGCCCCACGTTCGCCGTAGAGCGTCTCAAGGCCTTGAATGAGGGCGGAAATGTGGGCGAAATCCACTTGGCGGTCTAGGTTTTCGGGGGGCAATTGGGTGATGTACTGGCTCAATTTCGCCTGATTCAACAGAGCATTCAAGCCATTTTGACCCATTACATCAGCCAGCGCCTCTAAAAAGATGCGCATCATCTTGTTGGGGTAGTACAAGCCACTCAGGGTCAACTCTGCGGGTTTTGTGGTCATTCTTACACCTTCTCTCATCTCGCATCGGGCGGGTGCACGTTGCTGGGCATCGTAATAGGTTGGCGCAAAGATGTATTATACATCGCTTGGAGGCGTTCCCGCGCCAATTTGACCCAATTCCGGAGCATTTCCAGCGCCATCATGGTCGATTCCGATAACGTTGTTGATGCACCAATGTTACAGACATTCGTAAATCATACCACGTCCTGTGGGCCATGTCGTAGGGTTGGATGGCGGCCTTGTGGGCGTCTACTTGTCCTGTATAGTGCCTAGATCAAAACTGTAACATTTCGTAAAACGACGTTCAGAATAGGCTAATACCCTTTATAATGTGTAGAGGTAGTTCTTTTTATAGAGGGGGAAGCATCTATGCTACGTTTTCCACGTGCTCGGATGACCATCGCCATCGTCGCACTGATTATCTTGGTCGGGCTGGGGGGAACGCTGGCCGAAGCGCAAGGCCCAACCACCCTTACCGGCGTCATTAGCACCGTCTGGGGCGACCCTATCCCGAATAGCGGGCAGCCCGTTCAACTGGTCGGCTTCCTGAATACCGCTAATGGTTCCTTCCAACTGGATGTACCCGCGAACGTCGTGGCGGCCTTCGAGGGCCAAGTGGTGCGGGTGACGGGCGCCCGAGCCGACGAAGGCCTGTTCCGCGTCACGGATTTGCAGAGGGTCGAAGGGGCCACGCCGCCGCCGAATTTCGTGCGCCCGCCCGCTGTGTTGGGGTCGCAACCGTTCGCTAACATCATGTGCAAATTTGCCGATGTGGCGGCGGAGCCGAAGGACAACGCCTACATTCAGAGCATGATGGGCGATACCTACCCCGCGTTGGGCCACTACTGGCGGGAAATGTCCTACAACCAGATCAACCTACTGGGGTCGGCAACTTTTGGCTGGTTTGTGTTGCCAAAGACCCGCGCTGAATACATTGGTACGAGCGCAAACCTCTCGCTACTGGCCACAGACTGCCTCGCCGCCGCTGATCCGACTGTCGATTTCTCCGGCTTTTTGGGCATCAATACCTACTACAACGATGTCCTTGACTGCTGCGCATGGGGCGGGAACCGGTACATGACGCTGGACGGCGTGACCAAGTCTTGGCCGTTCACGTGGATGCCGCCGTGGGGCTATTCCGCAATCACCGTCTTGGCGCACGAAATGGGCCACGCCTTCGGGTTCCCACACTCATCAAGCGCCTATGCCGATAATTCGGGCTATCCCTACGACTCTCAGTGGGACGTGATGAGCAATGCCTACCCCTGCTACAGTCTTGGGATCAATATCGACCCAACTTTTGGGTGTATCCAACAAGGGACGATCTCCTACCACATCGGGACCATTGGCGGTTGGATCAGTGGGCCGAAACTGGTCACGATCAACCCCGGACAGGTCGGCACGTTCAATATCGAACGCATCAACAAGCCCGTGAACACGGCGATCCCCTTGATGATCCGCGTCAACATCAACGGGAGTTACGTCTTCTACACTGTTGAAGTGCGGAATAAACTATCTGCTGGCGAGTATGAAGCCACCATTCCCGGGTCGGCAGTCATTATCCATGAAGTCGACACCACACGTGCCAGCGACGCCGCTGTTATGGATGCCGATGCCCCCACCGTCAACAAGAATCCCAACGATGCAGGCGCGATGTGGGTCGCAGGGGAGACCTTTGTCGGGGCGGGCGGTGTCCGCATCCGGGTGAATGCTATCACCGGCACGCGGGCGAATATCACCGTTTCGAGCAACCGCCCCCTCGAATTCCGTGACGTGATCGGCGTTTCGCGGGTAAACGGCACGCTCAAGCAACACCTCCAACGTACCGTCTTGAACACGGGGCCGCATAACATCGGCTTTAACTTCGGTCTCGCAACCGATCTGATCGTCACGGGTGACTGGGACGGCGACGGCGTGGATACGATCGGCGCGTATCGGGGCGGCAAGTTCTACTTTGCGACGACCAACGCCGTCGGCGCGGCCATACGCTACACGCTCAACTTCGGCTTACCGGGCGATATTCCCGTCTCCGGCGACTGGGACGGCGATGGAATCGATACAGTGGGCGTGTGGCGGCCTTCGCTCCGCCGCTTCTTCCTCACGAACACGGTCTGCGCCGTCGGGACGACCTGCGGTGGCACTATCGCCCAGAGCCTGAACTACGGCCTCGCGGGCGATGTGCCCGTCGCCGGCGATTGGAACAATGACGGCGTGGACACCATCGGCGTGTGGCGGCCTAGCAGCGGCTTCTTCTACCTGAGCAATAGCAGCTGCCCGACCCTGTGCAACGCCCCCACCAACATCTCAGCCCAGTGGGGCATCGCAGGCGATCTGCCCGTCGTGGGGGACTGGGACGGCAACGGCTCCGATACGATGGGCGTCTTCCGGCCCTCTAACGGGGTGTTCTACGTGCGGAATGACTTCGTCACCAGCACGCCCATCGCCGCAGACCTGACGACGGCGGTCAGTACCGATACGCCCATCGTCGGGCGCTGGTCGTCGGCAGTCGTTGACGCGCCGCCCGCCCCGTCCTTCGTACCGAAGCAGTAACCTTTCGGCCTGACGGCCTCCCTAAAGGTCACGGGCGTGAGGCAGAACCCCTCACGCCCGTTTTTGTCAGTCTGCCCGTCGGAAAACTACGCCTCGCGGCGGGCGGCGGCCTCCATGATGGCCTGAATACGCTTCACCATGTCCACCGGACGGGGGTGAATCCCTTCGATCAGCAGGGCGTTTTCAAAAATCTGGCGCATGATCTCGCTCGCCAACGTCTCATCGCCCAGTGTGGCGAGGTTGCGGATCAGCGGATGGCGCGGGTTGATCTCCAAGATGCGCTTGGGTAGCTCAAAATCCTTGTTGAGCAGGCGGTACACCCGTTCCATATCGGCCCCGAAGCCCTGATCGGGGGAGACGAGCCGGGCCGGGCTCTCGGTGAGCAGCGTGGTCGTCCGCACGTCCGCCACCTGATCGCCCAAGACGGCTTTGAAGCGCCCCACCAACGAATCTGCCTCCCCTGTTGTGAGCGTCTCACCCGTCTGCTGGTCGCTTTCCGCCTTCTCCGGCAGTTTCAGATCGGCATCCGCCCCGTTGTGGAGCTTCTTGCCCTCAAATTGGGCGATGGCATTGACGAGGAAGCTATCCATGGTGTCGGTCAGCAGCAGCACATCAACCCCCCGTGACCGGAACACGTCGAGGTGTGGGCTTTGTAACGCGGCCTTCGGATCGTCCCCGAACAGATAATAGATGTGTTCTTGCCCCTCAATCATCTTCGCCACGTAATCCCGGAGGGAAGTTAGGCCGTCGGGTTGGTTGGCAGTGCGGAAGCGCAGCAAGGGCAGCAACCTCTCCCGATAGACGGGATCGGTAATGGCCCCTTCCTTCAGGAATCGCCCGAATTCCCGCCAGAGGGTGGCATACTTTTCGGGGTCTTTGGTGGCAAGGGCGTCTAACTCGCTGATCAGCTTGTTGGTCAGGGCCGTTTTGAGCCGCTGCATATCGCGGTTGCTTTGCACCGTCTCGCGGGAGATGTTGAGGGGCAAATCTTCGGAGTCGACCACGCCTTCAATGAAGCGCAACCATTCCGGCAGCAGGTCTTTGCTATGCTCTTGGATCAAGACTTTGCGGGCGTACAGGCGCGGGCCAGATTCTTTCAGGTCAGGCGTGCCGAAACCGCGATCCAGTGCGGAGGGGACGTACAACAGGCTGTAGAACTGCACGGGCGCGTCGGCAGCCTGATGGACGTACATCAGGGGTTTGCGGTAGTCAAAGGTGAGTTGGTTATAGAAGTCGTGGTAGTCCTTTTCGGCGACTTCGCGGGCGGGTTTGCGCCAGAGGGCCGTTTGTTCGTTGACAACCTTCTCCCCGATGTAGATCGGGAAGGCGACGTAGTTAGAATGCTTGCGGATAATGCGTTCTAGGCGGGAATCGTCGGCAAACTCGGCGGTGTCTTCCTTCAGGTGCAAGGTGATTTCTGTGCCGCGTTCGGCCTTTTCTGCATCTTCAACAGTGTAGGAATTGCCGCCGTCACTCGTCCAGCGCACGGCCACATCGTCCGGACGGAAGGAGCGCGACGTCACCACGACTTTATCGGCAACCATGAACACTGAATAGAAGCCGACGCCAAACTGCCCGATGATCTCGGTTCCGCGCTGTTCGCCCCGCGCTTGGAGGGCGGCCAAAAACGACTTCGCCCCAGAGTGGGCAATCGTCCCTAGATTCTGCACGATCTCATCGCGGTTCATGCCGATACCCGTATCGGTGACGGTAATGGTACGGGCGTCTTTATCGGCCCGGACAGTGATTTTGAGTTCGGCATCTGGGTCAATGATGTTCGCGTTGGTGAGTTGCTCAAAGCGTAGGCGGTTAAGGGCGTCGGAGGCGTTGGAGGCCAGCTCGCGCAGGAAGATTTCCCGATCCGTATACAGCGAATGGACAAGGATGTTGAGCAGCTGCTGAATCTCGGCCTTGAATTCGTAGGCGGTTGGATGGGTCATAAGCGGTTTGCTCCGATTTGTGCATGACAAGCGCATTTTCTCTGGGGAAAAATGTACCGGAGTTGTGCAAATTTTACGTTAGAAGGGCCACCCATTTTGCCGTTCAGAAAGCATAAGCAATCAGCATGGGCAAAAGCGCAGGGCTTCACAAAATTTTATTATTGGAAAAACATCAAAATGCTTGACTTGAAAGTCTATCTTATGGTAATCTTCATTCTGTAGGTCGCTCTCGAAAGGATGCTAAGAACAATGAAGTCAAACAAACGCAATATTATCATCATGCTAAGCCTTGTGGCTGTTGCCTTCCTCAACTTGGTAGGTCTGCTGTCTGGGCAGTTCAACCCGACTATCGTGCAAGCCCAGTACACATATACGACTGACCCTATTGACCCTATCGTTGGTCCCGACGATCCTGACATCATCGTTGGCTCCGGCGTGGAAGTCATTGCGCCGTCCGGCCTCCCAGATGGCGCTCGTGTCTTTACACGCCCGTTGAACAGCCGCAACCTCGGTAGCGGTGAGATCATCAACTTCCCGTTTATCCGCGCAGTCGATATTTTCGTGTTCTACAAAGGTCAGCCGTTCAAGGGTGACTTCGCAGAGGGCTTCCTCGTCTGCTTGCGCGGGTCGGGCCGTCTGCTGTTCGCGCCCGTCTCGGGTCGGCCCCGCGTCTTCGGTGGCCTCCAGTCGGTTGATCTCCGGCCCGGCTTCGTGTGTGGCTTCATCGGCCAGCCCGGTACGGTGGTGCTAGTTCCCAACAAATAACGTTGGGATGCTACCGTTGAATTGAATCCCTAGGTTTTAGGCAGGTAAGGGATGCTTCCCCTGCCTGCCGCCTTCCTGACGCTCGGTTGACTCCAGCTTATCCTTCATGCTACACTCGACGATGTCGAGTTAATCTTGATTCGAAAGGATACTTGATAGATGCTGAACAACCGTAGCGTTTTCGTTGTGTTGGGCTTGCTGGCGATTGCTGTCTTCAGCCTAGCTGGCTTGCCCTTGTCGCAGTTCAGTCCCGCCGCTGTGCAAGCCCAGTACACCGATCCCGTCGATCCGA
>Ga0272446_1004229_pt1 | contig 17174 bp, 12 predicted proteins | sample YNPCB0061_FD_194587 | JGI IMG/M metagenome (GOLD analysis project Ga0272446, IMG submission 194587) | Hot spring microbial mat communities from Yellowstone National Park, WY, United States - YNP-CB-006-1 | ecosystem: Environmental > Aquatic > Thermal springs > Hot (42-90C) > Sediment | place... | reverse complement strand
TTATTGCCGGGGTTTGAGCATTAAAGCAGAAGCAATGCCAAAGCCAAACAGTACAGCAGTACCAAATAGCAGATATTCTTGATTGGGGTCATTGTCCGCTGCTTCAGGAACCTGCGCAACTGGACTTGCAGTGACCTTGGTATCAACGGTATCAACAGGCATCGCCGCTGGGGTTCCCCCAATCACGGTGACAGCGTAGCTGAAGGTAAAGGGGCGAAAGGAAAAGCCATCTTTTGCCTTGCCAGCTAGCTCCAAGCGATAACGCCCTGGTTTTGGGAAGGTAATTTTGGCTCCAGGAATCGCCTCATACCCTTCGCTATCCGTTGCGATCAGTGGGGGTTCGAGCATGGCAAAATCTCCTGGTTTAAATGGCTCTGCAAAAACCCGAAGCTCGCAGGCACAATCTTGCAAGGAGATCTGCTGGCCGCCAGCTTGGGTTAAGGCAAACCAAGCCAAGGTTTCACTCCCTGCTCTGGGGTTATGGTTTGGCTCAATGTGAAAAGTAGCGGCCACATCTTGACTGACCTGCACATTGTGGGCGATCGCGGCCCGGCCCAATGCCATGGCAAATCCGGCTGCCATCCACAGCGAGAGCAGGGCATTGCGCATGGTAAAACCGGGGAGAAAAGCCATGTTAACCCGTTGTTGAAGTCTCTCCCATTTTGCCGGATAGATGGCAGCCTGTGCCAGGCATCCCAGAAAAAGTTGCGAATTTGCCACCGTCAGCAGCGGAGATTGCGTCTAGCGATTCTCAGCATGAGAATAATTCTTGCCCAGATGGTTGATTTTGATCGCCCTCAATCGCTGGAACTGCTATTTTGGCGTTCAAGCCATTAAGCAAAAAAGCGTTTACAATCCTCAAGTTAGTACAAATATTCCAAAATGAAAATTGCTAGATTTTGTCGGGCGCGATCGCAGACGGTTTTCCAGGGGGCATATAGAACGACTCCAGGCCAATTATCTGCCAGACCCAGCGATGGCGGATCAGCAGCACCAGCATCACACTGGTAACTAAGCCAACCGACAACAGCTTTTGGGGTGTACTCCACTGCAAACCACCCAGATAGCTAGAGCCAATTAAAATCGCATGGAGGGTAATTAGCACTAGGGCCGGCAGTGTTAGCAAGTGTAACCAGCGCCAATAACGCCCTAGTCGTTGCACCCACCTATCAAAGCTGGTTAGAGCTGCTGGCAGCAGCAGCCCCAGAGCCAGCACCCCCAGCCACACTCCCAATTGGTGATTGGGCAGCATAAATCCTACGGCCTGCCATTGCCAGTTAAAGGTGTGATCAAGCTGATGGAGACTGTGGGCGATCGCCAGCACAAATGCCGCTACCCCCAAGCCGCGTCGATAACGTAGAGGGGCTGCCCATAAGCGACCCATCGGACGGGCGAGCAGGGCCAACATCAATAGCAGTAAAGAAGCATGCCCGCTTAAGTCATTCATGGCATCGCTGCGAAAGAGGGTTGCTATGCCAATCATTAGCGTCACCCAGCCCCCCAGACGAAATAATTGGTGGCGGCGATCGCGACTCATTAGCCCACTTGAAACCCCAACCCCAACCATGGCGGGCAGGGTGCCAGCACCAAAGGCAAGCAAAGTCACCATTCCCTGCCAGATATTTCCCACCTCTGCGGCCTTAATTTGCGCAGCGTAGAGAAACCCACAGGGAATCAACCCCCAAACCATTCCCAATAGCATGGGAGTCCACCAGCCAGTTTGCTGTGAAACCCGTGACATCGCTGCCAGTAAACGCTCATGCAGCTTCCCTGAAAGCAAAGGATGAAGAAACGGTAGCTTGGGTAAATAACCTGGCACTAGGTTCGATAGGCCCAGCCAAATGAGCAGCAGTCCTGTGGCGATCGCCATACCGCGCCGCACGCTACTATCAATGCCTGCAAGCTGGCCACCCGCCACCAACACCGACCCCATCGCCCCAATGGCGCCACCCACCAAAGCATAGCTGCCGATGCGTCCCAGGTTGAGCAACAGATGAAAGCTCAATGGATGTTGCCAGCTTGGGTTAGAACCGGATGACTTGCCTAAACCAAACGCCACAGCCAGCGGCCCACACATCCCAACACAATGACCAAAACTACCCAAAAAACCAAGGGCGGCAACCAGCCAAAGATCAACCATGGGCCAACTAGCACCAACATAAACAACGTGTTCTCAGGGTTAGCGCCTTTTGAGTCCTATGGTCAAACGACAGGCCGTCGTAGCATCTATCCCCCCGTTGCCCTGGCGACTGGGCACAAAGCGTTCCCGCTTGAGCAGAGATCTATCCTATTGTTGGTGTTCTTAGGATGCAGGAGCCTGTGCCTGAATTTCGTGAATCACTCCTTGAAGATCCTCGCGATTGGCCCGATAAACCGTATTGCAAAACTGGCAGGTCGCTTCGGCACCGCCATCTTGAGTTTGCATATCTCGGAGTTCTTCGACACCAAAAAGCTTGAGGGCACTGAGTACGCGATCGCGGGAGCAGCCACAGTGAAACCTTAAAGGCTGCACATCTGGAAAAATCTCCAACCCCACATCCCCTAAGACTTGCTTAAAAATATCCGTTAGGGTTTGCCCCGATCGCAAAAGACTAGAGAAACCTGAAAGAGCCGTTAACCGCGACTCCAGCAACGTGATTAAGGCATCATCCTGCGCTGCCTTAGGTAACACTTGAATCAACATGCCCCCAGCAGTGGTCACCCCTGTTGCATCAACAAATACACCTAACATCAAAGCAGAAGGGGTTTGCTCAGAATAGGCTAAATAACTCGTCAGGTCTTCCCCAATTTCGCCACTCACCAACTCCACAGTACTGGAGTAGGGATGTCCATACCCAACATCTCGAATCACATAAACATAACCACAGCGCCCTACGGCACTGCCCACATCTAATTTTCCTGCGTCTGTGGGAGAGAGTTCTACATCAGGGTGATCCACATAGCCGCGCACGGTGCCATCCAACCCCGCATCAGCAGTAACCGTGCCCAAGGGGCCATCACCCTGAATCCGAATATTTACTCGCGAACCTCGCTGCTTCATGCTAGAAGCCAGCAGCAAACCCGCTGTCATTGTGCGGCCAAGAGCGGCTGTTGCCACATAGGAAAGGTGATGCCGCTGACGGGCTTCCTCGGTCAAAGCTGTGGTCACTGCTCCCACAGCTCGAATACCACCCTTTGCAGCAGTGGCACGGATAAGCTGATCTGCCATGTCAATGATACGTTTCTTAATAACCCACTCTCTCCATTATGGCTTAAGCGGGAACAGACGATGGAATTGTGATGACTTCATCTTTGAGATTTGAAGCCTGGCTGCTGGCTAATCGCTAATCGCCAACAACGATTCTCAGGTTAAAACGATTCTCAGGTTAAAGAGTGACATCCACTTGACCTTGGGTATCTTTCACCACCACCTTTGCTGAGCGCGATCGCCCCTGAGCATCACTCACTTTGCACTCAAAAGTATCCCCCAGCTTTGCGATGCGAATTTTATCACCACAATCAGCCGTTACATTCACTTCGCTGCGCTCTTTAACCGTGACTTGAATAAATTTTTCCAACTTAGACAAAATCAAAAGGTTCTTTGTTTTCCAGGTAAAGGCACCGGCCTTGCTAGTAAACTCCACCTCAATCGGAAAGGTCTGAGCCGCAGCCGTTCCTCGGCATTCAATGCGATCGCCTACTTTCACCGTTTCTATCTCTGGGCAAATCACCTCTAGTGGGCTAACTTCCACGGCATTGCTCAAGAGAGACTCCAACTGGGTTTCTACTTTACGGGTCGGTGTAGGAGCGCCAGAGGCTATGGGGGAAGGGCTGGATGGGGGCGAAGCAGCGGGTGACGCCGGGCGATCGCCCGGTGAAGGGTTGAGTTGACAGCCTCCAAGGACAACTAAACCGACCAACAAACCGGCACGTTTAACCAGGGCAAATTTCATGCTTTTCAACCAGTCTCTTAAGCTTCAGTATAGTCAAACTGTCCCGGCTCATTTCCGCAGACCGGTGATGGGCGATCCCAAAGAAAGCGTCAGACAGAGCGCTGATGCGATGAGAGAGCGAAACTCAACACTCAATACTTTCAAGATCGCTGAGCTAAAACAAACCGGGGAATCCCTGACAAATCGGCATGAATTTGAATGTGGGCATAATTGCCTTGCTGTTCCAATAGATTGGCAACCATTGGCGCTTGCCCAACCATTAGCTCTACTAACCAAATTCCCCCTGGTTTCAGGTAGTCGGGGGCGGTCGTGATCAGATGGCGTACACTTTCCAGGCCATCCTCTCCCCCATCCAGAGCCAAGTGAGGTTCGTGCTGGGCAACCTCAGGTGCCAACGTTGGCACGAGGGCGTGGGGAATATAGGGTGGGTTAGAGACTATCCCCTGTAATTGCCCCTGGAGATGGGCCAAAGGAGTGAGCCACTCTCCCTGGTAGAAGTGAATTCGATGATGCAGATGATAGGTGGCGGCATTACTCTGGGCGATCGCCAGGGCCGCCGCACTATAATCCACTGCAAAAATCTGAGCCTGGGGCAAGGCAGTCGCCAATCCTAGGGCGATCGCACCACTACCTGTGCCTAAATCAGCCCAGCTACCCTGGGTTGCATGATTAGCTGTAGCGGCCATCTTAGCCAAATCAATCAATAGCTCTGTTTCAGGCCGAGGGATAAGAACATCTGGGGTCACCCTCAGCCAAAACTCACGCCAGGGGGCTAGCCCAACCAAATATTGCAGAGGGATGCGTTGCTCAACCCGTTGCTGCCATAGCTGCTGAAGGCGTGTAAATGGTAGCCGTAGTCGCACATCAGCCTGTGCTGAGACTCCTACTCTCAGGGCCAGGCGATCCAGCTCTGATAAGTGGGTCAACAGCCAATCCACCTCTGTCGCCGGAATCGCCAGCGCGATCGCTGCCTCTTGAGCCTGGGATCGCCACTGCGCCAGCTCAATGCCTGACACCATCTCTGAAAACTCGCCCCAGAGTTGCGTCAATGGATCAGTATGACTTTCATCCAGCGCCACCACCTACAACCAGGAAGCCAGCGATCGTCGCCTACGCAAATCTACAGCATCTAAAAGATTCGTTGCTTGCCAATCTAATGGGTGCACCTCTTCTCGGGGCACCACCGTTACCTGCACCCGTTCCACCGGTGACTCAACAGGCCGCACAGCCACAGGACGCGGAGGTTGTCGTTTCTCCCGTTTGCGCTTCGCCCCAGAACGATGACTGATTTTGCTCGCTTTACTAGGGGGAACCTCGCGGTCAGAGAGGGAAGTCATTGCCCTCTCCCCATCACCAGCGCGTGAATGCGAACGACCCGGACTATTAACCCCTGATGCCCCGTAGCCATTCACTACCATGGGTAAATCGACTGCAGGCAATACGGGTAAGACAGAAGATTGGGATGACCGCCGTTGCCCAGGGTGCTGAACCACGAGTCGGCTCGCCACCACTGGTTTCAGTGCTGACCTTGGCGATGTGGAATGACTCTGCCAGGAAGTTTGCTTACGGCGGTGGGTAAGATGAGAAGCATTGAGTAGGCGGAGCACCACAACCGAACCCACGATACAGCTCACAGGAATGGCACCAAACCACCAGATTGGTAAGGACTGGCGTTTATCTTCTAAACTCACCAGAGGCAAGGGTTGAATCGCCTGCGTTGGCTTTTTTGCTAAAACCTGAGCCGATATGGATGGGCTGGCTGGTTGGCTGGCCACCTTGGGCTTTGCTTCACCATCGACCCAGCTTGGGCTGATCAGGGTACTAACAGAAGTAACCGCAATCAATACAAGGGAAGCCCACAGCCCTCCCCAAAATATCAGGGGACGGCACTCTACTAGCCGCCAGAACAGCCTAGCAGTCGTTATGACTTGATTCACGGGGCGAACAACCGTTTGTGGGGGAGCAATGTTTGATGATTCCAAAAAATTTTGTTCGCCGTCCATAACTGGCCTCATTTGAGGAATGATGAAGGGATTGACCTTCAACGAATTATCTTTAGATACAGTGGAGAAGCCTAAGTTGCAATGAACTCACCTTAACCCAGGCGTCAGCTACTCGCTCTTAACCAGCAGTCTTTCTTCAAGAAATTTTTTGCTGATTGCTACCATTGATTTTACCCAACCCTATCAAAATGCAACCTTTTTATATAAAATTCAGCAACAAATTGGAGCCGTTGGGTAAACAAACAACCCTAAGATTAAATCAACAAGCTCACCAACATCTTCGATTAATATCCCAGCTATGATTTCTGCTATACGTGTGTTTGTACTACTCTTCAATGCGGGGACCGATAACGAAGGGATCCACACTATCCGGATTGGCGATCGCAATCTGGTGCTGATGTTTGAGGAGGAGGATGACGCGACTCGTTATGCGCTGTTACTAGAGGCGCAAGACTTTCCGGCACCGAGTGTAGAAGCGATTGATCGAGAAGAGATTGAAGAGTTTTGTCACAGTGTGGGATATGACTGCAAGTTTGTTCCCAGCGGTTTTGTGCCCCAAACTGAAAGCGATCGCCTGTTGCTGGCCCCCCCCGAAAACAACCTGGACACCTCAAATTGGCAGGAGGCAGAAGCCACTGAAACCGTCAATGAAGCAGAGGTGATTGAGGATCGGACGATGTCTGATGCAGAGTTAGAACGGATTCGCCGCAAATTGGAGGGGCTGTTATAGGTAACAGCTATTGATTTCCTCGCTTTCTCCCTGCAGGGGCTACTCTGAGCTATTTTCGCCGACATCAATGTACCGTTACTTCAGTAATTTCCTTGTCATAGGGCGTTGTTTTGATTAACCTCAGGCAATATCCGTAAATTTTCTGAGCACTTATCTCGCTGGGGTAGTGAATGCTGGTTGAGTCTGCGATCGCTGTTTAAATTTACTAGAAACACGATTTCTGACGGATTGCCTTTGTCATCTTCGTCAGTTCAGTAAAGTGAACCGTTGTCACCTAGTCGCTTTGGGAACCGAACAATGATTAGCTGATGCAGTCAACCAAGCGGGAGTATTGGCTCTTGGCTGTTAGCTCCTGGCTCTTGACTGTCAGTTGATAGTACCGCCAACAGTCAACCCCATAGTTGTTGCCATCATCCTCATGGCAACGGCAAGTCAGAAAACCTACCCAGCGTTGGCGATTGAGCCCTTGGTTTTGTCCTAAGCTTTCTGACCAAAGCGATAAATCCCCATTGTTTTCAACAAACCTAAACTGACGAGCCAAAGCCCTATACTACCCAAGCCGCAAGGAGATGATCATGCAGTCCTCTGCTCCAGACGTTGCCCCACCCCGTCGCAAATGGAAATTTTCGTTGCTGCGTTCTGTTGGTTCGCGGCTATTTCTCTCAATCTTAGGTGGCTCTCTTGTCGGCTTGGGCTTAACCGCCTTACTTTCCTATCGAGAGTTAGCGCGTCAGTCAGAGGCAGAGCTATTATCCAGCCTTCAGGTTAAGGCTCAAAACCTGGAAGGCGAGTTTCAAACCTTTGAAAACTCTACCCATCTTGTTGCCGATGCTATTAAAACGCTCCATGCGGCTGGTGAAAAACGGGAACAAGTCTATGTCGATTTAATCAACCGTGCTCTGGTAACTTCTCCTCTGGCTACGGGTTTGGGCTTTGGGCAACCCCCGAACCAACGTTTGTTGATTCCCAGCCGTCGCTATGCTTACCCTTATGCCATTCGTCGCCTTAAAGATCAGCCAGTGATTGCCAAAGGGGGAGAGTCTGACCCCAGCAGCTATGAAGAGAATTACTTTAAGCAGCCGATCGCCGCTGGCAAACCTGTATGGCTGGAGCCAGTGAGTTACACCGAGACCACCCTGGAGCCACCACGAGATTTGGTGACCACTAGCTACACCTTACCGGTCTACAACGAGAAAAAGCAGCTTTTAGGCGTTCTCAGTCAAGACCTGGAGTTGGGTTTTCTAAGTCAAGAATTAAATACCCATGTTATGCGAGATGCTGGCCACTTTGTCCTCGTCAGTGCTCAGGGCAATCTGATTGCTTACCCTCCTGACCCACAACAGGCGATTAATTTGAGGCCCTTTCAAAAAATCAACAACTACCAGGGAATCTGGAATCATATTCAGCAAAGCCTGCGGCAAGGGGGCAAAAATGGCATCTTACAATGGCGGGATGCCAGTGGTGCTCGCTCTTTTTGGGCCTTTGAGCAAATTCCTGGAAATGGCTGGGTGTTAATGGCCGAAGTGCCTGAGAGCGTTGTGTTGGGACCAGTCATTCGGTTTACGGCTTTAGGCACCCTGGGATCGGTGTTAGGAGCCTCAATTTTGCAAGGAGCAGTCGTTGCGCTGTTTGTCCGCAACCTCAATCGGCGACTGCAACCGATTATGGATGAGTGTAACCATTTGGCAGAAACCAGCGCCAAGAGCGAAGAGTTAATGAGCCGGGAGGATGAACTGGGTCGTCTGACGATTTCTTTTTATGCGCTGTTGGGTCAGGTAACGGTGAATGAGCGTCGCCTGCGTAAAGAAATGGCGCGATCGGAGCAGGCCCTTAAAGCCTTGCAGCAAACTCAGGCTCAACTGATTCAAACAGAGAAAATGTCGAGCTTGGGGCAACTAGTAGCAGGGGTAGCCCATGAAATCAACAATCCGATTAATTTTATCTATGGCAATCTGCCCCATGCTGCCAATTACACGCGTGACTTGCTGCGTCTGGTCAATTTGTATGAGCGCAAGTATGGTGAAACCGACCCAGATATTAAAGCTTATCGGGAAGATATTGATCTGGAGTTTATTGTTGATGATCTGCAAAAGATGCTGGCTTCAATGCAGATTGGGGCCGATCGCATTCGTGAAATCGTGTTATCACTCCGTAACTTCTCCCGCTTAGATGAAGCCGAGATGAAACGGGTCAGTATCCATGAGGGCCTCGACAGTACTCTATTAATTCTGCAAAATCGGCTCAAGCCAAAACCAGACAGCCCTGGAATTGAAATTGTCAAGCAATATGGCAAGCTTCCCCTGGTGGAGTGCTATGCCGGCCAGTTAAACCAGGTGTTTATGAATATTTTGAGCAACTCGATTGACGCTCTCGAAAAATACAATAAAGAGCGCACACCAGAGGCGATCGCGGCAGATCCGCCGACAATTACAATCTCAACCGAGTTACTCCATGGACAGACCTCTGGCAATACAGTGATTCGCATTGAAGACGACCCTGCCAGAGTGCCAACAGTGGTCATTTGCCTGGAGGATAATGGTCCCGGCATTGCCAAGGAACATCGCTCTAAGTTATTCGACCCCTTCTTCACAACCAAGCCGATTGGCAAAGGAACCGGCCTAGGGTTGTCGATTAGTTATCAAATTGTGGTCGAAAAGCATAAGGGCAGCCTCCGTTGTGAGTCTGAGCCAGGAAAAGGGGCTAAATTTATTATCGAGATCCCAGTCCGACACCCTAATCCGGCAAAGCTAACTTAGGTGTGAGAATGCATTGTCGTAATGCATTGTCCTTAGGAATAGGGATGAGGGAAGAGCGCAAGGTCAGTGCAAGTTTAGGCATCCTTCAGCAAAGAGGCGTTTATCTTTGCCACTCATTTGTTATGGCCATAGTCACCAGACTTAGGACGGAGTGCAGGGGTTCCACCCCTGGCTGGGGGCGAAGCCCCCACACCCCCTTAAACCCAGCGTTCTAAGCAACCTGGCGACCGCTATAAAGAGCAGATATGACATCCGCACGATTCAAGAATTGCGGGGCACAAGGATGGAAAGGCGACGGTCTACCCATGTGCTCAATCGGGTTGAGCGGAAGGGGGAAAAGCCCGTTCGATGGCTAAGCGCCCTCAACAGACACCGCGATCGCAGCCAGGATGAATGCTCTACAACTTGGTGCCGCATTCAGGGCAAAAGTTGTTCGTTGAGACATTCTTCGCACCGCAGTTGCTGCAATAGATCAGCTCTGTTGCTGTGGCCTCAATCGGGCGTTGGGGCAGGCCCACCATCTGTGCATTACTCTTGCCAGGGGGTACCATGGGGTAGCAGTTTTCATCCCGCTTTACCCGCACATCCATCAACACTGGCCCATCCGTAGCGAGCATTTCCGCGATCGCCCCAGCCAATTGCTCCCGCGAGTCAACCATCAACCCCTTCACACCATAAGCCTCCGCCAGCTTCACAAAGTCTGGCATTGAAGGCTGCATATTTGAGGAAGAGTAGCGTTCAGCATAAAAGGCTTCTTGCCACTGGCGCACCATCCCCTGCCAGCCATTGTTGATAATCACCGTCTTCACCGCAATACCATACTGGGCCAGGGTACCCAGTTCTTGAATATTCATCTGAATGCTGGCATCACCGCTGATGCAAATTACCTGCTCTGTTGGTAAGGCGACTTTGGCCCCCATCGCCGCCGGCATGCCAAAGCCCATCGTGCCCAGCCCAGCACTGGAAATCCAGCGGCGTGGCCCATTCTTCAGAAACTGAGCCGCCCACATCTGGTGTTGGCCCACATCCGTGGTGTAGCAGGCCTGGGGCGCTTGCCGCCCAATTTCGACAATGACTTCCTGGGGGGAGAGCACATCAGGGTACTGGGGCGCTTCGAGGGGGTAGTCTTGCTTCCAACGATTAATTCGATTAATCCAGGGCTGGTTCCGTTCTGGATTGGGCTGATCTCCCTCTTCCTGGCTACGGCGTAACAGCTCGTTTAGCACAGTGCGGACATCTCCCACAATCGGCACATCAGGGGCGCGGTTTTTGCCGACCTCTGCCGGGTCAATGTCGATATGAATCACACGAGCACGACTGGCAAACTCATCCAGCTTACCGGTAACGCGATCGTCAAAGCGGGCACCCACAGCAATGAGTAAGTCACACTCCATCACCGCAAAGTTGGAATAGGCCGTACCATGCATCCCCAACATACCAACCGACAGAGGGTGATGCTCATCAAAGGCGCCAATTCCCATCAGGGTGGTGGTGACGGGGAGATTAAAGCGCTCAGCAAATTCCTTAATCTCGGCATGGGCACCCGATGCGATCGCCCCTCCACCAACATAGAGCAGAGGCTGTTTCGCCTCGCGGATCAGCCGCAGCGCTTGATTGACCTGCCGGGGATTGCCTTTTACCGTAGGACGATAACCCGGTAACTTCACGCCGTGGGGTTCGACGGGAATATAATCAAAAACCTCTTGGGCCACATCCTTCGGCACATCAATTAACACTGGCCCTGGGCGACCTGTGCCAGCAATATGAAAGGCTTCTGCCACAATCCGAGCCATATCACGGGGATCGCGCACCACATAGGAGTGTTTCACAATCGGCAGGGTAATCCCGTAGATATCTGTTTCCTGAAAGGCATCACTGCCGATCGCGTGGCGGGGCACCTGGCCAGTTACGACCACCATTGGAATCGAGTCCATATGAGCCGTGGCAATTCCAGTTACAAGGTTGGTGGCTCCAGGACCAGAGGTAGCAAAGCAAACGCCCACTTTACCCGTTGCACGGGCATAGCCATCGGCAGCGTGGGTGGCTCCCTGCTCATGGCGAACCAAAATGTGCTGTAGCCTCCCCTCGCTTTCTGCCTTGTATAGTTCGTCATAGATAGGCAAAATCGCTCCGCCAGGGTAGCCAAAAATATGCTCAACTCCATGCCGCACAAGACTATCGATCAGCGCGTAGCCACCGGTTACCTGCTTGGTTGCGACCCGTTTTAGTTGCACAGAGACACCTCTTCTTCAGACGTGGAAAATCAAGGGGATATTACACCGTTAGCCCAACATGCCAGCATAGAGATGGAGAAGCTGACCTCCAGCATTCTCAGCCATCTATCAAAACGATAAGTTTTGTATCAAATGCTGCAATCGTTTATTAGAACTAAGTTTAAGCCTGATTGCCTTCTCTGTCGAGCATGTTAGCAAAGCAATGTCTGCTCTAATAGCGCCTTAGAGTCATCAATCAAGCGGAAAGCTCGATACTTCAGCACTTGACATAACATCAAGATGCCGTGACAGCATGACAAATCTTAACGAAACCCTTTTGGCCTCTGCTGAGACGGTTGCTCTCAAAATTGGGGGTGTTTAACCGGTCAGCACTGTTTTCCGGATCGGGGGGTTCCCATTTTCTCAGGGCAGCCGAGACATCTGTTGCAGCGGTGTGTTTACCCTGGGGTACTGCATGGATGCAAGCGCCTTTGTTCAGAGGGTCTTAAATGGGCAACTGGAATGCTGTTAGTTGGAATCAATGGTGACAGCTTGCCGCGTCTGGAGTTCTAGGTAGACCAGCAATGCATTAATGTCTGCAGGGTTTACCCCACCAATTCGAGTGGCCTGCCCAATGGTGAGGGGGCGCACCTTAGCCAACTTTTCGCGCGCCTCTTTGGAGAGGGTAGAGATGGCGTGATAATCCAAATCGGGGGGCAGTTTGCGATTTGCTTGGCGGGCCACCTCATCGATCTGGTTTTGCTGGCGTTGGATGTAGCCCGCGTACTTAATGTCGATTTCGGCTCCTTCTTTTTCGGCCCGATTTAAGGTTGAATTACTCAGACCAAACTGCTCTAAGTCCTGGTAATGAAAGCCTGATTTTCGCAGCAGATCGGCAAGGGTTGTGGAACCTTTGATCGGCTGCTGAGTGTAGATGGCGATCGCCCGACCCAAATCATCATGCTCCTTCACCCGGACAGTGTGCAGCCGTTCTTTCTCAGCCGCAATGTTGGCTTGCTTTTGCTGAAATAGCTGCCAGCGGCGATCGTCAATAAGCCCTACTTCTCGCCCTAGGGGGGTAAGGCGCTGGTCAGCATTGTCTGAGCGCAACAGCAGGCGATACTCTGAGCGGGAGGTCAGCACCCGATAGGGCTCCCGCAACTCTTTTGTGCAGAGATCATCAATCAATGTACCGATGTAGCTGCCTTCGCGAGGGAAGGTGAGTAGTTCTTGCCCTTGAACCAACCGAGCCGCGTTAATGCCCGCGACAATGCCTTGGGCTGCCGCTTCTTCATAGCCCGTTGTACCATTAATCTGGCCAGCGCAAAATAGCCCTTCGATTTTTTTAGTCATCAGCGTTGGGTAGCACTGGGTAGCAGGCAAATAGTCATATTCCACCGCATAGGCGGGACGCAGCATGGCACAGTGTTCTAGACCTGGCAGCGATCGCAGCATTTGCAACTGAATTACCTCTGGCAACCCGGTCGAGAAACCCTGCACATAGATTTCTGGAATATCCCGCCCTTCTGGCTCCAAAAAAATCTGGTGACTCTCCTTATCGGCAAAGCGAACAATTTTGTCCTCAATACTCGGGCAATAGCGTGGCCCCTTGGCATCAACCCAGCCACCGTAGACCGGGGAAAGGTGAAGATTTTCCCGAATAATGCGATGGGTCTCTGCCGTTGTGCGAGTGAGGTAGCAATGCATCGGTTCCCGCTCAACCCAAACCGTTGGGTCAAAGCTAAACCAGCGCACATCCGGGTCGCTGGGCTGAGGTTCAAGCACCTCAAAGTTAATCGATCGCCGATCAACCCGGGCGGGAGTACCTGTTTTCAACCGTCCCGTTTCAAACCCGAGCCGGTTTAGCGTATCAGTCAACCCCACGGCGGCAAATTCCCCAGCGCGCCCCGCTTCCATAGATTTATTGCCAACCCAAATGCGCCCCCCCAAAAAGGTGCCCGTCGTCAGAATGACAGCTTTACAGGCAAAAGCCACATCAAAGTAGGTTTGTACCCCCACAACTTCGTGATTTTTGCCCAGCACCAGATCGGTCACCATCCCTTCTCGTAGGGTGAGGTTTGGTTGATTTTCCACAATCCCCTTCATGACAGCCGCGTATTCGCGCTTATCGGTTTGGGCTCGCAAGGCCCAGACGGCTGGCCCCCGCGATGAGTTAAGAATGCGCTTTTGCAGATAGGTGCGATCGGCCATTTTGCCAATTTCGCCCCCGAGGGCATCTACCTCATGCACCAATTGTGATTTAGCCGGGCCGCCAACAGCGGGATTGCAGGGTTGCCAGGCAATTTTGTCCAGGTTAAGGGTCAACAATAGTGTCCGGCAGCCAAGCCGGGCGGTTGACAGAGCCGCTTCACAACCTGCATGGCCGGCTCCAACCACAACCACATCAAAGGTATCCAGAAATTCTGAGGCACGACTCATAGGCGCAGAACAGCAAGGAAAGCACAGCTTAGAGATTCTATGATTCTATCGCTTTAAGCTAGCTGCCCAGGGCCAGCCCAGCACAATAAATTCCTCAAGCCTAAATTAGAAGCTTGCCAGGGCTATCAGCGCCATCAAGCACCCCAATTGAATGGCCAAACAAACGAGTCGCCCAGCAGAATTCATCCCAGCAATATGGATCACAGAATGTGACACTCGCGCCACCATATAGGCAGTGACCAATGAGTCAACGAACCAGCCAGAAGCTCCGCGCACTGTTAATAGAAACACTACGCCTAGATACAACGGTAAATTTTCCACTAGATTAGCCTGGGTGCGATAGAGCCGCCATAATAAGCTCGTATCATCAGAGGTGCCAAAGTCTTTTCAGGATTCATCCCACTATTCAGCAATGCCCAAAATCCTTGCAAGCCCTAAATTCAAGGGTAACCTGATGGTTTCGTTTATACGTTACTGCGGCAATAAAATTTCGGCATCCGCAGGCATTCCCGGCTTGGCAAAACCACCGGGTTGGTCAATGCTGAGTCTGACCCCAAACACTTGTTCCACGCGATCGCGTTGAAAATAGATATTTTCGGGAGTAAAGGAGGCTTTGGCATCAATTGCTGTGACTGTCGCCTTGAGCGGATTTTGATGGCGTGGGTCATTGTCAAGGTAAACTTTAGCGGGTTGCCCCACTCGAATTTGAGCAATCTGCCCACCGGGAATGAAGCCCCGCATATACACCTGGTCTAGGTCTACAATTCTCAGCAGTGGGCGACTGGGGAGCACAACGGTACCGGGTTCCACACTCCGAGTTGTTACCACCCCATTGATGGGACTGTTAACGGTCAAATGATTTAATCGGCTCTGGATCAGTTGTCGGTTGGCTTCCGCTGTTTTGACATCTGCCTGTGCCCCTAAAAGTGCAACTCTAGCCTGGTCGCGCTGGGCTTGCAGGCGATTGAGATTGGTTACCTGTCGGTCAGGATTAAGCGTTGTGGTCTGCGCCTGGATGAGTTTTCCCTGAGCAATTTCCACCGCACGACGGGCGGCAACGACGGCAGCCTCTCGACTTGCAACCGCTGCCTGGGCAGTATTCAATGCGGTTTGTGCTAGATCAGCCCGTTGTTGAGTTTCTGCCCCTAGTCTGGCTAGACGTGCATAACGATCGCGATCGACTTGGGCCTGTGCCCGCAATGCTTCCGCTTCTTTGACCCGGGCTTTTTCTTGACTGAGAACAGCCTGAGCCGTGGCAACCAATGCTTCTGCTTCTGCGACTTTGCCTTCTGTATCGCCCTCAGACTGCTGGAAGGTTAGCCGTGCATCTGCAATTTGGCTTTCCAGCACTGAAATTTGTAGAAGCGCCGCAGCCTCTCGCTGTTTTGCCGCTTCGACCTGGGAAGTGGCGGCGGCTAACGCGGATCGGATTTCTTCATTATCCAGGCGTACTAGGAGTTGCCCTTGAGTGACTGCGGTTCCTTCGCGCACCGTTACTTCCTCAACGCGACCTGTTCCTTGGGTACTGACATCGGTTTCATACCCTTCGATGCGTCCGCTAAATTCAATCACGTTATCGGCGTTTGGGCGAAACCAATACCACACGACTGCCCCGGTTCCAGCGATCGCGATCGCCCCTGCTAAGATCCAAACCCAAGGTTGGCGCAGTCGTTTGGGCTGGGGGGCCTGAGGAGATTCAGGGGAAGATTCTTGTACTGATGGATTGGAAGAATCGACAACATTCGTCATAATAGCCTCCTCAATGGTGAAGTGAAAAGCGAAATCAATGAATTAAAAATAAATTAGAATTGCTGTCTATAACTGGTTTGAGATAATTGTTTTGAAATACTAATTCAGTTGTTTTCGATAACGGTTGGCACTCACTAATAGAGTTGCAGTTGCAAACCCCATCATGGCGATCGCATGTAACCACCACACCTCCAAACCAGTGCCCTTGAGCAAAATACCGCGTAGAATCACGAGGTAATGATAGAGAGGATTTATTTGAGCAATCCATCGAAACAGTAGAGGCATGCTGTTCACTGAGGTCACAGCACCTCCCAACAAGATGATTGGGATAGTGAGGAAAATACCGACTAGAATTGTTTGCAATTTATTTTTGGAGAATGCTGAGATGGCCAACCCAAGTGCTACGCCAATTTGAATGTAGAGAATTGAGAAAATCAATAATAACAAAAAATTACCGCGCAGGGGTAGTTGAAATGCGACATAGGCAACCATCAAGCACATCAACAATGTGATCGTCAACAGCCCCGAAATCGGTACAATTTTGGAAATAAGAATGGCAGTAGAGGCTACGGGTGTCATCAGCAATTGCTCTAAAGTGCCCTGATCTTTTTCTCGCACCGCTTCGACCGCTGCCGCCAGAATGGCGCTGAGGGTAATGATCGCGCCAATCACACCGGGAACAAAGAACCAACTATCGATCGTCCCAGGATTATAGCGGAACGTAATTTGCGGCTGAATGGGAATTTCTAGACCTGTAGATATGGGTTGATTTTGCTGGAGCAAATCGAGATTGAATTGCGTCGTAATTTGGGCAATATAGCCCTTTGCCAGCCCTGAACTGTAGGCATTAATGCCGTCAATTTCTACGGCAACGTCAGATGTGCCGGTTTGCAAGAGATCTCGGCTGAAGGTAGAGGGAATGATCAATCCCGCATCCACTTGACCCCGTTCAACTTGACGGGTTAAGTCTGGTTGTGAATGGGGGTAGCGATCGGCAAGAAACACCTGATTGGCCGTGAATGCATCGACCAACTTGCGGCTAATCGCAACCTGATTTTGATCAAGGATGCTTAACCGCAAATGGGTGACATTAGAATTCAGCACATAGCCGAAAATCACCATGGAAATAATGGGCGAAATCGTCAGAAAAATCACCAGTTGGCGATTGCGTAACAGTTCGGTGGTTTCCTTGATTAAGAGGGCAAACAGACGACGATTTAGCATAGGTTAACTCGATAGTTGCATTCGACGCATTCCCCACCAGGCCAGCCCAAACTCGGCGATGCCCAAAATCAGCATGGCAATGATCAAATGCCAGGTGCCAAACCAGCCTGATCCCCGGACAAACACAT
>Ga0272446_1004228_pt1 | contig 17174 bp, 16 predicted proteins | sample YNPCB0061_FD_194587 | JGI IMG/M metagenome (GOLD analysis project Ga0272446, IMG submission 194587) | Hot spring microbial mat communities from Yellowstone National Park, WY, United States - YNP-CB-006-1 | ecosystem: Environmental > Aquatic > Thermal springs > Hot (42-90C) > Sediment | place... | reverse complement strand
CGTCCTTCTCTTCGGGAAAGGCCCCTCCGAATACGGCGTTCGTTCCGAAAAAGCGCACGCGTTCATCGTCGCGCGTGTTGGGTTTAAGATCGGCTCCGACCCGCATGAAGCGGCCGTCCCGGACGAAGATCCGATCGGAAGCCGCCAGCGGCCGGTTTAGAAATCCGAAGTCCGGCGCTCCCCTCAATTCATCCTGCCGGATCTCGAACCGGTAGAACCGGTCCTCCGCGCTCCATCCTTCCGTGGCTCCGAGCAACAGTGCAAGAAATGTGACCGGCAATACTGTTTTCTTCATGACAAAACCCTCCCGGCGCCGGGCAGCCTGAACCGGCCACCTGCGCCATAATGAATCTACTCCGGCGAGGGCGGTTTGTCCAACCGGACGCCTCGAGCCGCAATCGCGCGGCCGCCGAACCTGCGTCTGTCCCCACGGCGGAGGTTCCGATGCCAGTGTTAACATGGGCTCAATCCCGAGTGCGGCTTTCAACCGTCGCGCTTCATAGGAAGATGCCATGAAATTGAGCTGCATCCCGGTGACGTACTTCGATGCGATCTCGAGCGGACGGATGCCGGTCGAGCAATGGTTGGACTTCGCCGCCGAATTGGGCCTCGACGGCGTCGAGTGCGGTCCGCTTCTGATCCAGCCGCTGGGGCCTGTCTCTGCGGGCCAGTTCCGCAAGCTGGCCGAGGCGCGCGGTCTCGAGGTGAGCAATTACAGCGGCTACTCCGACTTCACCCACCCTGACGCCGAGGCCCGGGCCCGTGAGCTCGAACACGTGCGCGCCAACATCCGGCTGGCGCGCGAGCTCGGCGCCCCTTCCCTGCGCGTGCTGACCGGCCAGCAGCGCCCCGAAGTCAGCCGGCGCGATGGAGTGAATTGGGTCGTGGAATCCATCCGGCGCGCCGCCGATGAGGCCGCCCGCGCCGGGCTACGGCTCAATCTCGAGAACCACACCAAGGCTTTCACCTGGACTCACTTCGACTTCGCCATCCGCGGGGAGGTGTTCTTGGAGATACTCGACCGCTTGAAGGATGCCCCGGTAGGGGTGCAGTTCGATGTGGCCAATCCGCTGGTGGCGGGCGAAGATCCATTGGCCCTGTTTGAGAAAGTCCGGGAGCGCATCAGCTATGTGCACGTCAACGACGCAGCCCGCCCCGGCGCTTTCGAATTCGTGCCCGCCGGATCGGGCATCGCGCCCATTCGTCCAGTGCTGTCGGAGTTGCGCCGTCAGGGCTACCACGGCTGGGTTGGCATTGAGGAGGCCAGCCGCACGGGAGAGCAAGGCTTTCGCCAAGCGGCGGCGTTCCTCCGGCAAGCGCTGGCTGCCGTCGATTAAGTTCGAGGGCCGCTCCGGTCTTACCACAGCCGCAGCGGAAACTCTCCCGGACTAAACGCCAGCCCCAACTGCACCCGGTGGTCCAGCCGCCGGAACCGCCCGGCGTCGGCGTCATTCCGCCGCACTCCGTAATTCGCCGCAAGGTGGACCGCCTCGAACAGCCTAAAAGTAAATCCGCTCCCGCCGTAGTAACTCTGATATTTGCCGATGTCGCGGGCGATGCTCGAATAACTCCCATAGCCGGCCCACAGCCCCACGCTTGCCCGCCGCCGCGTCGCATAGCTGTAGCCTAGGCTCGCCGACTGCTGCTTGGACGCAAGGTACAGGCCGTTGCCCGGGCTGAAGCCGGTGCCCGCGCTTAAAGACAGAATCGAACGTCCGAACACCCGGCTCAGCCGCGCTTCCCCGTTCGGCAGATACTGCACGTTGTGAAACCCTACCAAGAGGCTCGGCTGCCCGATGATCGCGGCTAAAATGGGATTGAGCGCAATGCGCCGCACCGAGGTCGTTTCGCTGCGGCCGGCGCCCACGCGGAAACCCAGCTCCCAGGCGCGCCCGATCTGCGCCGCCAGGTTGAAGGCCGCAGCGTGGTAGTCCGACGTCCCGAATCCGCCCGTAAACTCATAATGCGAAAAGGCGTAGTCGGCGCCGATCGTCGTCCGCCGCGTCACACGGTACGCCACGTCTCCGCGCGCGGTGTACCCGTTCGTGCCGACGAGCGCATTCGACCGCCGCCGGACGAAGGACCCTCCGCCGCCAAAGTTGAACGAAAGGCGCGTGCTTTTCTGCCAAGTAAGATCAGCCATCGGTGAAACATAGTAAGTCCTGGAGTCGAACAGTTCGTAATACGGCACGTTGGCAAATGAGGGATCGATAAGCTCATAGCCTGCGCCCAGCGCCGTCCCTCGCGAAAAGGTGCCGGCCGCTTGCCGCAACGTGAGACTAGTGCGCCGGCTTAGCATTCGGGTTACCCCCAGGCTTAGCGTGTGGTCCGAGCCGTCGTAGTAAGACCTGCGGCCGTATTTCCGGACATTCCCCCGATAATCCATTCCCAGGAACGTGTAGCGCCAGCGCCGCGATCCGACCACCCCGAATCCCACCTCGCCCCCGTAGTCCCGGTGCTCCGGGATGTTTCCCATGGCGTCCACCGAAACGGGCGTGAGGGCCGTGTCGTAGACGCCGGTCAGCGAGAGGTATGGCCGCAAGGTCATCAGCGCTTCGGCGTCTCCGAACGCCGGTCCTGAGCCGCGGCTGAGAATGCTCGGCCCGCGGTCGCCCCTGTCCTGCGCCAACCCCAACCCCAGCGGCGCGCAGACGATCAGCATCAACATCCATCTTGCGCTTACGGACTTCAAAAAACACCTCCTGGCTTGCGGCCTCTACCGGCTTCCGCACCGTTCCTAACGAGTCTCGCGCGCAGCCGGCCCTCTGTCAAGCACGCACCCGCCGCATGATGTAGACTTTTCGGTTGTAGCAATCAAAACCAGAATCGCCGAAGGAGGTACGCCGATGCAACGCCGCACGATGTTGTCCCTGCCGTTATTCTTGTCCTTTTGCTTGCCTCTGGCTTTGAGCCAGCAGCCGCCTCAGCCGCGCTGGGTCACCACCTGGGCCACCGCCCAGCTTCTGGTCCGTCCGGCAACCCCGCCCGGCGCCGCCCAAGCCGCCAAGCAGCCGCCGGCAGCCGCGGGTTTCCAGAACCAGACGGTCCGCATGATTTTGCGCGCCAGCATCGGCGGAGACCGTTTGCGAATCCGCCTCTCTAATGCTTTCGGCAGCCAGCCGGTGGTCATCGGCGCCGCCCGGGTCGCCCTTCAGGCCGAAGGCTCGCGGATCGTGGCCGGATCGGACCGCGCACTGAGCTTCGGTGGCAAGCCTGGCTGCACTTTGGGCCCCGGCGTCGTCCTGCTCAGCGATCCTGTAGACCTCAAAGTTCCGCCTTTGACCTATCTGGCGGTGAGCCTCTACTTCCCCGAACCGACCGGCCCGCCCACGGTTCACGCCACGGGCTTGCACACGACTTTTATTAAGGAAGGCGACCGGACCGCTGACGAGTCGCTTGCGGAGGCGTCCACGACGATGTCTTACTATTGGCTGGCTGGAGTGGAGGTTCAAGCTCGCCCCAACGCGGCGCTCATCGTGGCCCTGGGCGACTCGATTACCGACGGAGCGCTCTCTACTCCTAACACCGACCACACTTGGCCCGCGCTGCTCGCGGCCCGGCTGGCCGCCTCTCCGCAGACGTCCCATATCGCCGTCGCGAACCTGGGCATCGGGGGCAACCGCGTGCTGCGCGACGGCACAGGCGCCAGCGCCCTGGCCCGCCTGGACCGCGACGTACTCAGCCAGCCGGGCGTGCAATGGCTCATGTTTCTGGAAGGCATCAACGACATCGGCGCGGGAACCCGCAACCCCGCCCAAGCCGTCACCGCCGAAGAACTCATTGCGGGGCACAAACAGATCATCGAGCGTGCCCACGCCATGGGCCTCAAAGTCATCGGCTGCACTCTGACCCCCTACGAAGGCGCGGGCTACTATAGCGAGCAGGGCGAAGCCATTCGCCAGGCGCTTAATCAGTGGATCCGCACCAGCGGCGCCTATGACGCGGTCGTGGACTTCGAGGCCGCCACGCGCGACCCGCAGAACCCCCGCCGTTTCCGCCCCGAATACGACCCAGGGGACCACTTGCACCCCAACGACAAGGGCTACCAGGCCATGGCGGACGCCGTAGATCTGAAGCTTTTCACCGCCGCTCGCGCCGCTTCCGCCCCGGCCCGCAAACGCTGAGTCTTTCGCGACGCCGAACGATGGGTGAGCCTCCAGGCTTGCCACTCCGGTGCGCCCAGATTCTGCCCTTTTGCCAAAGGCAGTTCCCGGCGCCGGAGACGGCCATGGCCCTTACGGCAGCCTAAATCACTGGACCGAGCTTCCGCCGCCGGTGCGCACGCACCCAGCGCGCCGTGGCGAGCAGGAGACGGAGGTGAGCGGTCACCGAGGGCAAGACGCTCATCTTGGAGGCGCCTTGGCGGCGCGTGGCGAGCGGCATGGGCCGCTCGGCGACGCGGAAGCCTTGGAGAACGGCCTTGACCAGAATCTCGGCGGTTGCCGCGAAACCATTCTCCTCAAAGGAAACTTGCCTGACCAGCTCACGGCGGTACGCCCGGAACAAACAAGTGAAGGTGTGAATCTGCGCCGCCGTGATCCACTGGTAGGCGCGCGAGACGGCCCGGCTCAGAAACAGGCGAAGGCGGCCACCCTCAAACTCAGTGTTGTCCGGATGCCAGGGCGAGGCCGTCGCCAGATCCGCGCCTTGCTCCAGCAAGGCGATCAGTTCAGGCAGGCGCTCCGGGGGGTAGGTGCAATCGCTGTCGATGGTGCAGACGACCGGCGCCAGTTCCCCGGCGAAGCCCGTCCGAAGCGCGGCGCCGAGGCCAAGATTGCGCGGGTGACGCAGGGTGCGCAGCCAGGGATTTCGGCGGCAGGCGTCGCGCAGCAGATCCGGCGTGCGATCCGTGCTCCCGTCGTCGACAATTACGACCTCCCAGGCCTTCTGCTCTCCGATGATCAGCCGCTCCAGCCGCTCCACCAGGAGCGGCAAGCCGGCCTCCTCATTCCAGCAAGGAACGACGATGGTAACTTCTGCCTGCAACTTACTGACACTACCACGCTTTGGCTGGTGCGAGGCCGGCGCCAGCGGCAGAATTCTTCCCGCATTTTTTGCCCAGGCAACTACGGCCGGCTCTACCTCGTCGAGACCGACCGCTAAGAAGCGGCCAGCTTGTGCACGGCTCGTTTGAGGGCGGAGGCGATGAACTCGATATGCTCCGCCGCGTACTTTTCGTTCCAGGGGAGCACGAGGATTCTATCGAGGCCGCGCGCGGCTCCGGGATAGAAGCGGCGGTCCCAAGGAGGGTTTGGTCCATCCGATTGCAGCGAGAAAGGCCAGCGGCTGTTGCCATAGGTGTGCTGCCGCACGAACAATTCGCATTCGAAGGCCAGCTTGCGGATGTAGCGCGGCTGGCAGCGGATGCCCTCCGCGGCAATGGCGGCGCCCAGCGCTTCCGCGCCTCCGCGAATCACCTCCGGGTCCACGCTGAGGCAGTACCGCCAGAACGAGTGAAGAGCGCCCGGCGCTGCCGCCGGCAAGGTGATGCCCGGAAGGCCTGCCAGCAGACGGCTGAGATGGGCCGCCGAGCGGCGCCGCCGTTCGACGAAGGCGTCGAGTTTGCGGAGCTGAGCCCGCGCCACGGCTCCCTGCAACTCGGTCATCCGGTAATTGAGAGCCAGGAAGTAGTGATCAGGCGCCGGATCGCCATATCCCCAAGCCTTATCGCTGAACAGGCGCACCTGCCGCGCCAGCGCGGCGTCGGAAGTAATGACCAACCCTCCCTCGCCTGCCGTGATGTGCTTGCCCTGCTGGAGGCTGAAGGTCCCGATGGCGCCCATGACCCCGGCCAGCCGCCCGTCAATGCTCGCCAAATACGCCTGAGCGCAGTCCTCGATCACCGGTATGCCGCGGGGTGTGGTGACCCGCAGGATCCCCGGCACATCGCACGGGTTCCCGAACAGATGCGTAACCACAACCGCCCTTGTGCGGGGCGTGATGCGAGCGGCGACCGTCTCAGGCGTCACGTTCAGGCTCACCGGGTCCACGTCGGCGAAGACCGGGATGGCCTGCTGATAGAGAATCGGCGTGATCGCGCCCATGTCGGTGACCGGGGAGGTGATGATCTCGTCGCCGGGCTCAGGGTCGATGGCGGCGATGGCGGCGTGGATGGCCGCACTGCCGGAAGAGACCGCGCGGCAATGGGACACGCCATACCGGGCAGCAAATTCGGCCTCCAGGGCGGCGACCTGCGTGCCGCGCGTGCAGTTCAGGGTTCCCGACTCGATGACTTCGCGCAAGAGCTCCAGCTCTTCCGCGCCAAGATCGCGGCCGCTCCGATCGGCGTCTGATGGTAATTGCATTTAGTCTCCTCGTTTCGTATTCGATTGCAGCTCGTGTACAATATGCGGACCATGACTGGCCAGATTATTGCTGCCGCGGCCCTGTTGAGCCTTCTTGCTTCGTGCGTGTCCAACCCGCCGCCCAAAGCCGCCCCAACCGGCGGGCAAGCCGGGCAGCCCGCCCCACTGACGCAGTGGTTCTATGCAGACGGCCGGATCCTTCCCGACGAAACCCCGCTCAGGAGCCAGGACGGCGACGTGCGCAGTCCAGCTCGCGAGTGGCTGGTGGTGGCAAACCTGGCCGCGCGAGCCGTATCCTTCACCGCCACATTCTACTTTGAGGACGCCGAGCCGCGGAGTTTCACGCGCAGCGTCGCGCCGCGCCGGTCGCAGTCCTACGCGCTTCAGGACATGCCGGCCGTGGTCCCGCCAGGGAAGCTTTACGGCGCGCGGGTGGAGAGCGACGGGCCCATTGTGGTGCAGCCGTCGCGGGGCGAGTATGAGCCATACAACCCGGTCACGGCGGCAATGGCGTCTTTCATCGCGTATCCCGGACCGCTCGGCGTGCGGGAGACCAGGTGGGCCTACGCGGACGGTCTGGTTCTTCACAACGACTCGCCTCTGGAAGAGCGGGAGTGGATTAGCATTTTGAATCCTAGTCCGGACGGCGCGGCCCACGTGCGGATCCGCTTGCTCCGCGCAGGCAGGGAGAGCGAACATCGGCTGGACGTACCCGCCGAACGGGTCCGGCAGGTGGATCTGTACCGGCTGAAGGCTTTCCCGCGCAACTCGCTGACGGGGATCGTCGTCGAAAGCGATCGTCCAGTGGTGGTCGAACAGATTCGGCGGGCCTACGTGAAAGGCATACCGGTGATTGCGTCCCTCTGGGCGACGCTGGCTCACCCGATCGGCGACCGGGAGGTTCCGTAATCCTTTCATTCCCGGTCCCACCCTGTTTCCCATACGATCTCAACACTGGGGCGGCGCCAGCCCGGAAGCTGAGCGCGGCTTAGACGGAATCCCAGCTTCGCAAAGAAGCGCAAGGACTGCTGGTTGTCGGCGTCCACCACAGCACAGACACGGGCAGCGCCGCTCGCCTGGAGCAGATCCAGGGCCGACTGCACGAGGTCTCTCGCTATGTTCAACCCGCTGCCGGAGCGGTACTCGGGCAAGACGCCGATAGAGAGGATCTCGGCCTTGCGGAGGCCTTCGGCCGACCGCTCACGGCCCCGCTTGATGCGCACGGCCTCCCTGACTGCCGCGATGCGCCGGGGGTCGGCCAGGAGCGCCGTCGCCACGATCCAGGCGACGCGGAGAGGCTTCCGGGCAACCGCCGCCGCCATAAAGCCGTCCGAGTCGTGCGTCGCCGCGACGAAGCCTACGGCACGCCCCGCCACGTAGGCCACGGAGCCGAAGATGAGACCCATCCCGGGCAGGTCCTTGTAATAAAACTCCTCCCGGAAGCGCGGGCCGAGCAGCGTAATCGGGCTGGCCGGCAGCAGGGCGGCGTGCAATTCCGAGATGTCCCGCGCGTTGGGCGGGGCGGCGAATCCGAACTTTCTCAGCTCATAGTCCTTCATGTCCCCTCCGAACGAGGAGCCTTTCAGGCGCCAGCGCGTGGCGCGCGTGTTCTTCCAGACTCACCCATTGAAACGCAGACCCGAACAAATCCAGAATCTCCCCGGTCATCCGCCGTTTTCGCTCGCCTGGCAGGTCCATGGCGGGAAAGAAACGGAGACCCGCGATTTCGTCGGCCCCCAGACAATCCAGCGGATGAAGAAGCACGGATGGTTCGATTCCGGCCACGAGGCATAACCGCACCGCCGCAGCGGCGTAGGCGCGCGCCAGCCTCGCCGAGAACCGGCTGAGATACAGGATATAACTGAGGTGGACCGGAAGACGCAGAAAGGGCAGGGTCGTGACCGGAATCTCTACAATGCGCCGGCCGTCGCACTCCCAGACATAGGGACGGATGGGCCGCAGGCCGTCGCGCCAAGTTCCGAACAGCGAGCCCCGGCGTCTCTTCTCCTCGGCGCTGAGCCGGGCGGTCATGAAATAGTACGCGCGCGCCAGCGGGCCGAGGAAGGTGGGCAGCGTAGAAGCGTCATAGAGGTATCCGCGGCGCGCCAGCACTCCGATCAGCGTTTCAGAGGCGCAGTAACCCGGGCCCCGGAAACCTACCGGCGTGCGGCCCGTGGCGGCCCGGATCGCCTCCTCGGCGCGGGCGATCTCCTCTTCCATCTCGGCGGAGGACCGGGTGACCATCCAGGGCTCATGGTGAAAGGAGTGATTGCCGATCTCATGGCCGGCGGCGGCGATGGCGGCAAGTGGACCCTCGTTTTCCGCAAGGACGGCGTCCTGTCCCACGATGAAGAAGGTGATTCTCAGACCGCGCTGCTTCAGGAAGTCGAGCACCCGCGGAACGAGCACGTCCAGGTAGGAGGGAAACGACTCCCAGCCCGGATCGCCGTGTGTCTTCATGTAGGACCACTGGTTATCCAGGTCGAACGAGAGGCTGGCGATGGGGCGGTCCGCCATACGGTCACTTTTTCAGCAGGGACAAAGTTTGATGGGCCAGCGCGAGCGTCTCGTTTACGTTCAGCGTGCCGTTGACGATGTGGGCTGAGTTGACGAAGAACAGCCCGGGTATCGAGCTCCTGATCGGGGGAAGGCGGCGTGAGTAGTCCAGTTCCGGGACTGGGAACACGCGCCGCACCCGGGACACGCGGAAGGCCGCCACGTCCGACCGGCGGAACTGCGGGTACATGCGCTCCAGCGCCGACAGGAACTGCGCCGCGATTTCCTCATCCGAGAGCTGGAAGGCAGGGTCATCCGGCGCAACGTACTTCGGCAGGTAGGTGAGGCAGTTGCCTCCGAACGGCTCCCGCCCGGCCAACGCCGACATCTCGATGATTCCGGTGAACGGGAGGCCGGAGTCTGTGATGTAAGTGATGTAGTTTTCCGAGAGGGGCGAGGTGGAAATCAGCGAGGCGCAGATGATGCCCTGGTAGCGCACCTGCTCCAACCGTGTTCTTTCCTCCGGCGCGAGGCCGGGGCAGATGCGGGCCGCGTCCGGGGCGGGGATCGTCACAACCACGCGGTCGAACTCCTCGCGGCGGCCGCCGGCGAACTCCACCGCCAGCCGCGCACCGGCACGCTCCACCAGCCGCGCCATCCGGTTTAGATGGATCTCCACCCCCCGCTCGCGGAGGCGATCTTCAAACCGTTTCAAGATGCGCGAGTAGCCGCCGGTCACGAAACCGAACTCCTCACGTTTCTTCGCCGCGCGGCGCGCTCCATAGAGCCGCTGGATTGTGGCCCAGATGAACGCGGCCGACGCGGTCCGGTAGCCCTCCCCTAGCTTGGCGCGGAGCAGCGGAAGCCAAATTCGCTCATAGGCCGCCCGGCCCGACCAGCGGATCAGCCAGGAACTCACCGTGATCCGTTCCAGCTTGCGCCAGTCCCGTATTTGCGCGGCGCGCAGGATCGTCGCCGCCAGCCGGAGTTTCTGGAGCGGCCCGAGGAGCGGGAAGCGGAGAAAATCGAAGGCGTCCGAGATCGAGTGCAGCCGTCCGCCGGAGTAGAAGCCGGCGCGCGTGCGGCTCCACCGGATCTCCCGCTTCAGATCCAGTTCTTCCAGAAGCCCCAGCAGATGCCGATCGGAACGGAGCATAACATGGTAGTGCTTGTCCCAGGTGACGCCCCCGATGGTCCAAACGCCAGCGAGCCCGCCGAGCGCCGGGGCGCTTTCGAACAGCTCAACGTGATCCCCCGTTTCGGCCAGATCTACGGCCAGCCTCATGCCCAGGATGCCGCCGCCGAGGATCGCCCAACGCTGTCCGAGTCTCGCCGTCATCCCACCCGTCAAGATTCAATCTCACGCACGGCGCTGCCGGTCAGAGCATAGCGGCGCCCGCAGGCCGGGCAGGTTGCTTCGCCGGCGGCATCCGCCGGACGATCTTCGAATCGGAGGAGTAATTGGCCGCAGCGGCATACAGCGCCCACCGAACGGGCAGGATTTCCAACCACGAGGTGGAAGTCCGGCACACTGCGGGTCACCACGGCGCCCATGCCGACCATCGCAAAGCGCCCGATCTCCAGGCCGCAGCCGATGGTGGCGTTGGCGCCGATGGTCGCGCCGCAGCGCACCAGCGTGGGGAGCGTGGTTTCGTCCGGCTCGGAGGGGCGCAGGGCGGTAAGGTCCGGAGTGGTGGCGCGGGGAAAGCGGTCGTTGGTGAAGACGGCCCCTGCGCTGATCATGACTCCGTCCTCGATGGTCACTTTCGCGCAGATGTAGACGAAGGCGTTGATCTTCACCCGCGATCCGATTACCACGTCATAGGCGATATAGCTCTTTTCTCCGATGATACATTCTGAGCCGATCCGCGCCCCGCGGCGGACGTGGACGTTGTCCCAAATCACGGTGCCGTCGCCGATGCCGACCCCTTCCTCAAGGATCGCGGTGGGGTGCGCACGGTAAGGGGGAAGGCTCATAGGCGCCTGTTTACTCGACCGCCGCCGACCGTAGTGGTCCGCCGACGGTCTCTTCAGACTGAGAGGCAAGGGAGCGGTACGCCGCCTCTACTGCGGCGGCGATGCCCAGAATCTCATCCCAGGAGATCCAGGGTTCCTGCCGGCCGGCGACGACCTCTCGGAAAGCCGCCATCATACGCCGGTGAGCGCCGGCTTTGTCGTAAGCCTTTCCGAAGACCACCGCCTCAGCGGCCCGCCGCTCCAGGTAGGACCGCTTCCAACCCACGTGCACGCTGCCGCGCTCTCCGTGGATGGAGACATACTCGTCGCCACGGGGCGGCAGGCTCCAGCTCAGCACGGCTTGTCCTGTCTCGCCGCCTGCCGCAACAATGTCGATCGAGGCCGATTCCTCCACTTCCAGCCCCTGCGGCCCGCCTCCCAAGCGCGCATGCACTGCCTGGACGCCGCCGAACAGGAAGTGGACCAGGTCGAAGGCGTGCCAGCCGTTATCCATGATGACGCCCCCGCCGGAAATCGAGCGCCGGGAGTTCCAGCGATCGGCCATGGGCACAACCGCTGCAAACTCGATGCGGAAGTTCTTCCCGGGGCCGATTTCTCCGGAAAGGACCAGTTCACGGGCCACACACAGCTCCGGGATATGGCGAAACTTGGAGGAAACCACCAGCCTCCTGTCCACATCCGCGGCGGCTTCCCAGAGATGCTGCGCGGAAGCCAGATCGGTGGTCAGCGGCTTTTCGCACAACACATGCAGCCCCCGCCTCAGGCACAGCGCAGCCAGTGCGCCGTGGCTCGAGGGCGGCGTGCAAACGCTCACCGCATCCAGCTGCGCGGATTCGAGCATCTCCTCCACGCCGCTGAACGCGGGGATCCCCAGCCTCTCGGCATGGCGCCGAGCCACGTTGTCCGGATCACAAGCGCCGACCAGCCGCGCGCCAGGGCAATCGCGCCAAGCCTGTGCGTGCACGGCGCCGCAACGGCCGAAGCCGACCAGACCAACCCGTATGATGCCGTTCGCCGAATGGGTCATTTAGTATCCATCATAAGCAAAGGGGCCAGTAACCGACAACCAAAAGAGTCGCAGTTCTACTAGCCGGGTTCCGAAGGCTTTGCATGAGAAGGCAGGAGGGCGACGGGCAGCCCGTTTGGTTGCGATTCTTCTCCGCGGGCCGGAATCGGCGCCCGCCGCCGGTCACACCCCGGGGCCGTGGAAACAACGAGCGCAGGCGGCCGAGCCTGGCGCCCCTGACCGTGGCAGGCGCAGCCCCGGCCGGCAACGGGAAAAGCGGTCAGTCAATGCCCAGACGCTCGAGAATCGCGTCCAGATCCGATTCTCTTACATACACCGGCTGCGTCATCTGCGCCGGCTTGGCCCGCTCATCGAAGGCCTGAAACAGCGCCATCTTGGCCACCGCGTAACGCTCGGTCGCGGTCAGCTCCCGGCCGTGGGCCTGCGCCCAGCCCCGCAAGTGTTCCTCGGGCACAACCACCGAGGCCAAGAAATAGTTTTTTAGATCCGAAGTTACTTCAAATACATACTCGTTGGCGCCGGGCCGCCGGCCCTTGTAGATATATTGATACACGTATCCGCTATCCGCCGAGTAACTTTTGACCCGGGGCGAGACCGGCCCTCCGATCAGGGCCTCCTCCTTCTTGCGGCGGCGCAGCCAGCCAAACATCTTCTGCCGGAATTCTATCACGACCGCCGGTGCTAAAATCTCTTCAGCATGGCGCGCTGCGGTGTCCTCGCCGTTTTGTTGCTCGCCGCTCCGGGCCTTGGCCAGGAGCCGGCGCCGAGTTCCGCCGGCCCGCCCGCCCTGGTCAACAGCGGCGCACCCATGCGCGTCCCGCTGAATTGCCCGCCTGAGGATTTGGAGACGCTCGGGTTAGCGTGCCCCGAGGAGGCGCCATGCCCTGCGTTTTTGGAGCTGACCTCCGCCGAGGGCGTGGGTTCGCGCCTGTTTTTGGCCGGCAACATTCATACCGGCGCGGTCACGCTTTACTCCATCTTGCTGGCCAGCTCCGACGCGGGCAAGACCTGGACTGAAGCCCACGCGCGCATCCTGAACGGCTCACTCGACCAGATTCAGTTTCTGGACTACTTGAACGGCTGGATCGGCGGCCAGCTTGTCCAGCCCATGCCGCACGATCCGTTCCTGCTGAAAACGACCGACGGGGGCGCAACCTGGCGCCGCTATCCCATCTTTTCCGAACGGCGCACCGGCCTGATTGAGTCCTTCCGCTTCACCTCACCGTCGCAAGGCACGCTGTGGATCGACCGCGTTTCGGGCGCCGAGGCCGGCGCGCGCTACGAGCTCTACGAATCGGTCACCGGAGGGGAGAGCTGGATGCTCCGGCAGGCCGTCCCGCGCCGTCCCGCTGCGACGCCGCCCTCCGCCGCCGGCGAGCCGTTGTGGCGTCTCCGGGTGAGCGGCTCGCCGCAGGTGTACCTGCTCGAAAAGAATGAATCGGGCTCCTGGCGCGCGATTGCCTCGTTTCTGATCCCGTTGGGACCATGCAAGGTTCCCGCTCCGGCGGTCCGCCCCGAGCCGCCGCCGGAACTGGATTTCCCTGAAACCGAGACCCCCAAACCTTCCCCCGCGAAAAGCCGCAGGAGATGACTAGGTGCGGTTATGGTCACGGCTGTGCGGCGCCGCGAAGACCACTTCTGCGCCCGCCCGCACCGCTCAGCGCTGCTTCTGCGGCACGGCGCGCTTGACTGGCGCGGGCACGCGAGGCAGCGGCTCGAAATATGGATCCGGCTCGGGGATGGCCGCTCCGTCCTTCCTGGGCGAAGAAGCGCCATAGTTGACGCCGGTGGAGACGTCCCGCAGCACGGCTTGCCCGCCCCCCATGATGTCGTCAAAGCCGTTGCGCACCTCGAGCGCATGTCCCCGGGCTCTCAGCGCGTTGAGGGTCTCAGCCGGCAGGCGGTTCTCGATCAGCACGTCACAGCCGCCCAGGGTCAGCTTGGTGAAGCGCGCTGCTTCGAGCGCCGCCTGGATGTTCATGCCGTGGTCCACGATGTTGGAGACAAACTGCGCATGGGCCTGGGCCTGGTTCAAGCCGCCCATGATGCCGAAGCCAATCTTGAGATTCCCTTTCTCCATGAAGGCGGGAATGATCGTGTGAAACGGCCGCTTGCGCGGGGCCAGCGCATTCGGATGCGCGGGGTTGAAGCTGAACAGCGCGCCCCGGTTGTGCAGGTGGAACCCGCAGCGCGGCACGGCAATGCCCGAACCGAAGGATAAGTAGATGCTCTGGATGAGCGAGACGATGTTGCCGTCCCGGTCCACCACCGTGAGGTAAACCGTGTCGGTCCCGGAGGCGGGCGGCTGGCCGGCCTGCACTTCGCAGTTGGCCTTGGCCGGTTGGATGAGCGCAGCGCGCCCGGCGGCATAAGACTTGGACAGCAAACCGCTCACCGGCACGCTGGCGAAGCGCGGATCGGCGACGTAGCGCGCCAGATCCTGGTAGGCCAGCTTCTGTGCCTCGATTTTGAGATGGAAGGCATCGGCGCTGTCGGGCTTCATCTCCGGCAACGGGAAGCGCTCCAGAATGTTCAGCATCTCGAGCGCGGCGATTCCCTGGCCGTTGGGCGGCAGCTCGTAGACCTTCCAGCCGCGGTATTCGGTCGAAATCGGCGTGACCCATTCGGCTTGGTACTCGGCCAGGTCCGCCGCGGTCATCGTGCCGCCATTCACCTCCGAGATCGTCAGGATCATCTTGGCGATATCGCCCTTGTAGAAAGCCTGCGGCCCGGCGGAGGCAATGAGCTCGAGCGCGCGGCCCAGCTCCGGGTTGCGGAACACCTGCCCGACGGCAGGCACGGCGCCATCGGGCAAAAAGATCGGCGCGGCGACGACGTCCAGACTCAGCTTAGTGATCGATTGCCGCCAGTTTTCCCGGATCAGCTCCGTCACCGGGAATCCGTGGTTGGCGTAATAGATCGCGGGCCGGAACAGCTCCGCCCACGGCAGCCGGCCGAAGCGGCTGTGCAGCTTGGCCCACCCCTCGACGCATCCGGGGACCGTGACCGTGTGAATGCCCTCCTGGGGCATGGCGGTTAGCCCCTTCGATTTCAGGAACTCGATCGAGAGGCCCTTTGGGGCCCAGCCGCTGGCGTTGAGCCCGGTGAGCGCGCCGGTCTTGGCGTCCCAGTAGAGCGCAAACAGATCGCCGCCGATTCCGTTCGACATCGGCTCGACCACGCCCAGCACCGCGTTGGCGGCGATCGCCGCGTCCACGGCCGATCCGCCCCGCGCCAGCACCTGCGCGCCTGCCTGGGAGGCAAGCGTCTGGCTGGTTGCGACGATGCCCTGGCGCGTGATGACCATCGAACGCGCTTGTGTGCGGCTCGCCGAATGCGCCACGCCGTTTTGGATCACCACCATCAGTGCCGCCAGTATAGCCCGTTTCATCGCCACCCATTCTATAGCAGCGGATGCGGCGGCGCGTTTAGCGCGTTTGCCCTGTGCCGAGGGGATATTCCGCCAGATCGACCCACTTGTAAAGGTGAATCGCCTGCACGAAGGTGGCCCGGTCCACGACGAAGCTTTGCTCGTGCGGGTACTGCGCCCAGCGGTAGCGGGCGTGCTCGAACACGTCCGGAATCTGCTCCGGCGTGATCTGCTGGGCCAGCGTCACGTGCGGATGGTAGGGAAACGGCTCCTGGAACTCGAGGACTCCGGTGTTGAGCGCCGCGTGCAGTTTCTGCAACTCGTCGAATCCCTGCGCCAACTCCAGATACACCACCGATGAGATCGTGAAGATGTGAATCTGGTCCAGGCGGACCTGGATCGGCGCAAACCGGCTGAGGATGTCGCGGATCTGGCGGCCGGCCTCTTCGGCGGGCCCGGACAGCGGCCGCGGGGGCAACAGCGTGACATGAGCGCGGAGGCAGCAGCCCGGCGCCAGTTCGTCGCGGAGTTGATCGATGAAGCTTCCGAGCGGGTCCGGCAGGTAGCTTACCAGCGAGAACAGATTGATCCGCGGCTCAGAAGCAGGGCCAGGGTCCATTTCGTTCATAATGGCAGCGAAGCGGCGGGCGCGGGGGTTTCGGCGGAGCCTTGCGGCGGCGCTGGTTCGGCCACGAACCACTTTGCCGGTTCAAACCCCACGTATTTGCAGATCAAGAGCGTGCCGTCCGCGGCCTCCAGCATGTCGCCGACCTCCAGCGGCTGGCTGGTCTGCCGTAAAGCAGCCCAAGCCGCATAAGGACTGGAGGCCTCGATGCAGCCTTCCTGTTGATAGTCCTTGGGCTTGACCGTGCTCGCGCCGCTGGTGTGCGGCGCCCAGCGGAATTGCTGGCGCTGGGCCGGCTTGAGCCGGTGGATGCGGAACATTGGCATAACCTTTCATTTTGACGCAAACGGCGCAAAAGGCAAATCTGACAAGGTAGGCGGATTGGGCGGTTTTGGCGGCATGCGGCCCGGAGGGGCTGCCGCCGCGCCCAATCTGACACAATGGGAGCGAAGCGGGTCATGCACATGAAGAAGATCCTGGCGGTGGCGGCAGTGGCGGTGGTTGTGGCTCTGAGCTGGGCGGTCTACCAGCGCGGCAAGCGGCTCAAGGAGGCGCCTTTCGTCAAGGTGGCGCGCGAAACCGTGGTCAGCGCGGTGACCACCAACGGCCGCGTCGAGCCGCTGGAGTGGGCCGCCGTTTCGGCCGAGAGGGCCGGCGTTCTGGAACGAGTCCACGTTGAGCGCGGATCCAAAGTCCAGCGGGGAGATCTTCTGGCGGAGGTGGACCGCGCCGCCGCGCGCGCCGAAGTGGAAGCGGCCGAAGCGCGCGTGGCTCAGGCCCGGACCGAGCTGGAAGTGATCTCGGCCGGCGGACCCGCGGCCGAGCTGGCGGAGATTCAAGGCGAGCTCTCGCGGCTGGCCATCGAACTGGAGGCGGCGCGCAACGAACGGGCCGTTCAAGAGCGCCTGCTGGCCAAACAGGCTTCCACGCGGCAACTGGTGGACGAGGCCGCCCGGCGCGTGTCGGTTCTTGAAGCGCAAATCGCCAGCCTGGAGAAACGGCGGGCCGCCTTGGCCGGACCGTCCGGCCGCGCCGCGGCCGAAGCGCGCCTGCGCGAAGCTCAGGCGGGACTGGAAGCCGCCCGGCTGCAATTGGAAAAGGCCCTGATCCGCGCTCCCATGGCCGGGGTGGTGTATGAGTTCCCGCGCCGGTTGGGCGAGTATTTGAACCCGGGCGACCTGGTGGCGCGCGTGGGGCGCACCGGCCAGGTCCGCGTGCGCGTCTACGTCGATGAGCCGGAGCTGGGCCGGGTGGCGCTCGGCATGCCCGTCACGATCACCTGGGATGCTCAGCCCGGCAAGCGCTGGCAGGGCAAGGTGGAGCGCATGCCGTCGGAGATCAGCACCCTGGGCACCCGGCAGGTCGGCGAGGTCA
>Ga0272446_1004227_pt1 | contig 17181 bp, 26 predicted proteins | sample YNPCB0061_FD_194587 | JGI IMG/M metagenome (GOLD analysis project Ga0272446, IMG submission 194587) | Hot spring microbial mat communities from Yellowstone National Park, WY, United States - YNP-CB-006-1 | ecosystem: Environmental > Aquatic > Thermal springs > Hot (42-90C) > Sediment | place... | reverse complement strand
GTTTGGTATCGTTTTCTCTAAGGCTGAGATAAAAAATTTCTTAACACACTTACGTGTTTGCTATATGAACATATGCTTAAATAACCAGCATAGCCCATATAGCAAACACGAATCAACATACGCATAACAAACACAGACTGCCCGCCAGGGCAGAGCAGAAGAATCCCCTTAGATCACACGAGACCAGACGCCCTCGGTGATCTGCATGGGGATCACCTGATTGGATTCTTCTTGGCATGAGTCCTGCCGGCGGCTCCGGGCCATGGTGGTCATCTCCAGCTTAATGCTGTTGATGACCACAGTGGCCACAAAACGCAGCGACTGAATCTGTTTCTTCAGCCACTGCCACACGCCGCACAGAGCGGCTTTAATTTTGGAGAACATAATATCTCCTCCCGTCTAAGTTCCTGCATGGGCCTGACGAAAGTCAGAGCTACAAGACGCTCCAGGTTGGAAGGCTGGAAGCGTCAGGTTAAGAACAGTTAATCAAAGTTGCTAGATGATCCAGCGGCCGCCGGTTCACTCACCAACGCCAGCTTGCGACGTGCTGGTGAAGTAATAGTGGGCCGCCGACACACAGATCGAGAGAACCGCAATTGACACCACCAGGCCCATGGTCACCACGCTCAAAGCAATGACCACGACGCCAGCGGCAGCGGCGCCAGCGGCGGCCGCTTCCGGATTCTTCTCAATCTGCAAAAGCACCCAGCCATAGACGGCCTTGACCTTCGACTTCAAGGCCGCCAAGAACTGCTGGACATCCTCTCGGTTATAGAAGGCCTTTGCCTTCGCAAAGGCCTTCTCCAACAGACTGGACAACTTTTCTTGCAAATCCATCTTTATACCTCCTGTTAGGTGCATGGGCCCCAGACAAGGTCAGGGCTATTTTTATCACGACGAATCATATGTCCTACGGTTAGGAGTTAATAAAAGTCCTCCCCTGTCCTCAAGGACAGTCTGGTACAGGAGGTGTGATGCCATTGGGTCTACTTTAACGTCTGCTTAAGGTACCCATTCAGACGGCAGCTCAGCATGATCCAGGGGGCTGCTCCCACACTTGTGTCTACCGATGAAAGAAACCAGTCTTCCCGGCGGCCGGGATGAATCCTGGCCGCCCTCTCTAAAGAGAGTCATCAGGACAGGAATTCACCTGTCTACCCAGGGTCATAGAGATGGCCCTGGGTTTCGGGATGCTAGTTACTACTTAACCTCACCATTCTTAAAAACAGTGAGATTCTTGAGAACCCCAAATATAGCCAAAGCTATCTTATGGGACTTCTCGGCCTCAGCCAAGCGATTCTGCTCTGCCTGAATCAACTGCTCCGTAATAGTTTTCATAATACACCTCCTCCATCATTTATGAGTGTGAGTCACCTCGAACACTGATGCAAGAAACCAGTCTTCCCGGCGGCCGGGATGCCAAGTGCTTTACTCTAAGTTAATGCGATTATAACAATGGTGTAAAAGCATGCCTGCCAGCATGCCCTCCACCCCAAACCTCCATATTAGTGTTACGGTAACCAAGTGCATGGACGCGGCCTGCAGCCGCAGCCAGATAAATTTACTTCCATTCACAGTGCAGAATCCCAATAGCGTTGCTATTGACTTCTGCCAGTGATATAAGAAAAAGTAATGGAAGAACTCCATGCAAGTAAAAACCACTCCATAAAGCCAGCCAAAGCCGGCTAACGAGGTGGCATATTTAAGGACTTCCTCCGTGAGGGGGGAAACCCACAAGGACGCCCGCCTCACCTCATCCTCCGTAACTAAGGATGAAATAAATAAACTGTTGATCTCTCCTACCAAAACCACCAAACCGACGGCCAATAATAACTCCAACAATAAAATTAACATAACGCATCTCCTTTATAATTTGTGAGTGCGAGTCACCTCGAAAGAGGTGGGGGCTCGCATCTCTTAGGAGTCCCTTAGGGGACCCCACAAAGTACTCCAGGCACCTTGCCAGCGTTTTCCATAAAAAATTCTATCTATGGTTTCAGCACACTAATGGCACCTCTACGTTCCGAATAAGTCGGAACTGATACCGAGCCGGCCTTTTCTATAAATTCCCCGACTACTGTCATTTTCATCAAAGTCAGAAAAATATATTTTCAGAATCAGGAGTAATAGGCGATCAAATTGGGGTTCATCCAGCGGCAATATGGTGTGTACGCCGAGGAGTTACCTGGCGTTAGTTTTTCAACAACTGCTGAAACTCAGTTTTTCGCTGAAAATATATTTCCGAAATCGCCCCATAATGGGAAAACTGCTTGCTTTTCAGTTACTTTATGTTTAACTTAAGGATGGAGGTAATTTTATGAAAACCATAGTTTGTTTACTGGCTATCTTGTTGTTTTCCTTTACCATCACGGCTCAGGCACAAATCCAGTATGAAGTCAACCAGCCGGCCCGTATCCCCACTCCCCCCAGGCACAAGCAGTTTGTAGACGACCATCTTGTATGGTCGCACCAAACAGGCAAGCTGTTTGTAGATCCTAACCACTACTTCCCGGGCGACTTGAGCAGAGGTCAGGCCGTTGATCCACCAGTGGCTGATATCCCTGAAGAACAAAACAATCTCAGTCAGAGGAAGATCCACAAACGTCCTGTCTCTCAAACTGAGGGTATGACCAATGAGGATTACCAGGCCTGGCGCAATTTTATCGGTTCCGACTTGTTCGGAACTAAAGCTTCTGATCAACAGAAACGTATCAGACGGGAGGTGAAGTAATGACTTCCCTTAGGAAACTGCGGCATCTCATCTTATGTCTGGCTTTCTTAGTGTTTCTTCCCGGTCTGGCCCTTGGAGTTCCAGACCAGCTGGAATCCCTGCCGGCCTGTGACCCTGCCACCGGGGCGCCGATCTTTTATGGCCGGATAGAAGCCCTTGCTTCAATTGCAGATGACATGGCCGCCCTGCAAAAGGCTCAGCAAGAGGCCAACAAACAACAGCCTCTGACCGGAGGAGACCTTCTGAGAAAACAAAATGGTCTTCCTCCGGAAGAGTGGGAGTACCAGCCTTATTCGACCCCTGCTCCCCCAGGCCTCTGGCAATTGCATACCAAAGACGGTAAGATTCTGCCTTTTGGACCTTTTGGACCTCCCCTGGTGGATGACAACCTGACTCCGGAACAGGACAGGTGGATAAAGAATCAAAACTACTTAAAGAAGCGGGAAGAGATCCAGGCAATCATGCGGGGAGATATAGAGTTTAGGAAGTTTGTGGAGCAGATGCAAAAAGACCCCGAGCTCAAGGCTCAATATGAAAAATTCATGCTGACTACTCCTTGGAAGTTCGTCAACCGAAGCGGTTGGCCGGATATGACCTTACCTCGGGAAGAACCTGTAAAGAATCGGGACCTGTTGGAGAAGTACGGCATGATTGAGAAGAGCGACGCGGCTGCCAATGCCAGCGGGGTCACTATGAATGGCAAGCCGATTAGTTTGGAAGAATTAAAGCAGCATACTCAATGGCGATAATGAAGTTTAAAGTTTTAAATCACGGCGTAAAGCCTGCCGTGAAATTTCAAGGAGGCACGATCTTTTCTCGCTTGAGGAAAAGCAGGGCCTTATGGAAAGCTCCCCCTGATAGCCGGAACTTACCCTAGATCTCCCGCACCCGCGGGACAAAACAAAAGAAGCCCGGTCCTCCCAGATAAGCGGGAGTGACCGGGCTTCACTTTTCGGGTGTACTGCAATCTTGCTGGGTTATTGCCAGAGCCCCATGCTCTTATCCATAAAAGTAAGAGTTACTGCTGCGCTTGTCAAGGGCCTGGTTAAGGAAAGTGAGTTTGTGAAACTAGAGAAGTAGGAGACCACAGAACCAGAATGGGGTTCTATGTTGTCAATTCTGCCACCCACTTTCATAGAAACTTTCTATAAATTTACTTGATCTAGTCAATTTTCCTCTATAGAATGATTAGAAAAACCTTAGAAGAGGTGGGTTATGCCCAAGAAAGGCGTGGGTCCGCAGATTGATGAAGAAGCCTACCGATTTTATGAGACCCTATTTCCCAATACCAACCAGGGAGTTACTTTCACCCTGGAGGCCTTCCCCATCCTGGTCAGGAAGACTCTGGTTTATGAACTGAAGGGGAAGTTCAGCAAAGGGGAACTGCAGCTCATGCTGGACGTCATGAACGGCTGCCTGCTCACTCCCGGGCTGATCTGCCAGCACCTGGTGGCCAACCTTGAGGATGGCATCAAGCTCAATCAGTTAGACCAGAAGTGGAAGGTCAACGCCGATGACTTTCTGGCGGGGATAAAACGCTTGACTCTATTTCAGCTGGCGGCCCTGGAACTCTGGGCCAAGGGGTACTGGGACGGCGGCCATCATGAAGAAAAACAAAAGGAAGCGGCCTGGCTGAAGGCTTTATTGAATAATGGCTGAGGTAGGTTCGATGGCCGGCGGCGGGGTTCGAACAGGCCTGAAAACTGTCCGCAAATTGTCCGCGAAACGCGGACAATTAAGGGACAAAAAGGGGTTTATAGGGGCCTATTTAGACCATGGTCAAAACAGCAGGATAAGCAGGAATCATAGGTTTCAGCCGGCATAGCTCAGTGGTAGAGCAGCTGATTCGTAATCAGATGTCCACCTCATTTTCACCCTCAGATTTCAAGGGGTTATCATCGATTGTACGCATATTGTCCGCGAAACGCAATTTCGACATGGCAGCATCGAGGTGATTTTGCGACAAGTGGGCATAGATTTGAGTGGCCTTGATGTCCTTGTGACCGATGACATGTTGCACGGTCTTCAGGTCGTTGCCACTCATCACCAGGTAACTGGCGAAGGTATGCCGCAGGTCATGCAGGCGGTATTGGAGCCCGGCCCGGCCGGCCGTCTTCTTGAAATGATGGGAGACCGTGTCCGGATGCCAGGGGAAGAAACGGCCTTCATGGCCCTTCAGTTCCGCCAGGACCTTGGCGACGGGAGGAAGGATGGCCACTGCCCGGCGCTGGCCGCCCTTGGTGGTGACGTTGATATGGCCGCTGACTAGATTGATATGAGCCCAGGTCAGGGACAGGACCTCCTGGCGCCGCAGTCCGGTCCACTGACAGATCTTCCAGAAACGTTTGAAATGGGGGTCGGTCTCGGCCGCCATGAAACGGTCAATCTCCTCAGCCGAGAGGAAACGGGGTTCTTTCTTCACTGACCTGGGTTCTTTGATGTCCCGGAAAGGGTTCTCCTCCAGATACTTCCAGCGCACCGCTTTGCTGAAGGCGGCCCTGAGGTGCCGGTAGTACACCGCCCGGGAGACCTCTTTGATGCCAGTGGCCTTGAGTCGGCCCATGAACTTTTCCAGGCTGCGGGTGTCGATCTTGGCCAGGAGAATATCCGCTCCAAACTCATTGTCGGCCAGGAGTTTGTCTAGGGCCAGACGGTCAGCCCGGTGGGTATTGGGGCTCTTTTCGGTTTTGGACCACTCCAGGTACTCCCGGGCAAAGCTCCCCAAGGTCAGGCTGGATTCTCCCAGCACCTGCGCCTTCTTTTTCCTCTCATCTTTTCTTTTCAGCTGGTTGTAGATGATGAGAGCCTTGGCCTTGTCCTTGGTCTTCAGGGACTGACGGTCATGACGCTCATATTCGACCCAGTACACCTTACCCCGTTTAAACAAACGCATACTGGTACTCATAGTCCAAACCTTCGACTCAGGTCAAGTACAATTTGATCGACTTCACCAGTTTGCAGATCCTCAAGAACCGAGGCTTTAATCCGCCACACCGGCCTCAGGCCATCTGGGTTGAGATTCACCGCCGGCAATCTGCCCTGGCGGATATAAAGCCGGACGGTTTTGGGTTTAAGGTTCAGGATCTTGGCAACCTGGACGACCTTCAGCAATTCGGCTAGAGATTTACGGCTGAGCATGCTTCCAGTGTCGCACGCTTCCGGAGCTGTCAATTTTTGTCCTGGGTTGCACCAAAACACTTGAAATATTTTCAAAAAAGTTTGTCTAAGTCCTTGCCCTCAGGTTCAATAATAACTATCTTAAAGATGTTTATAACTCGTATCTCAGAAAGGACAGCCCCATGCTGCAGCAACCCATGATGTTGGAGATAACGGTAGTCACCACCGAGCAGATCCGTGCCCTCCTCAGGAAATGGAATAGGACCCATGAAAGCATGCCGCCAGAGCATAAGCAGATGTATCATTTACCCATGGAGACCTGCTCTCTGGTGAACATCACCATAGACGACCGGCGTCCACTGGAAGATCTGCTCTTGCAGTTTACTGGTCCTCATGAGTTGCTCCAAGTCTTCCTGGTTGAGGTCGAAACCCAGTTCTCCCTCAAGGCCAAACCAGCCATCCCAGGGATGCTGCTCCGTTATTCCCTGCACCCCCGCCTTACCGCCACCAACTCCTGAGAACACAGACAAAACCGGGCTTCGCCCGGTTTTGTCTGTTCTAAAGCTTAAAAAATTTTGAGAGGGAAGAAGCCTGTCAGCTGATGGTTCCAGCTTGTCTAGAACTATCAGTGCTCAAGGCTGTGGGTCTGGTTTTACCAGACCCAGCGTTTTGCTTGTAAAACAAGGTGGTTGTCTTTACGAAGCGACCAAATTTGACAGATAAACTTGCCATGATAAACTCCCTACTAGAAGAGAGAATGAGCTGAGAAACAAAAAAGACCTCAAATGTTTGAGCTTGCTGAAAGCAAGCGAGTGTTGAAGATACCTAGAATTGGTCCCTCCGGTAACCGGCGTCACTAGATTAATCTAGAGCAAAGTTTGACTTCTCCCTGCCAACCCTTACCTTCAGCGGTGTGAAGCCTACCAAAACTCAGGTCAGGGCCCGGGCCGTCACCACCGCCTTCTGCTCCCACTGTCAGGAGTACGTTGAAGTGGATGGTTGACAATCCTTCTGTAGGGTATGAATACCCTCGCCTTTTACAAAGAAGATGACAAAACTGAACGGCAAGCGCATCCTCGGAGCGTTGGGGATGCTGGTGGAGGTGGTAGATGTCCTGTAAGAAACCCAAGCGCCGGTGGACCCCGATGGAGATCCGCTTCTGTCCGGTTAACGGCACCCCTTTCCTTTGGCACACACTCCGGGGCGACCGGATGACCCAAAGACTGAGGTTATCGAATTGATGGAGAGCCAGGAGAAATACCCGGTTGGGTCACAAATCCCGGGGACGGCCAAATGTCCTTTCTGTGATTCGGATATCGGCTTGGTGAATCAGTTTGAGTTTCCATGTCCGGTGTGCCTGCAGTTAGTGGGGGTGATGTCAGATGGACCTACGCCGCGCTTGGTGCGGGCGGCTCCCGATAGCCGCAAGCCGTGGATATATTCTATCGGAAGCCGGATTCATCCGGCGTCTTGAAGCCCCGGCTCAAGCCGGTGGCATTCACACTGGGGTAAAGAGCAGGTATTGGGGTCGAAGTCCATGAAGATTTCTATACTATAAGTAAGGGCTACCGGTATATCTACGCCTCGGCCCCTTTCTTTCTTCTCTCCCCATAATCAGGTTGAGTCTATGCTGTCGGAAGAAAATTTCCTCGGGCTGATGGAAGAGTTGCGCTTGCTCCTGGCCGAAACCGAGGTGGAACGCTACAACTACTTCGTCCAGAACTCAGCGGACGGGCGCCAATGCCCCTACGCCAAGAAAAGTCTCCTGATCTTCCAGAAACGTGAACAGCGTCAGCAACTGGAAGCAAAGTTACGGGAGGTAATTGCCCTAATGGACCACACCGATGACATCTAAAATCATTAACTTTACCCAGCGTCTCCAAAAAAAGGCAGAGGCCGAAAACTTGGCTTCAGCCAAAGAAGAGACCTACGGTCATGCTTTAGACATCCTGGATGAGTTGCTGAACATGAAAGAGGGCGACTCCTTCCTGGTCTTCTTTCTGGACGGCCTGCTGCAGTTCAAGAATTTGACCAACACCGGCCGCTTCCAGATCGACCTTGAGGACTTGCAATAGCCTGTACAGGTACCCCAGGAGACATCCGTGAGCGCCAGTCCTGGATCTGACTCACTTGCCCTACCTGCGGCAGGGTATCAACCTCGGCCGCTAAATTCTGTATCAATTGTGGTACAGCCTTGTAAGACTCCCCAAATCCCGCCAACTCAGGGTGCCTCTCAAGTGGGGCACCCCCCGCCCCTTTTAGAGGGTTCTCCCGATGTTTCCCATCATCTATGTCTCATGGGTGGATGCCTGTCATAAAGATGGCCCCATTGAACCAGAAGAGGCCTTGGATCACGCCGGCATTATGATGCATACTGCCGGTTTTCTTATTAATGAGGATGAAGATTTCCTCTGTCTGTCCATGGATTATTGTGAATCGAATAACTCCTGCCGGGTAATCTATTCCATCCCCAAAAGTCAAGTCGTCTGTGAACATCGCATCCCTTTAGAGCCAGATGAAGATGGGGGAGAAGAGGTTTAAGTGTCTATCGATCCTTTTGATATTCCAGAAAAAATCGAAGTTCCGGAGAGTGAGTTCGTCAAACCTACCCAGGTGGCGGCCGATACCAAAAAGACCCTCATCCGATTGGATGATATTGCTCTCACCGAAGATGGTAAGGTTACCAAGACCAAGCTCTTCTCTTTTTTAAAGATCGGCATCGAGGATTACGGCGACCTGGCCTTTGACGCCGAGGAAGCCCAGATCATCAGCCGGCATCTCAGATTTATGAGTACCGGTCTCAATGCTGTGGTGCCTATCTATTGCGGCGGCCAGGATAAGTGTCCGTTTGCCGCGTCCTGTCCTTTTGTCAAGATCAAGAAGATTCCTTTAGCTAGAATCTGCGTTGCTGGTGATACTCGCTTGCAGTTAACTGATGGTAAGGTGAAATTGATAAAAGATATAGTTCCTGCCGACCGTATTTACAGCTGTGACATCGGTTCTCATCAGTTACAGGAAGATCAGGCAGTGACTGTAATAAACAACGGAGTGCGGCAAGTCTATGCTGTTACCACAGCCCATGGTCATGTAGTGACCTGCACTGAAGATCATCTCTTTTGGGTGATAGTTGATAAAGTACACCGCCGTAGTAAACCCAAGTTTCCAGGGCACTCTAAAGATATATTTTCTTTGCCTCATCAGTGGTTGGCTATTGAAGATGGACTTAAGCCTGGAGATAAAATTGCTGTGGCGTCTGCTTTGCCATGCTTTGGCACTCAGAGAATACATGATGCTTTGCCGACGCTGCTAGGATATTTTCTGGCAGATGGCCATTCCACAAAACATCAAGCCTGGTTCTATAATACGAATAAGTTGTACGTTGATGAGTTTTGTGAGTGCTGTCGCCTCTTTGGTGTGGAGCCGCAGGTAAGTTATTCTCCGGCTCATCAGCAAGGCGGCATGAATAAGAAACCTAGTTGGTCGGTTGTAATCTCTCATGGCCGCGGGGAACCAAATCCTTTTGAAGACTTGTTGAAAGAAATAAGTTTATGGGATACTAACGGACCCAACAAACATGTTCCCAATTTTCTTTTCACGGCTCCTCGAGAACAGATCAGGCTCTTTTTGAATCGACTATGGTCCGCAGATGGCTGCGTGTCGGTAATCACCAGAAAGGGACGGAATACCAAAGGTGTTGACATTGTTATTGAGCAGGAAAGCGAGTTGTTTATCAAACAACTCCAAGATCTTTTTCTGCGTTTCGGTGTCCATGGCAGTTTGACTAAACGCACCCGTAAACATGGTGGCTTTACCTATAAGTTCCGGGTCTGCGGTCGACGAAGTAAGATCAACTTTCTAGAACAAATAGGGCCCATCTTCGGGAAAGAGGCAGTCTGTTATGAAGCTCTATCTGTGGTTTATGCTTTAAATGATCGTTATGATCATCAAGAAGGTGATATCCTCTGGGATTATATCCGGAACATTACTCCTGTTGGCGAAGTCGAAGTATTCGATATCCAAGTAAAAAATAATAACAACTTCTTTGCTAATGGCATCTTGGTTCATAACTGTCCTATCGAGGCTTCCCTGATGAAGACCTGGACTGAGGGTTATCTCAATGAATTCGGGGTGGACCCCAATAACCTCAGTGAGTTGTCCCTGGTCCAGGAACTGGCCGAACTGGACATCTATGACCGCCGGGCCACCTTCCTGCTAAGCCAAGTTGACATGACTCAGGAAAATACTCAGTTGGGACAACTGCTCATGCAGGACCAGCCGGTGGGAGTGGACACCGAGGGCAACGCCATCTATCAGACCCAGATTCATCAGGCCTGGGAACTCAAAGAACGCCTCAAAACCAGGAAGCTGAGAATTCTGGAGGCCTTAGTTGGTACCCGCAAAGAGAAATATAAGCGGGATGCCGCCATGAAACAAAAGACTACTAGCGACCCTTCTTCCGAGATGGCTGAGATCAGAAAGAAGTTAGAGAAGATGCGGGAAGAGTCGTGAGATTCGTCAAGATTCGGATGCACTTGTTAGGGACCCAATATTTATCAACGCCTCTGGTTTATATAATACAGCAACGGACTTCAAACCGAAAGCCTTTGCCTTGCTGCATGGCGGTGTTGATGTTGGGTTAACCTCTGATTATGGAGGCAGACTCTATACGGCTATGGCTCCGCCAGGGTTTCCGATTGGGGCCTGGGCCACGCAGATTAACGAAGGAGCTTTGGTGCCGGGTGGCTCCATGGGCCTCGGCCTGACCTTGCACGGCACCAGGCCGGGGAGAAGGTAATTCTTGCGTGTTGGGCACCCAAAAGAACACGTAATATAACGAGGAAAATCTGATGGCTAATACTGCCAAACGTTATGGTAATCGGATAGTTTATACCTCCGACGGCAGTCTCAATGACATAGACTTCACCGACCCCCATGGGGTCAACTTGCCCAACGGCTGTTACGTTTATTCTATCCAGCAGCATTCTGGTACTGCTGGAAAAAAAGCAAAGGTCTGGGATAAAAATTGGGCAGATGAGGCTTTTTGGGACCCCGATATCGATACAATAGGTACTGGCTTTGTCGAATACTGGCCCTGGGAGTTCTGTAAAATACTCATCAAGGGAGGTGAAGTCGACGCTGGTGTCAAACTCTACTTCATTATCAAACCGGCTGATGCTTCTGTCCCGGTAGTGCCTCCCAACTTTTCTTCCCCTGACGCCTATTAAAAACCTGTATGGATGAGCGCCGCCTTCTCGAGATCATTAAGGAACGGTCCCGGATCTTCGACCTGGAGACCGGCGGCACTGATCCTCGCCTGCATCCTCTGGTGGAAGGTGGTGTCTATGACCTGAAGAAGGTGCCGCGGCGCACTGTCTTCACTCATGGTCTCCGAGATCAGAGTCACTGGCAGCCCCTCAACCAGGAAGAGTTTCTGGCCAGCTTGAGCAACTGGTCCCGGCAGAAGTTTGAATCCGGGCAGCCCTGGGAGCCCTTCCTGGCTGAACCCAAACAAATGCCGGCCGACTGGCTGCGGAGGAATATCACCCGGCCGGTCTCAAAAGGTTCCTGGTTATGGGCCCACAACGCCAGGTTTGATCTGAAGTTCATGGCCGCCAACCTTACCCCCCGGGGCTACAATGAACTAGTCACCAGTCCGGTGGGGAACCTTTTATCGCCTGGGGTAGTGAAACGCCAGCGGCTGCATGTTACCGCCGGTAAGAAGACTTTTGAATATGTGCAAATGGCCATGAAGAACCCCCGGGAAGGTAATGCCCTCCTGGTCAAATCCTGGCCGCACTTCATGGAGACCCTGGAACAGGCCGCGGCCAACCCTCAACAGGGTTTATTGCTGGATACCCAGTATGTTATGCAGGCCGCCCTGGCCCACGCCCGGGAGGCCAAGCTCATGCGGCCCAGTTTCGATCTGGCCACCGGCACCTCCTTGGAGGCCTACCGCACCGCCTTCCAACGCTCCTTCGCCGGTCCGGCCCACACCGTCATCCCAGATATCCGGGCCACAGCCTCCCTTCTGCATGACTACATGGGTCTGATTGGGGATATCCGACAGCAGAAACCTCTCAGCCCCCGTCAACAACGGGCCTTAAGGTTTCATGAAGAACTGCCGCCCTTGCTCTTCCCGGAGAATACCTATCTGTCCTTTTTGAAGGCCAGGCAGAATCTCCTCCAGGATCAACCATTCGAGTTGACCAGTGTGGCCGGCGAGCAGAAGACCTCTCGAAACCTCAGGGAACTGCTGGGCATCTACAAGTACCGACGCACCACTTACGGCTATGAAGGTGCTGACATTGAGGGTATCTACGCCAAGGTCAGCCGCATGAACCTTTCTCAGGTGGAAGAAGAACTGCTGCGCAAAGATGAGCGTCTGCAGAAGATTTTGCAGAAGGCCTGGCAGGCCGCCGAGGAACCCAGTTCCCGGGGTTTTGGCCGTTCTACCTGGCAAGGCCAGGCCGCCGGCAAACTCTTCACCAAAATACGCAACAACCCCATCAAAACCTTAGGGGTAGGCCTGGGGGCGGTACTAACTGGCATGGCCCTCTGGCCCGGGGGCGCCACGCAGGATGAAGAGCCCCTGAGCGCCGGTAAAAATACCATACAAAACAAACTTGATCCACGGCAATATGCCGGTCTAGTCAGACAACTTGATCAGAATAAGATCAACCATTACCGTACCAACGGCTATTAAGAGGAACTAATTATGAGCATTGGTAGCAACATAGGTCAGTGGTTTTCAAATGGCTGGAATGCCATGAGCGGCAAAGCTACCGCAGCCCTAAAGTGGGGTAAAAACAACGCTACCTTGGAAGCCTTTAGTCGAGCCAGTGGTGCCCCCGTTCTCTGGGGAACTATGGGATATGCTAGACGAGCTGCCACTAGTCTAGCCAAGGCTGGCTGGAATTATCGCAATCCGGTGATGCGGGGAGCTTATCTCGGTAGCGCCTCTGCATTTGCGCAACGTGCCGGGGTAGGAATCTATGGCTTTGCCAGTGGAGCGGGATATAACGGTTGGCGCCGAGCTGCAGTAGCCGGCGGCCGTTTAGGAGCTTTAGGAGCCGGCGCCTGGGGCATTAACAGCTTAAGAAACCGCTAGGAGATGAGCCTTAATGTTTGACTTCTTCGGTCCTTTCTGGAACCCTGCCAATCCCCTGTATCGAGCAGTGACTGAATCGGCGGATATGATTGGCCCGGGGATGAACTGGGCCAGATCACTTAAGGTCCGAGGATCCGTATTTTCGCAAGCCTATCATGCCGGGGCCTCCATCTTTACTCAGCCAGGTTCCACTAGTGAAAGTTACCATAACTACCGGGCCCAGGGGTATACGCATCAAGGCGCCCGGAGCCGGATTGTTCTTAATAAATATGGCCGGGGACCTCGGCAAGGAGCTTTCGAGGAAACTAAGGAAGGGATCTTCAAGCAAACTTCCCACTCCCGAATAAGCACACTAGAATCGAATCCTGTTGCTCCTAATCCTGTTGGCATCGGTAAAGCCTACGACTTCTTTACCCGTGCACCTCAGGCTCACATCACCAAGTCCTGGGCCCCCGCCTGGAACATGACCAAGGGGGCCCTGCGGGACGCCAGCGGGGTGGCCTTTTTCCAGGGGGCCTATCACCGGGTGCGCTCCCGCATGTTTGAAGCAGGGACCTGGGAGAGAAAATTCCATACTCTGCGGGGTAAGGGATTTACCAGCATTCAGGCCCGGCAAGAATTATGGAAAGATTTTGAGAAGCAATATGGCCGGCTGCCTCGAGGCATTCCTTCATTAGGACCTCGTTTGGCGAAGAATATCTTCCGTCAGGGTTGGGCTATGGGTGGTGTAGCTTTATATGCCAGCGCCCAGGTGGCCATGAACAACTCCCATGGACCACTGGTAGGCCTTCCCATGGCAGCCGCGGCAGGGGCTACCTCTGCTTTTGCGGGAAGAGTCGGCTGGAGTCTCGGCGCGGCCGCCGGCCGCGCCGCCACTTCCGGCCTGACCCGTATGGCGGGCACCCGTTTAGGCTTAGGAGCGGCTCGTTTGGCCATGGGGGCTGCCACCGTAGGGGGCGCCATAATTGGCGGCGGTTTAGGGATGATCGTCCTCCCCATGGTCCTCGAGGAAGCGGTCAATAAGTTGCCGGGGGTGGGCTTCCGCATGTCCCGGCGGGGCTTCGGTAATCTTTATGGCCCCTACCGGGATACTCCCCAGGCCGCCACGATGCGACAGGCCGCCCTGGCGGCCATGAGTCAATCACAAATGAATGCCAGAAACGCCCTGGGAGGTGAGGCTGCCTTGCTCCACTTAACCTAAGCCCCTGAGGTCTTGAAGACCTCAATGAGGGTTCTTGCATGCTACGCTCTTTCTTGAGGTCAAAATTATTGAAGTTTGGCTGGTGTCAGGATCAAGATGGCTACTGGCGCCACTCCCGTTATCCCTGGTTCTTTAAACTCGGCTGGTTCTTCGTCCAGCTCTGGAATACTTGTCCTGAAGGCAGCCGTTATCTTGGCCGCCGCCGCTATAAACACCTGCACCTGACCAAGAACCCTCCTGATCACACGACTGGTCTTCTTCTTGGTCCTTTTCTTTCACCACTTCTCGATTCAGAACGCCGATATGCCTGTTACATCTGGCAAAAGCCCAAAAGGAAGTAAGGTTTAAGAACATTATGGGAACTCCATTTACTTCTGCAAGAAATGGTTTGTGGGATGCTTCTGACGTTGACACTTGGGGTCAAGGGTTAGGAGTATACCCACAGACTGCTGGCGACGTTGTTAATATAGGCCATACAGTCACTGACCTCCCCGGGGAGTCCAGAAGCCCTCGCCTTCAGGCGAAGGCTTCAGCATTTTATATTGACATATAATGTCAATAGGTGTATAATTTTTATTATGAACCTGATCTTGAAAATCAAGCTCTTGACAACGCCTGAACAAGCCAATCTTTTGCTCGAAGCCATGGAGGCATTTAATGCAGCCTGCAATGCGGCGTCCAATATAGCCTTTGAACTTAAAACCGCCTCGAAATACCGTATTCAGAAGGCTTGTTATTACGACCTGAGAAAACAGTTTGATCTCCCGGCGCAAATGGCGGTGCGTGCTATCGGCAAGGTGGCCGAAGCCTACCGCCGCGATAAGAAAAAACACCACCGCTTTAAGACCCATGGCGCCATGGTCCTGGACAACCGGTTGCTGTCCTACAAAGGCATGGACCGGGTTTCCATTGCCACCTTGCAGGGCCGACAGGTTATGCCCTTTATTTGTGGCGGATACGGAGAACAAAAGTTGCGCCGGATTAAAGGCCAAGCCGACTTGGTTTACCGGGACGGTAAGTTCTTCTTGTTGCAAAACTGCGTCTTCCCCGATCATGAACCTTTTGACCCTAAAGGTTTTCTGGGAGTGGATCTTGGGATCGCAAATCTTGCCGTTGATTCGAACGGTGAAGTCTTCTCCGGCGGTCAAGTCAACGGCCTGCGGCATCGTTATGCCAGACTGCGGGCCAGATTGCAGGCCAAAGGAACTGAATCGGCCAAACGTGTCTTGAAGAAGCGATCCGCCAAAGAAAAGCGATTCGCCCGAGACATTAATCATCAGATCTCCAAGAAGTTGGTTGCGAAGGCCCAAGGCACCGGACAAGGAATTGCCCTGGAAGATTTGAAAGGCATCCGAGACCGGATAACTGTTAGAAAGGCCCAGAGACGCACTCAGCATTCCTGGAGCTTCTCGCAATTGCGGTCTTTTATCGAATACAAAGCCCAAATGGCCGGGGTTCCGGTAATTGCGGTTGACCCCCGAAACACTTCCAGGACCTGTCCGTTTTGCGGTCATATCGATAAAAGAAACCGTCTCAACCAAAATACCTTCTCCTGTAAATCGTGCGGCTACTCTGGGCTGGCCGATTACATCGCGGCTCGCAACATTGCGAGTCGGGCAGCAGTCAATCTGCCATACGCGGGGCGGTCGCCGCTTCAGGCGACTTCAGCCGCACCTGCAAGCTACCGGCTTTTAGCCGGTAGTAGTTGACCCTGGACGGCAAATAACCATGTGGAATCTTATCAAGCTTGTCATGGAGTTCTTCAAGAAACTCTGGGGCTGGCATCGCCAGCGCCAGGCCGAACAAGAACTGCAGATTACCCAGGCTGCCGCCGAGATTGCCCAGCAACAGAAGCAAGATCTGCGAGAACTGGAAGAAAAGGAGTCTGAGCGTGAGCGTGAAATTCAACGACAGCAAGCCGAGGTGGAAGGACATTTCACAACTGACCAAGACGGGGCTGCTGCTACTGCTGACAGTCTCAATGATTTCTTTGGGACTAGTAAGCGGGTGCGCCCCCAAAATTTCCGACCAGACGATCAATAAACTGCGGGAAGCCCATGCTCATGTCCAGTTCCAGGAAGTCAAGCCGGCCGCCCGTCCCATCAAACCCTCTTTGCACTTTCAGGAAAAAAACATTGATGGCGTACAGTATATCATCCTGCCCTGGAATGAGGGTTGGCAGCTGAAGAAGTATCTGGATAACACTGAGTTGAACATGCAGGGCAACGAAGACCGCATCGAGCTGCTCAATAAACAGGTCCAAAATCTGCAGCGGCTATTCTAGGTCATGGCCACTGCGGCAAAGAGGCCTGTCGTCCTCCGGCGCCGCAAGAAACGTCGCAAAGTCAAAAAGTCCTCCTTAGACGGTTCTATTTATCAGACTCCCGAGTATCAGCAATGGCGGGCCCGGGTCTTCGCCCGGGATAAACACACCTGCCGTCTGTGCGGCGCCACCAAAAGCTATATCGAAGCCCACCACATCCTCCGGAAAGCCGACTTTCCTCATCTGATGTTCACGGTAAGCAATGGCATCACCCTGTGCAAACTCTGTCATCGTTCGGTCACCGGCAAGGAATATAAGTACGTCCCCCTTTTCCAGGAGTTGCTGAAAAAGAAGAGCAAACCGCCGCAGGTAGACCTGTCTGTATAACCATGAAAAACGCGTGTCCTTATAGCCATCCCTACTGCCAGCAGTGCTACCAGGAAAACCTGGAGCGCTATGGCGACTTCAAGATCAAATGCAAAGGGATTCTTGCTCCCGAGGATATTATCCCGGCCAAGTATCTAGTGCAGTTCTCCGAGGAAGAGCGGCAGCTTTCTTACGGCATCTACGATCCGGTAGTCTGGGCCGATCAGCATCTCCACTGGCAGCCCCGCGTTTCCGGGGATAAGGAGATCATTATTCCAGAAGGGGAAATTGAGCATATCATTGCTCCTTATACTCCCTATCAGAGTCTGATGCTCCGATGCACAGCCCAACGTAAAGTCTTCCGGATTGGCAGACGTTGTGGAAAAACCGCCACG
>Ga0272446_1004226_pt1 | contig 17181 bp, 13 predicted proteins | sample YNPCB0061_FD_194587 | JGI IMG/M metagenome (GOLD analysis project Ga0272446, IMG submission 194587) | Hot spring microbial mat communities from Yellowstone National Park, WY, United States - YNP-CB-006-1 | ecosystem: Environmental > Aquatic > Thermal springs > Hot (42-90C) > Sediment | place... | reverse complement strand
TGGGGGGGCGGGCCCCCCCCCCCCGCGCCCCTCCACCGCGAACATGGAGGTGTGAAGCAACGGTCAAGCTAGAACCCCCGATCCTGAACCATTGCCTCACGTTGAAAGCCCACCTTACCCTCCCAGCAAGCGTCCGCCCTGAAACACCAGCAGCGCCGCCAGCCAGGCCACGGCGAACTGCCCGACGATGCTGACCCACATCCACCGGCTGCCGAACTCGTGGCGCGCCGCGGCCACGGCGGTCATACAGGGGGTGTAGAGCAGCACAAAGATCATGAAGGCCAGCGCGGCCAGGGCCCCGTGGCCGCCGCTGCTGGCCTCGAAGCCCGCCCGCACCGCGGCGGCGAGACCTTCGGGCGCGGCCTCTTCCTCAGGGGCCTCCAGCGTGATCCCCACGACCCCTGGCAACGCCCGCAGCGCATCACCCGTGGCGCTGACCAGCCCGCCAGCGATGCCCAGCAGATCCTCGCCGAAGGTTGTCGGCGTCGCCTCAGCGTCCTCGTCCGGCCCCGCCACGGCATACGTCTGTCCCAGGGTGCTGACGACCACCTCTTTCGCCACGAAGCCGGTCAACAGGGCGCCGCTGGTCTCCCAGCCGCCGAAGCCCAGCGGCGCGAAGAGCGGCGCCGCCGCGCCGGAGAGGGCCGCGAAGGCGCTCTGATCCACGGGCGTATCGGCGAAGCGGCCCGCGCCCCGCACCGGCAGCGCCAGCAACAACCAGACCACGATGCTCGTCGCCAGGATGATCGTCGTGGCCTTGCGCAGAAACGCCGCCGTGCGCTCCCACATCTGCCGCCAGACGCCCCGCGGCGTTGGCAGGCGGTAGGGCGGCAGCTCAAGCACGAACGGCGCGGGGGGCTGGTTGTGGAACAGGGTGCGCCGGAGGAGCATGCCGACCACGATCGCCACCACGATCCCGGTGAGGTAGAGGCCGAAGATCACCAGTCCCGCATGGGCGGGGAAGAAGATCGCCGCGATCAGCACATAGACGGGCAGGCGCGCGCTGCAGCTCATAAACGGCACCAGCAGGCCCGTCAGAATGCGGTCACGCCGGCTATCGAGGGTGCGGGTGGCGTAAATAGCCGGCACCGAGCAGCCGAAGCCGACGATCATCGGCAGGAAGCTCTTGCCGTGCAGCCCCAGGGCGTGCATCAGCCGGTCCATCACGAAGGCCGCGCGGGCCATGTAGCCCGAGTCTTCCAGCAAGGCCAGGGCGAAGTAGAGCGCGAGCAGCACCGGAACAAAGACCAGCACCCCGCCCACCCCGGCGATCACGCCATCCACCAGCAACGACGCGAGCCAACTGTCCCCCAGACCGGCTATGCCCAGCAGGGCGGTGGCCCAGGCGCTCACCGGCCCGCTCAGGGTCGCATCGATCCAGTCCACGAAGGGGGCCGTCACATCAGTGGTGAGCTTGAAGACGACCCACATCAGCGCCAGGAAGATGGGGATGCCCAGCCAGCGGTGGGTCACCACGCGGTCAATGCGGTCGGAGAAGGTCAGGGGCGGCGTGGCGGGGCGGGTGAGCGCCTGACCGGCCAGGGCATGCACGAAGCGGTACCGCTGATCAACCAGGGCCACGTCGAGATCCTCGCCGTAGTGGGGAGCCAGCCGCTCGCGACTGGCGGCGAGCGCCGCCGTGACCGCCGGCCCGCCCAGGTCCTCGGCTTCGGCCAGCAGGTGCTCGTCGCCTTCGAGAAGCTGGATGGCCAGCCAGCGGAGCGGGTAGCGCCCGGCGAGGGCGGGGATGGCGCCCAGGGCCGCGACCAGGCGCTCCAGTTCCGCTTCGATGGGCGGCGCATAGCGCAACGCCGCGCCGGGAGCAGCCAGCGTGATGGCGGTCATCGCGCCACCTCCTTGAACGAGGGCCGCGTCGCGTGGCCGGCGGCGGCAACCAGGTCACGCAGGGTGGCCTTCAACTCGGCGAGGCCCTGGCCCTTACTGGCGCTCATCACCACCACCGGGACGCCCAGGGCCGCGGCCAGGGCCTCGGGGTTCAGGCGCAGACCGCGCGCGGCAGCCACGTCGGCCATGTTCAGGGCCAGCACCAGGCGCGCCTCGGCCTCGAGCAACTGAGCGGTCAGGTACAGGTTGCGTTCGAGATTGGCGGCGTCGAGCACGTTCACCACCGCATCGGGGCGTTCGCGCACGATGAAATCGCGGGCGATCTGCTCCTCGAGCGAACGGGCGGCCAGACTGTAGGTTCCCGGCAGATCGACCACGGTGATCTGCCGGTCGCCGAGGATCAGGCGCCCCTCTTTGCGCTCCACCGTCTTGCCGGGCCAGTTCCCTACGTGCTGGTGCATACCGGTGAGCGCATTAAAGACGGTGCTCTTGCCGACGTTGGGGTTGCCGGCTAGAGCGATGGTCACCTCACGCATCCCGTCACTCCTCTCCCGTCACCAGAACCATCTGCGCCAGCCCGTAGCTCAGGGCCAGGCGCGTATCGCCGACCGCCACCAGCAGCGCGCCGCCGTTGTCGCGCAACACGGTCACCGTAACGCCGGGGGTAAGGCCAAGCTCCGCCAGGCGATGGGCGGTCCGCTGGCCGCCCTGGATGGCCACCAGGCGCACCGTCGCGCCCTCACCGGCCAGGGCCAGAGGCAACGAGGGGGTAGACATCAGACAGGCTCCACGACAACTAGCCGGGCCTCCTCCTTGCGGAGCGAGAGCCGGTAGCCTTTCACGGTCACCTCGATCGGATCGCCCAGGGGCGCGACCGCGGTCAGGATGACCTGTTCGCCGGGCACCAGACCCATCGCCAGCAGACGGCGACGAAACTCGCGGTCGCCGCCGATGCGGCGCACCAGCGCGTTCTGGTTGCGGGCAAGCTGTTCAAGGGTCACTTCGGAGGCGCTCATGGCACGGTGTGTGGCTCTCCTTTCCATTGCAAGATGAACATTAAGATTCTTCCTGGGAGGGCGCAGCCCGCCCCGACCCTCCCGCGGGGGGTGTGGGGCAACGGGGTTGCCCCCCGCCCAGCCTCCCTCCACTGGGGGGAGGAGCCCGCTTCCCGCCCCCGGCGGGGCAGGGTCAGGAAGGGGGCGGTGGTATCGGGAGGGCTACGCCCGCCCACACTCTCCCGCGGGGGGTATGTTCACCTCGGCCATCGTTTCGCTGCGCGGCTGTTTTTGGGTAAACCTTAACAGCAGGTATACCAGAGCGGATCGCCATACAACAAGTAACGCCGGGGCAACGCCGGGTAAAGAAACGAAAACCCGTTGGAGTGAAGCAAGGCGCTTGACAGGCGGGAAACGGCAGCGTATCCTGGCCCTGACGAGGAGTTTAGGGTAAGCCCGAAATTACAGGCGTTACGCGGCCGCCTCCCGGCGGGGAGCGCGGGCGTCCCGCCCTCGTCACGTGCACGAGGGCAAGATGTTCTCGCTCCCAGGAAAAATCTGAACCTCTCCGCGGACCGCGTCTTCATAGGTCAGGCAGGGGCAAAGCCAGTTTCCCCCGGGTCAGGGCGCCCGTTCACATGGCCCTAACGTGAAAATAAGCTGCTGGGGCAGGGGAATGGGGAAACCCGGTTTCCCCATTCCTCCACCCGCGGGAGGGTTTGGGAGGGCTTCGCCCTCCCAAGAATAACCTTATTCTCATTGCGGCGTTGTGCGGCGGGAGCCGCGTGGAGGACTGAGGTGACCATCGTGCGCAGGGTTCAGCCCCCCTCCCAGCCTCCCCCCGCTGGGGGGAGGCGCCGGGTTCCCGCCCCCGGCGGGGGAGGTCAGGGAAGGGGCGGTCACCGTCCCCGCGGAGCGGTGGCGCGGGCGGGACGCCCGCGCTCCCAGGTCATGGTCATTGGGCGTGGTGCGCCATGCGCATGACCGTCTCACGTGAACATCGGCTGCTGGAGCAGGGGTGTGGGGAAACCGGGGTTCCCCACGCCCCCGCCCGGCAGGGGGATGGGGAAACCGGGGTTCCCCATCCTCCCACCCGGTGGGAGGGTCTGGGAGGGCTACGCCCTCCCAGGAACAATCGTATGTGCATCCCGTCGGGGTGCGGCGCGAGCCGCGTGGAGGGCTGAACGGGAATTACACCCTATGAGCGAAAGCGTAGAAATGTACCTGGTGATGACGGCGCTGTCACGCCGGGCGCCGGACCAGCCGGTGGCGGTGTCGCATCTGGCAAGCCGCCTGGGGGTGACGCAGGTCTCGGCGATTGAGATGTGTCACAAGCTCAGCGAGCGCGGGCTGATGTACTATCAGCCGTACAAGGGGGTTACGTTAACCGAGACGGGGGAGGCGCAGGCCCAGGCGATCCTCTCACGGCGGCGGCTGTGGGTGATCTTTCTGGTGGAGAACCTCGGCATCGCCCCCGAGGAGGCTGACGACCTGGCCTGCCAGCTCGAACACATCACCTCGGAGCGGCTGGTGACGGCGTTGAAAGCCTTTCTGGAGCGCGCGCCGGCGCCCGGTTCGGGGTGGGAGCCGGCGCGCGAGCGCGAGGCGCGTCCGCTCGGGGCCTGCGCGGCGGGGGCGCGGGGCCGCATCGTGGCCCTCGACGTGCCGCCGGTCGCCGAGACGTTTCTGCGCGCCCAGGGGCTGGCGCCGGGCGTCGAGGCCGAGGTGCAGGCCATCGGGGCCGACGGCGCGGTGCTCGTGGCGATCGAGGGCCGCCCGGTCGCGCTCGCGCCGGCGCTGGCCGCCGGTATCACCCTCGCCAGCGCGCCCGCCACCCACGCCCGGCAGGAGGCCTGGGCGCGCTGCAGCGCCTTCTGGGCCTGCCTGCGGGGCGAGGCCCCCGCCTGCGCCCCCGGGTAGGGGGTATACGGAGAAACGCGGTTTCCCCATATCCGTACATGGGCGCATGACTCCTCGGCGCGAGGGTTCTTCCAGTCTTCGCGGGCGTCCCGCCCGCGCTCCCAGAGGCGGGGGGTTCTCCAGGTCGCCGTGGGCGGGACGCCCGCCCTCCCAGGGGTGTGGGTTCCCCCGGTCTCCCCGGGCGGGACGCCCGCGTTCCTCGGGGCCTGGGTTCTCCCACGCTCCCCGGGCGGGACGCCCGCCCTCCCAGGGGTGTGGGTTCCCCCGGTCTCCCCGGGCGGGACGCCCGCCCGCCCCGGGCCGGGGGGTCTCCAGGTCGCCGCGGGCGGGACACCTGCCCCGGGCCGGGGGGTCTCCAGGTCGCCGCGGGCGGGACGCCCGCCCGCCCCGGGCCAGGGGGTCTCCGGGTCGCCGCGGGCGGGACGCCCGCGCTCCCAGAGGTGGGGGGGTCTCCAGGTCGCCGCGGGCCGCCCGCCTGCCCCGGGCCGGGGGGGTCTCCAGGTCGCCCCGGGCGGGACGCCCGCGCTCCCAGGGGCCTGGGTTCTCCCAGGTGTGAGCAGTTACCCCCATTTCCCGCACATGGCGAACCCCCTCCGGGCCAGCCGGAGGGGGTTCAACCTGGGGGAGGGAGAGGGTCATCTGACTATTGCAGCGGTGGTGCCAAGGGCCGGACTTGAACCGGCGACCCTCGCATTTTCAGTGCGATGCTCTACCAACTGAGCTACCTTGGCGCGCCGGCGAACTGAGCTGTGGTGGGCGATGACGGGATCGAACCGCCGACACCCTCGGTGTAAGCGAGGTGCTCTACCGCTGAGCTAATCGCCCGACCGCCCATGGTGCCCAGGAAGGGATTTGAACCCTTACGACCGTGGTTAGGTCACTAGGCCCTCAACCTAGCGCGTCTGCCAATTCCGCCACCTGGGCGTGGTGCTCTAACGATTATACGCCGCCGCGCGCGGCTTGTCAAACGGCCAGTTCGGCCCGCAGGGCGTCCAGTTCGGCGGCGAGCGCGTGGCGCAGCGCGGCCCGGCCTTGCGGCGGCAGGAAGCTGGCGGTCGCGGCGGTCAGGACGGTGGCGGAGAGGTCGTCGGCAGTGAAGCCGAAGTGGATGGCGGCGCGGCGGTACTCCTCGGTCAGGGTGGTGCGGAAGAAGGTCGGGTCATCGGAATTGATCGTCAGCGGCACGCCCGCGGCGCGGAGGCGCGGCAGGGGATGGGCCTCCCAGGAGGGCACCGCGCCGGTGAGCAGGTTGCTGGTGGGGCAGATATCGAGCACCACGCCGCGTTCGCGGAGGGCGACGACGAGGTCGGGGTCGTCCACGGCGCGAATGCCGTGCCCCAGGCGCGTAATGCCCAGGGTATTGATCGCCCCCCACACACTTGCCGGGCCGACCACCTCGCCAGCGTGGGCCATCACCCCGAGGCCGGCGGCGCGGGCGGCGGCAAAGAGCGGCGCGAAGGGTTCCGGGGGATGCCCGATCTCGTTCCCGCCGATGGACCAGCCCACCACGCCCCGCGGCTGCATAGCGCGGGCCACTTCGAGCACGCCCCAGGCCGGCTCGGTGCCATAGCCGCGCCCGTAGTCGAGCACCAGCCGCACCTGGACCCCGCCGTCGCGCTCCGCGCGGGCGAAGCCGGCCATCGCCCCCTCGATCGCCTCGCGCAGATCCACGCCGCGGTTGATATGCTGCATCGGCGAGATCATCACCTCGGCGTAGCGCACGTACTGCTCGCTCAGGTCGCGGCCCAGTTCGTAGGCCAGGCGCTCGAAATCCTCGCCGTAAACAATGGCGCGGGCCAGGTCCATGAACACGGTGAGGAAGGCGCCAAAATCGCGGTAGTGGAACAACGCGGCCACCTCGGCCTCACTGCGCGCGCCGAGGTCCAGCCCGTTGCGCCGGGCGAGTTCGAGCAACGTCCGGGGCGTGATGGCGCCTTCGAGGTGCAGGTGGAGTTCGACCTTCGGCATGCGCCGGATGAACTGCTCGAACTGGGGAGGAAGCACGCTCGGCATCCTGCTACACCATCGCTCTCACACGCTGGCGCGCCACGCTACGCTGCGCCGGGGATACGGACATGGCTGCGTCCGCCGGGCATCTCGCTTCGGGCAGGGAGGTGGGAAACGTCACGCAATCCCCGACGCCTTGAGCCGTTCGGCATTGTCGTGCACGATCAAGGCGTCAATGATCTTCGCCAGATCGCCATCGAGAATAGCGGGAAGATTGCCGAAGTTCTGACCGATGCGGTGGTCGGTAACGCGATCCTGGGGGAAGTTGTAGGTGCGGATCTTCTCGGCGCGCTCGCCGGTGCCCACCTGGGCCAGGCGCGAGGTCCCCAGTTCGCGATCCCTCTTCTCCTGCTCGCGAGCATAGAGCCGCGCCCGCAGCACGGTCATGGCCTTCTCTTTGTTCTTAAGCTGCGAACGCCCGTCCTGGCACGTAACGACGATCTCCTCGGGCGTGCCGGGCCGGTACACCAGGCGCACGGCCGAATCGGTGGTATTGACGCCCTGCCCACCGTGCCCGCCGGAGCGAAACACATCCACCCGCAGATCCTCGGGCCGGATCTCGACGGTGGCATCCTCGACCTCGGGCAGCACGGCGACCGTGGCGGTGGAGGTGTGGATGCGTCCGCGGGCTTCGGTCGCGGGCACGCGCTGCACCCGATGCACGCCGCCTTCGTACTTGAGCAGGCTATAAGCGCCCTCGCCGCGGATCTCGAAGATGATCTCCTTGAAGCCGCCGGGGCCATTCTCGGTGGCGCTATCAACCTCGACCTTCCAGCCGCGCGCTTCGGCGAAGCGCGCGTACATGCGGAAGAGATCGGCGGCGAAGAGCGCGGCCTCGTCGCCCCCCTCGCCCTGGCGGATCTCCATAATCACGTCGCGGGCATCATTGGGGTCGCGGGGAAGCAACAAGACGCGCAGTTCCTGCTCCAGGGCCTCAAGGCGAGCGCGCTGCTGCTCGAGTTCCTCCTGGGCCAGGGCGCGGAGCTCGGGGTCGTCGGTCTCCTGGAGCATGGCGCTGGCCTCATCGGCGGCGCGGCGGGCCTGTTTGTAGTCGCGATACGCGCTGACGACAGCCTCGAGATCGCGCTGCTCGCGAGCATACTGCTGCAAGAGGGCGCGATTGCTCACCACCTCGGGGCGGGCGAGCAACTCGCCGAGTTCCTCGTAGCGGGTTTCAACCATTGCAAGTTTATCAAACATTATCAATCCTCAGACCCTTATGCGGCTGCGCCGCACAACGCCGCAATGAACATACGTTTGTTCTTGGGAGGGCTGCGCCCTCCCAAACCCTCCCGCGGGTGGGGGCATGGGGAAACCCGGTTTCCCCATGCCCCTGCGGGGCGGGGGCGTGGGGAAACCCGGTTTCCCCACACCCATGCTTCCCCGCGCCGCGCCAACGGGAGCGCGGGCGCGCACTAACGGCATAAAGAAGAGCACGGGACAACGAGCGAAAGCTCGTCGTACCCGTGCCAAAAAGACCAGCGCGCGGCTAATAGCCTTTGGCCATCTTCTTGCGCCGGTTGCGTTCGGCGCGGCGCCGCTTCTCCTTGCGCTGCTCGCTCTTGGAAATGAAGTGCATCTTCTCGCGATAGGTCTTCGTAATGCGCTCGGAGATCACGCCTTTGTTAAAGCGACGGATCAGTTGCTCGACCGTCTCGCCTTCGCGACGTTCTACACGCATAGCTCTGTCGTTTGACGTGCGCGGCCACCGCAGTGGTCCGGGCCTTGTTGTTGGCGCGGGGTATCGCCGTGCCCCGGAATACGCGCGTTCGTCAATCGCCTGCTCACCCCCTTTGCCCCAGATTTGGTGGACCCCGCACAGCCAACAGAGCCGTTGACGCAACACCAGTGATAGTATAGACGAAGGAGCGCATTTGTGCAAGAGATCCCGGGGGCGTCAGGGCTACGTCAACGTCGTCCGCCCGGCGACTGAAGCCGCGGGCTAGCCTCTGCGAAGCCCGCCTGCGCGGGCTCGACAGGCCACGCAGGTGGCCTTCGCACCAGCCGTTCATGCGGCTCCGCCGCGCACCGAAGGGATGAACATCCTTCTTGGGAGGGTGCAGCCCTCCCAAACCCTCCCAGGGGGCGGGGCCTGGGTGCGCGGGCCTCCGGCCCGCGTCCGCTGAGGTATGGGGAAACCCGGTTTCCCCACACCCCTCGCCGAGGGCGTATGTTCAGGCCCGTCAGGGCGTCGTCGTGGGGGTTGAGGGAGCACAGGCGGCCCGGACATGCGGCTTGCGCCCCCGGCGACCTGGCCGTACAATCGAGCCAGATACCAATCCAACGGAGGCAAGGCAATGCAGATCGTGCACGTGCATGTCCACGTAAAGCCCGAGTACATCGAGGCATTTCGCGCGGCGACGCTGGAAAACGCGCGCAACAGTGTGCAGGAGCCGGGCGTTGTGCGGTTCGACGTCATCCAGCAAGAGGACGACCCGACCCGCTTTATCCTGGTCGAAATCTACCGCGACGACGCGGCCCCGGCGGCGCACAAGGCCACGGCCCACTACGCCGCCTGGCGCGACACGGTGGCCGAGATGATGGCCGAGCCACGCAGCAGCGCGCGCTACCGCGCGGTGTTCCCCGAACCCGCCGGATGGGAGATGCCGCGATGAGGTTCGAGTTCGCCACCGCGGGGCGCATCATCTTCGGCGCGGGGGTGGCGCGCGAAGCAGGAAAGCTTGCCGCCGCCCTCGGTCGCCGGGCGCTGGTCGTGGGCGGGCGCTCGCCGGAACGCCTGGCGCCGCTGCTGGAGAGCCTGCGCGCCGCCGGGGTCACGCCGATCAGCTTCGCGGTTGCCGGCGAACCCACGGTGGAGGCGGCGGCGACGGGGAGCGCCCTGGCCCGCGCCGAGGGCTGCGATCTGGTCGTGGCGATGGGCGGCGGCAGCGCCCTCGACGCCGGGAAGGCCATCGCCGCCCTCAGCGCCAATCCGGGCGACCCGCTCGACTATCTGGAGGTAGTGGGGCGCGGCCAACCGCTGACGGCGCCTCCGCTCCCCTGTATCGCCATCCCGACCACCGCCGGCACAGGCTCGGAAGTGACGCGCAACGCCGTGCTCGGCGTGCCCGCGGAGCGGGTCAAGGTCAGCCTGCGCAGCCCGCTGATGCTGCCGCGGGTGGCGCTGGTGGACCCGGAGTTGACCTATGGCCTGCCCGCGGCGCTGACGGCGAGCACGGGCATGGACGCCCTGACCCAGTGCCTGGAGCCGTTTGTGAGTCCGGCGGCCACCCCGCTGACCGACGGCCCGTGCCGCGAGGGGCTGGCACGGGCGGCGCGCAGTCTGCTCCGCGCCTGTCACGAACCCGGCGACCGGCAGGCGCGCGAAGACATGGCCATCGCGAGCCTCTGCGGCGGCCTGGCCCTGGCCAACGCGCGGCTAGGGGCGGTCCACGGGTTTGCCGCGGCGCTGGGGGGCATGTACACGGCGCCGCATGGGGCGATCTGCGCGCGGCTGCTTGGCCCGGTGATGGCTGGCAACATCGGCGCGCTTCGGCAGCGCGCCCCACAGTCGCCCGCGCTGGCGCGCTACGCCGAGGCGGCGCGCCTGTTGACCGGCGAACCTTCGGCCACGCCAGAGCGCGGCGCAGAGTGGGCCACCGCCCTCGCTGACGCGCTGCACATCCCGCCCCTGGCCGCCTACGGCATCACCCCCGGCGACTTCCCCGCCATCGTGGCCCGCGCCAGCCGGGCGAGCAGCATGCAGGGCAACCCCATCACCTTGACCGATGAGGAACTGGCGGCGATGCTGCAGGCCGCGTTGTGACCCCGGCAGGCATGCGGCGTTCCCCGGTCGAGGCAACGACCCGAAGGCCCGAGGCGCCGTTCGATACCGCTGGCGAATTCCGCAACGGCACTGCCAGATCCCGTTTTCGTCCTCTGCCTAACGTGAGAATAGGCCGTTCACGGGAGGGTTTGGGAGGGCGCAGCCCTCCAGCAGGGGGATGGGGAAACCGGGGTTCCCCACGCCCCCGCCCCCGGGAGGGTGTGGGAGGGCGCAGCTCGCGCGCCGGGGGCTGGGGAACCCGGGGTTCCCCACGCCCCCGCCCCCGGGAGGGTGTGGGAGGGCGCAGCCCTCCAGCAGGGGGATGGGGAAACCGGGGTTCCCCACGCCCCCGCGGACGCGGGCCGGGGGCCCGCGCACCCAGGCCCCGCCCCCTGGGAGGGTTTGGGAGGGCGCAGCCCTCCCAGAAACAACCTTATGTTCATTGCGGTGTTGTGCGGCGGAGCCGCATGGACGGCTAACGTGAAAATAGGCTCTCGAAGAGGGGAATGGGGAAACCGGGTTTCCCCACGCCCCCGCGGACGCGGGCCGGAGGCCCGCGCACCCAGGCCCCGCCCCCGGGGAGGGTTTGGGAGGGCGCAGCCCTCCCAAGAACAACCTTATGTTCATTGCGGCGTTGTGCGGCGCAGCCGCATGGACGGCTGATGTGAACATAGGCTGCTCACTTACGCGCATGCGGCGCTGCAGCCCCCCTCCTAACCTCCCCCCGCTGGGGGGAGGAACCGGACTCTCTCCCCCCAGCGGGGGGAGGGCTGGGGAGAGGGGCAGTCACCTTGCCCGCGGAGACGTGACGCAGGCGGGCCGTCCGCGTCCCGGGCCATTTGCACCGGGGGGTACGCGGCGCAGCCGCACGGCACGGATGTATCTGTTCACATGTCTCCTGGGAGCGCGGGCATCTTGCCCGCGGACAGGCGACGGGGGCGAAACGCTCTCGCTCGCAGGCGCGCGGGTCACCCCAGGTGTGAACAGGTACCCATGGATGCTGATTTGCATCTCCAGGCCGGCTATGCTATACTATGTGGCGGTGTGCAGCGACACGTTCCCCGATAGCTCAACGGTAGAGCGGCTGACTGTTAATCAGTAGGTTCCTGGTTCGAATCCAGGTCGGGGAGCCACTCCATAAGGCATCGGCAAGCGCCCGGCGGTTTCCGCCGGGCGCTCTGGTTTGGGCTATGTAGCCAAACTCGCCGACCAGACGGATTTGCCCAAGTTTGTGGCACTGGCTACCAGCACGTGCGGAAACTCCGACAGACCCCCGGTCATCAATGCGCCATCGGGGGTGAGGCCGGCAACGATTGACAGTTCGGCTGGGCCGCAGACGCCCGACCCATCGAACAGTAGAAGGGTGCCGCATGATCCGGCCTTGCGGCCCGGCGCTTGAGCGCTGTATGCCAGCCAGGTAGGAAGCGTCAGATGACGGCAAGCGATTGCGGCGGTGTCAGCAAGAGACGTCAGAACAACCTATATCCGGCCTCTTTCGTAGTAGTAACGGATTTGCTCGTCAATGCTTTTTTGTATATCAATTAACTCATAGAATCGCAGCTCATTCCATAACTGTGGAGTGAATCTAACGATGCCTTCCGCCGGATCGTAGTGTAGAAAGCCCTTGATGATGAATCGCTCCAATGGATGCTTGACGATCAACTGTTTGATAGCCTCATGGTCGGCCCTGGTTGGATCATCGAGCAAAGGCACGCCAGACTCTACGGGCAGCCCATCGCGGTGGCGCCGCAGGTAGAAGGCATGAAACTCCGTCACCAGGTCGTCCAGTCGCACCTCGCCGTTACGATCCACCAGCTTCAGAAGCGCGCGCAGCATGACCGGCTTGTACGACTTCGTCAGACGACGGCTGCGCGCGAAGTCGAGGAAATCCTGTCGCCACTCGGCCCCGGTTGTGGGCCGAGCCGCGCCAACCAGCTCACGGCGAATCTGCTCGACCCGATCACGGCGGAAGAAGTAGGTTTCCCGCCGCCCCTGCTGAACAGTCTGGTCAGGCTGAAGCCGCCCTCGCTCAACCCAGTCGCGGGCTGTGTACAGGTCGACGCGCAGCTCATAGCTTAACGCCCGTAGGGAGATCAGATCGTCCACGGCCTGCGTCGTCGCTGCCTGGTTGTCCCCATCGGTGTCGTACCCGGCCCGATCCTCACACAGTCGGCGTGTGCTCGCCTGAGCCTCAAAGCTGAGGAAGTAATCCTCGTCAAGCGTAGTGGCGTCAGCGACAGTCAGGCCGAGCTGGTGGCGTTGCATCAGCGCGACCACATCGTCGCCCGTGACCGTATCCACGCGCAACACAGGTGAGGTTTGCGCTTTGATGCGCGCCTGTTCGGTATATCCGGCTGTCGTGATGAAGATACCGTGGCGGTACTGGCCTGCAAGCGCCCCAATGAAGCGATCGATGTCAGAGCGCTGCACATTGCTACGGTGCCGCTTCACCTGGACACCTGTGGGCACGCACACGAGCTGCGACTCGCTGATCAGGTCGCCTCGCGCATCCACCCCGCCGTCGCCGACGTAGCGCGTGACCGCGACATTTCTGAGACCCACATACGTCAGCAAGTCACCTGAGAACAGTTCAAACGCTCGGGGCGATAGCTCCATGAGGCGATCTTTGATCCGTCGGCGAATATCAGGCTGTAGCGGCGGTGCCGGCATGGGCCGCTCCTCAAAGGATCTCCCAGAAGGTTTCAGTGGCAATCGTATACCAGGATGGCGAGCCGGGCAAGATCGGTACAATGGTTAGCGCAAATAAGCCTTGAGACACCCTGGCATGAAAACCTCGTTGCAATGCTAGGAGATGCTGCACCAAGCAGGCCGACGGCTGAGATATTATGTAGGTCAGAAGTATCCATTGGATATACCAGGAAAATATTAGTTATGAGTGTCGTCATTCATGAGAAACCATTTCAACATGATTTCATCAAAATCAATTCTCTCAGTTGCAGTTTGTAGCTGCGACTGTACCTCCTTGACAAGAGACATTAATACTGGTGGCAAGAGATCCATTCCCTGCTGGTGCCAAAAGTCTATCAGAACGTCACAGAAATGAGCGGCGATTTCTGAATTGCCCTCATTCTGGAAATTCTTGATCTGCCCTAGAATCGCTAAGATTGCTTTTCGGTATTCATGAGGATTGCACTTGCATGCCACAATTACCGCCTCACCATATGTCTGAAAAGCCAACGGCAGGTTTTGCAACTCGGTATATTTTTGCGCCAGATAACGCAAGATCTCCGCTACTTGATGATAGAATGAATATTTGATGCCAATATCCCTCGCCAATTTTGCCAAGGCAATTCCTTCCTCAGTTTCACCTTCTGTAAAGGCGAGGACGGACATTTCCCTATATAGCATCAACTCGTGTATGTGACGTTTTAGTCGCTTCTGGATTTCTAGAGCCCTCAGATACAACGACTTTGCCGCACGCAAGTCGCCCTGGTCGCGGTAGACATCCGCTATTCGGCGCATCGTGTCAGCCAAGCCTCCTTCATCTTGCGTGTCGCTCAGAATCTCCTGGCTTTGCTGAAAGAAGCTGAGCGATGTATCGAGGTCACCAGTTAGATAATATGTGGTACCAATATCGCGCAGGATATTACCTTCTTTGACTGGATTACCTAGCCTGCGAGCAAGTGAAAGCGCTTGTTTGTAAAAATCTCGAGCTAATTCGTATTTCTCAAGCCCTCGATAACACACACCCATCATATGGGTACATTCCATTATACGTTTTTCGTGATTAGGAAGTTGCTGTATGATGTGCAGGCACCGATGGTACATTTCAATTGCTTTGTGAAACCGTCCCATCATTAGGCCAAGCGTGTGAGCGAGAGATTCGTAGCAATCGGCTTGAAGAGACATATCGCGTTTGGATACTGGCGACTTCTCCAACAGTTCCAAAGCGCACTCGAAGTTGTAGATAGCCTCTGCAGTGGCCGCCAAATCGTGTGCAATCACCCCAGCAGTATAGAAGTATCGAGCAGATCGAACATAGTCTTGCCCATGCCTAAAGTGGATGGCAAGTCGAGACGCGATTTGATCCAAGTCATCTTTGTAAATGTTCTCCAACGCCTCACCAACCAAAAGATGATATCGCCTGCGAAGCTCAGGCGGCAAGCGATGATACAGCATCTCCTGCAGTAAGCCATGGTTGAAGCTGTAGATTAGCAGGATCTGGCCTTGAGACAACTGTTTTTCCTCCTTCTGTCGGATGAACCTGTGAACATCCCGCAGAAGACGGACTTGCTTAGCTATCTCAGTTTTACCTTTCTTGAACTCCTGTTCTAATACTGTGGCAATGACTTCATAAGTAAACTCATTTCCCTCTACCGATGCACAATCACAGAAATCCCTTAGGTCTTCAGTCAATCTTTCTAGTTGTTTACTTATCACGCTTTCTATCTGCGAAGGGATTTCCAAACTTAATATTGGTTTGGCCAGATGCCACCCTGTTTCATCTTCAAAGACAATGTTCTGTTCTCTAAGTAGGTTAAAGAAGCTGGTTACGAACAGCGGATTACCCCCTGACCGGTCATAGAGTGTCTGAACAAATTCAATTGGGAATCGGTTACCAGGGAAAGTCAGGTTGCTCAGCTTCTCAACCTGCTCGAAAGTAAAGCATCCGAGAAATAGCACTGAACAGAGTCCATATCGCTGCAACTCAAATAGGGTGTTTCTTAGAGCTGCGTATCTATCTCCCACACCCAACTCGACATCTGTAAGGCGGTACGAACAAACAAGTAGCAGACGATATGAAGAGATGTCCCTTGCTATGTGGAAGAGCAGGCTGATCGATGCGCTATCTGCCCACTGTAGATCGTCAATGAATAGCACTATGCTATTCTCTTCACTAAGGCTTTTCAGCAAGTTAGTGAACTGCTCAAACATCTGTTCTTTTGGCAGAGATTCGGTCTTTTGAAAGTAAGATCCATGTGCCTCCACGCCCGTTTGAATCAGAGCGGCAATTAGGGGGCCAAGTCCAGGTATTATGCTTATCCAAGCAGGAGCGATTCTTGTAATGAACTCAAAATGCTTGCTCTCCTTAGCAAGTCCTTCCTTTTGTTCGGAAAACGCTATCTGTCGCAACAATTGGCGAAAGGGATAGAGCGCATCCCCATGACTGCTGATGTCTGTACACTGTACTGATGCCGTAATCAGGTTTGGCTCTCGGCGACTTGCTTCATTAAGAAAATGGTGAACTAGCGTCGTCTTCCCGATGCCGGCCTCTCCTTGGACAAGCACGACGGCTCCTGTTCCTCTGGTCACCTGCTCTAGCAGTCTTTCTAGACTTGCAATTTCGTCTCCTCGTTCTACAAACACCTGCTCACTCCATTGTTCTACAAACACCTGCTCACTCCATTGTATCAATGACAGGACTTAGGAGGGATGCAGTTCCTCCCCGTATACTCCCCTTCCTGCCCGCGGCGGCCAGACGACCTAGCGAAATGAGAAAAGAATGGAATGGTTCGTAGAGGGCAGCGCCCTCCACCCCTCTCCGCATCCCCTCGTTCTCGCCCGTGGCGGTTAGGCGGCCTGGCGCTACGCCCACGGCGTTTCCACCGCGGGCGGGCAACAACGTGGCCGACAGCAGCTATGCAGCTATCGAGCCTGCTCTTCGCCTGCCAGGGATTGCTTTTGCCAGTCACCCCTGTCACCCGACGGCGATCAGAAGCGGCGTTGTACAACCCGGCGCCGCCACCAACAGGCCAGTGCGGTCAGCCAAGCTTGAAGGGCGCGTGTCAGCCCGTCCTGACGGTGCGGCTCAGTAACCCAGCCACGACCCGGTAGGATACCACCGTACGATGGGATGGCGCTACAACCAGAACCGCACGGCTGGCGTCGGGAAGTGCGGTTTGGTATCACTGCAGCTTGCCGCTAATGCGCATTTGCTGACGGGAATTTCGAGAGCCGGGCGCTGCTGGGTACTGACGCAGATGCCGACCTTGCCTAGATGGTGGCACAGTTCATAGAGCGCTGGTAGCTGGAGGTCACATTCGGAGGTGCCCAAGCGCACCTGGGTATCGGGATCTAAACGCCAGTGGTCGGATCTGGCGATCTTGCGCACCACGCCGGTGCGGTTAGGGCTGTTCTCCTTAGTGACCCTGTTTGCCCATCATCTGCTCCATAGTCAGGAGATGGCGGTGCGCCAGGCCGTCAGGTATATCAAGGCGCTGCTAACCGTCAGCGACACGCTCTCCTCACGGAGCGAGAAGCGACCTGAGGCAAGCCCATGGAACACGTTCATAGCCACCTCCTGGCAGCGTGACGTTCTCCTCGCGCGCCAGCATAGCACAGCGCTGCAACGGCGACCGTACCACGTAGCGGTGAATTCGCTGGCGTTTTGATCATTGCACGTGCACTGGCTAGCGGTCGACCGTCACCCGTCCGGCGGTCGCCAGCGTCGTCTCGGGTCGCGCCGGCCCCAGATGCGCTTGTCGGTCACGAGGCGCGCGGTCAGGCCGCCGGTCACCGTGATCTGGCAGCTCAGGCGCGGATAGCCGAAGCGGGCGGCGAGCTAAGAAGCTGTCTGAAAAGGATGGCGGTCGCCGGGCCAGGTTGGGTACACTTGGGGTATGAAGTACCAAACCTACCCAACGGACCTGACCGACCGCCAGTGGAATTGTATCAAGGATCTGATCC
>Ga0272446_1004225_pt1 | contig 17190 bp, 18 predicted proteins | sample YNPCB0061_FD_194587 | JGI IMG/M metagenome (GOLD analysis project Ga0272446, IMG submission 194587) | Hot spring microbial mat communities from Yellowstone National Park, WY, United States - YNP-CB-006-1 | ecosystem: Environmental > Aquatic > Thermal springs > Hot (42-90C) > Sediment | place... | reverse complement strand
TGGCGCGGCCTATGACGGCTATCTTGGCAAAAACAACCTCCCGCTCTTCCCGCACCACCCCTTCCGCGTGCGCGCCGAGACGCGGCTGTTGCAGATCATCAACGAATTCGACGAAACCTTCTGGTACGCCGACGTGGCGCAGGGACGCCAACGCAACCGCCTCGAAGTCTTGCAGGAGGCATTGACGCGCGCCATGAAGGCCATCCGTCACGAATATGGCGACAGCATGCTGCGCTGGGCGTGGGGCAAGGCGCATCAGGTGCGTTTCACCCATCCCCTGGGCGCAGCGCGGCTGGTGGGCGGCTTTTTCAATCGCAGCCCGCTGCCGATCGGCGGCGACGCCACCACCCCCAACCAGACGCGCGCAGGCCTCTCACTGCCGCCTGGTCTGGTGCAGACGATCCCTGTCTACCGCCAGATTTTCGAAGTCGGCGCGTGGGATCGCGCCCAGAGCGTGCTGGCGGGCGGACAATCCGGCCATCCTCTCAGCCGACAGTACGACGACCAGATCATGATGTGGCGCGAAGGCGTCTATCACCTGATGCCCTGGTCGCGCGAGGCAATCGAGAAGGTCGCCATGTATCGGCTGGAGTTGAGGCCATAAGGCAGCAGGAGGGATGGAGCGCTGATGCTGCGCCCAATCATCGCCAGCCTGCCATTCTCTTCCGCCCTCCCATTCCGCAACCACTTCCGGCTAGAAAGCGCGCGGAAGATTCCGGCAATTGTCGCAGCATTTTTCCTTGCAACGGTGTTGGCATTTGCAATGTGATCCTCTACTCTGGAAGGGAATCGATCCCATCGACCTGAAGGAGTCTGGCTTATGCGAATCGTTGCTGCATCTGTACTGTTGGCGGTGTTGGGCGGGTTGGCGGTGTTCCTGACCTTCTCTTCCTCCTGGGGTGCGCTGCTGGCGCCACAAGCCCGGGCCGAACCCACCGTTGTGGTGGAGGAAGTCGCCACGCCCACGCCAGACTGGACGGGCAAGTTGACGGCCACGGTCTCGCAGGCCGTCGTGCTGCGTGCGGCGCCGATCCCGGCGGCGCCGGTTGTCGGGATGCTGCGCCGTGGCGACACCGTGGCGCTGGCTGGCTGCGACGCCGAGGTGCTGTGGTGTCAGACTGAAGATGAGAGCTGGCTGCTCTCTTACATGCTGGACATCCTGCCCGGCGACCTGCCGATCCTCGATCATCCTGGCCTGACGATCAAGACTGTCAAGGAGGCGATCACGCCCACGCCGGAGCCTTTCACCCCGCCTCCAGCCACTGCGACGCCGGCCGTGCAATCGCTAACATTGCTGCTGCCGACGCCGACGCCCACTGCGGCCCCGGCATTTATTGAAACCACCGTGAAGGAAGATGTCGCCAATTTGCGCGCCGGGCCCGGTACGGACTTTGCCATTATCGGCAAGGCAGGGCCAGGCGAAATCGTGCAGGTGGCTGGTCAGGACGAAAGCGGCGAGTGGTATCAACTGACGGATGGCGCCTGGATCGCGGCGTTTCTGGTCGAGCCGCCGATTGCACCACCGCCCGTCGTTGCGCCCGACGCTGCGACGCCAGCGAATGATTTCGCGCTGAACAATGTGGCGGAGCCGCCGACCGGCGCGGGCGAAGCGCCTGTCATCGCCACGCCAGAAGAGAGCATCGGCGCCGAAAACGATGCAGCGCCGGCGCCATCGCCGGTTTCCTCGTAGCCGGCGCATGAGAGGACAGAAGACGAACGACAGGGGCGCAGTCGCAACAGTCTACGCCCCTGTCGTTTTGTCTGAGTAGATCAACATCGCTCACCAAAACGGCCAAAATATCGGGATGAACGTCGCAGCAATCGCTATCATCAGCAGTTGCAACGACGTTCCAATGCGCAGGTAATCGGCAAACTTGTAGCCACCCGGCCCCATCACGATGGCGTTGGTCTGGTAGCCAAACGGCGTCATGAATGCGGCGCTGGCGCCAAAGAGCACCGCCACCAGGAAGGGCAACGCGTTGACGCCCAGCGTGGCGGCGAGGCTGATCGCCACTGGCGTCATCAACACTGCCACGGCGTTGTTGGAGATCAACTCGGTCAACAAGGCGGTGGTGATGTAGAAGATCACCAGGAAGAGCCAGGGGTTCGCAGCGCCGACGACGGCGATCATGCCCTCGACAATCGTGTTCACCAGCCCGGTGCTTTCCATTGCCACCCCGATCGGGATCGTGCCAGCCAGCAACATCAACGTCGAGGCTTCCAGCGCCCCTAGCGCCTCATCGGTGCGGAGACAGCGCGTCAGGATCATGGCAGTGGCGCCGGCCAGCGCCAGCACCACGATCGGGATCGCCGTGACCGATGCCAGCACAACGACCAATCCCATGATCACCAGCGCCGTCGTATTCTTGGTCTTGCGCACCAGCGAGCTTTCAACGCCTTCCACCAGCAACAGTCGGCAGGTTTCGGCGGCGGTGCGCAACCCGGTCGCCTTGCCGCGCAGCAAGAGCACATCGCCCACTTCCAGCCGTTGCGCCCGCAGCCCTTGCACCTGCTGTCGCCCCTGGCGCTGCAGCCCCATCACGCGCACGCCGAACCGCCGATGCAACGCTATCTGGCGCATGGCGTTGCCCGCCACCTCGGACCCTGGCATCACCACTGCCTCCACCACCTGCTCCTCGAAATCGGTCGGAGCAGTGCGCTCGGCGTCCTCGATGACCGTCGCCACCTCGACTGAGTGCGTCTGCTGAAACAGATGAATGTCGCGGGGGGTGCCCGACACAACCAGGATGTCACCCGGAGCAAAGCGCAATTGACGCAACGCCTCTGCCTGATAGTTCTGTCCACTGCGGATCACTTCCAGCAGCGTTACGGTGGGCTGGCTATTCTGCTCTGGCTGGCTGCGCGGCGTACTGAGGCGCCGATGACGGCGAATTGGTTGCGGCGGCTGCGGGCGCTCAGTGAGGGCAATCTGTGTAAAGACCTCTGCGGGCGACTTGCCGTTGATCTTGCTCGCTTCGGCAGTGACCAGTTCGGTGACGTAGGTGGCGTGTGAACGCTCGGCAGTTAAGTTTGCCAGCGGTGAGTAGTCGGGCAGCAAGCGATGCCCGATAAAGATGATGAAGACGGCGCCAACCAAAGCATAGATGATGCCAAGCACGGTGAAGTCGAACAGCCCAAACCCCGCACCGCCAGCCTGCCGATAGAGATCGGAGACCAGAATGTTGGTGCTGGTGCCGATCAGGGTGATCGTGCCGCCCAGCACGGCGAAATAGGAGACAGGCAGCAGGAATTTGGAGGGGCGCAGGTTGTACTGACGGCACAGCGAAACAACCACCGGGATCATCATCACCACCACGGGCGTATTGTTCATAAAGGCGCTGGCTGGGATTTCCACCAACGCCAGCAGCAGCAGCAGACGTCGTGCACTGCCATTCGCAAAGCGCCCCAGATAGATTGTCACCGCCTCCAGCGCGCCGGTGCGCATCAGGCCAGCGCTCAATATGAACATGGCCGCCACGGTGATCGTGGCCGTCGAAGCAAAACCGCCCAACGCCTGGGCGGGGCTGAGCAGGCCAGTGCTCATCAGCACAACAATCGTGCCGACGGCTGTCACTTCGGTCGGCGCCCAGTTGGTGATGTAGAAAGTGGTCGAAACAATAATGATGCCGATCAGGAGCCATTGATCAAAGGGAAGCATGGCGAGCGCCCTCTAGCAGATGCGGGGAAGTTGTTCGCCGACTTGCGTGTCCACCACCCGGCTGCCGCCGATGGCTGTGCGCGCCACGACCACGCCCGGATGTTGCGCCACGACGCGCCCGATGCGGGTCGCCTGGGCGCCCAGCGGATGACGCCGCATAGCTTCCAGCACAGCGTCCGCAGCGTCGGCGGCCACAATCGCCACCAGCTTGCCTTCATTGGCAATGTGCACCGGATCCATGCCGAGCATATCGCAGGCGGCGGCCACCGCCACGGGCACCGGCAGGCGGCGCTCCTCGTATTCGATGCCGACACGTGACGACCGGGCGATCTCGTTCAGCGTGGCAGCCAGCCCACCGCGCGTCGGGTCGCGCAGCACGTGGATGGCGCGACTGGCTGCCAGCATGGTCGCCACCAGATCGTGAAGGGGCGCGCAATCGCTGATAACCGACGCGCCAAACTCCAGCCCTTCGCGCACGCTGAGAATGGCGATCCCGTGGAGCCCGATTTCACCGCTGACGATAACGACGTCGCCAGGCTGCGCCAGGTCCGGCGCAATCTGCACGCCCGCCGGGATCACGCCGATGCCGCTGGTGTTGATGTAGACGCCGTCGCCGTGCCCCTTGTCAACGACTTTCGTGTCCCCGGCGACGATCTGCACATCCGCCGCGCGCGCTGCCGCCGCCATCGCCTCCACAATGGCGCCGAGTTGCGCCATCGGCAGCCCTTCCTCCAAAATCATGCCGACGGTGAGAAAGCGCGGCTGGGCGCCCATCATCGCCAGATCGTTCACAGTGCCGTTGACAGCCAGTGCGCCGATGTTGCCGCCAGGGAAAAAGAGCGGGCGCACGACGAACGAATCGGTGGTGTAAGCCAGCCGACCTGCAGGCGCTTCCAGCACAGCGGCGTCCCCCAGTGCGGCGAGGGCGTCGTTCCGAAACGCCGGCGCAAAGAGATGCTCCACCAGTTCGGCGGAGAGCTTGCCACCGCCGCCGTGCCCCATCACGATCGTGGGGTAGCTGCGCAGTGGCAGCGGACAGGCCCAGTTGCTGAAGTCAGGCGCGCTTGCCATCAAGAACTCCTATTGTGTCACCTTCCCGGAAGCTCTCAGCTTCCAGGAAGGTTGCTGAGCTAAATGCGTAAGTTCTAAATTCAATTGCTCACCTGCGTCGACAGTCACGCGCCCGCATCCGCTCCGCCGCCTGGACGAGCGACTTGTGAGGCGTGACGCCGGACAAGATCGTCGATCCAGGCGTCGATGCCAGCGCCGGTGCGCGCCGAGGTCTCGAAAATCGTGGCGTGCGGGGCGATTGCCTGCACATTTGCAAGCGCGGCGTCGTGGTCGAACTCCACCGCCGCCGCCAGGTCGAGCTTGGTCAGCAGGACAATATCGGCGCTGTGAAACATGGGCGGATATTTGAGCGGTTTGTCTTCGCCTTCTGTGACGGAGAGCAGCACGGCGCGCGCCGCCTCGCCCAGGTCGTAATCCGACGGGCAGACGAGGTTGCCGACATTCTCGATGAACAGAAAGTCGAAATCCGCCAGGTTCCAGCCTTCCAACTGTCGCGCCACCAGATCGGCCTCCAGGTGACACAGCCCGCCCGTCTCGATCTGGCGCACGGGGGCGCCGCTGCGCGCCAGGCGACGCGCATCATTCTCGGTCGCCAGGTCGCCGACGATGGCGGCGGCGCGCCAGGTGCGCGCCCGCAAGCGGCGCAGCGTCTCCTCCAGGAGGGCGGTCTTGCCTGCGCCAGGGCTGGAAACGAGATTGACGACCAGGACGCCGGCGTGCTCGAAGCGGTGGCGCAATTCGCGCGCCAGCCGATCATTCTTGTCGAGCACTGCCTGACGAATTTCAAGGATGCGCGGTTGCATGGACGTCTGCCTCCTTTTCCGCGGCGCTTTCTTCGATTTCGATCGCTTCGATCTGAAGTTCGCGTCCCTGCAGCAGCCGCACGACCGGCTGCCCACAGACCGGGCAGCGAAAGACAAAGGGGGGCGCCAGCGTCTGCGGCGCGGCGCAACGATCACAGTACACCTGCACCGCCACCGGCTCGATCACCAGTGCGGCGCCTTCAGCCAGCGTGCCGGTCGCCGCAATGGGGAAACTAAACTGCAGAGCGTCCTCCACGACGCCTGCCATGGCGCCGAGCCGGAGGTGCACAACATTCACGCGGGCGGCGCCTGCATTGCGCGCCGCCGCGTCCACAATTTCGACCAGGTTGTAGGCGATGGATAACTCGTGCATCCAGGCAAGTATAGCACAAGTGCGCACGTGGACCCGTGCGCGTTTTGCCGCTTGCCGACAATCCATCAAGCGGCAAAACGCGCCAGACGCTGCTGTAGCGCTGCATAGGGCTGGGCGCCGACAATCTGATCCACCGGCTGCCCATTCTTGAAGATAATCAGCGTTGGGATGCTCATGACGCGGTAGCGTTGGGCAGTCATTTGATTTTCATCCACATTGAGTTTGCCGACGATGGCGCGCCCGGCGAATTCCTGCGCCAGTTTCTCCACCGAAGGCGCCACCATGCGACATGGCCCACACCACGGCGCCCAAAAGTCCACCAACACGGGCAGCGATTGGTTGATTGTCTGCTGGAAATTGGCGTCCGTCAGGGTCAGCGGCTTACCGTCGCTGGCGGGTCTGCCCTGGCTGCCGATCACCGGCTGCGGCTTGCCGTCGACAAAGTGCGCCAGCCAACCCGCAACGTTGGCGCGTGCTTCCTCGCTTGCCAACGCGATCTCGGGTTTGCCGTTGCGCACGAGCAGATAGACCGGCGTGTTCGTCACGCGGAAGCGCCGCACCAGCTCTGGTTCGGCGTCGGCGTCGATACGCGCTACGAGAGCACGCCCGGCGTACCGCTGCGCCAGTTCTTCCAGGGCCTGCGCCTGTGCGGTTGGGATCGGCGTGGCCGCGCGCCAGAAGGCCAGCAGCACCGGCAAGCCGGCGCCCAGGACGCGATCGATGCTTTGTGTGTTGGTATTCAGAATATTCGAGATTGTCATATGTTGCACCGTCTGTTACCACCCAGTTCTCTGCGCCAGGCGCCGGAGATTCAGATGGGTTCACCATGAATCGTCACGATCAAACGCCGCCGTCCACCATGATTGCGGTGTTCGCAAAGATAGAGTCCCTGCCAGGCGCCAAAGCTGAGCCGTCCGTTGGCAATCGGCACCGTCACCTCGGCGCCGATGAGCACGGCCTTGATGTGCCCTGGCATATCGTCTGGACCTTCGTAGCTGTGGGTGTAGGCGCCATCCTCCGGCGCCAACGTGTCGAGATACCGCTCCAGGTCAGCGCGCACTTCATCATCCACGCGCTCATTGATCGCCAGGGATGCGGAGGTGTGTTGTAGAAAGAAATGCACCAGCCCGACTTTGAGATCGTAGATCTCAGGCAGTTGGCGCAATACTTCATCGGTGATCAGATGGATGCCGCGTGGCCGCTCGGCAAGGATGATCTGATGTTGACTCCATCGGGGCATGGTTGGCTTCTCCTTGTGCCATCTGTGCCAGCCGCAATTGGCGCCAGACCCTGGCGCCTGTCAGAAACTGCGCGCCCTGGACGACGTGCATCGCCTGCACAGGGATCACGCCGCAGCTTTGGAGGCGTCATCACGCAACGCATACTCCATCAGCGGCAGGATGCGCGGCTGTCCTTCCAGCTCGTAGGTGACGGCGCCAACGGTCTCGGCGCCCATGTGCTGATAGAAGCTCTCGGCGTGCGGATCGCTCTCGATCTCCAGCACGCGCCCCTTGAGCGCCCGCGCCCGCGCCACCGCGTGCTCAAAGAGGAGGCGTCCCACTCCGGCGCCGAACGAACTTGGCTGCACCCAAAGATGCTCCAGCGTGAGCCGCTCGCCTTCGCCGTCCAACGCATAGAAGCCGAGGACGGTGCGATCTCCATCCGCTTCATCGTCGTCCACCGCCGCGTAGACTTCATGCGCCATGATGTAAGCGCTGGTGATCGTCAACTGGTTGTGCCAGAGGTCGATCCAGCGCGCCGGATAGCCCCAGTAGCTCTTGGCGGCGTGCGCGATCTGGGTCAACCGTACGGCTTGTTCGGGCCTTGCCCGGATTACTCTCACACTCATGCTTCTCAGTCACCGTACTCGATGAAATAGTCCTGCATGGCCGCCTGCACCACGCGCAAGGCGTGTTCACGACCATAGACGCGATCGACAGTCAGCGATAGTTCCTGGCCTGGGATCATCTTGTAGGTGGCGAAATAGTGGCGTAGCCGCTCGATCAGAATTTCGGGCAGGTCGGTGACATCGCGCGCCTTCCCCCACACATTGTCATTTTCGAGAACGGCGATGATCTTGTCGTCGGCCTCACCATGATCGTTGACATCCAGCCCACCTACGACGCGCGCGTTCAGGATCACCTCGCCGCGGTTGATCGGGCGTTCGCTGAGGACGCAAATGTCAAGCGGATCGCCGTCGCCGCGCGTGGCGTTGAGCGCCAGCTCGGCAACGTTAGCGTCGCAATAAGTGCGCGGGATGAAGCCATAGAGCGCAGGCGGCTGCGACGAACTGCGCTGTGGCCGGTCGACGCGGATGTAGCCGGTGCGCTTATCGATCTCGTACTTGATCAAGTCGAACGGGGTGATCTCGATGAAGGCATGCACGACCTCCGGCGGATTCGGCCCGATCTCCAACCCGTGCCAGGGGTGCGGTCGCCAACGATAAAAGGGCGGTGGGAATTTGCTGCTCGACATGGAAATCCTCTTCTCTGCTGATAGCGGATGATAGCAAGCATTATGCCAGACGTGCGCAACGAAATCAAAGCAGTACTTGCAGCAACCAGCGTTCGCGGTTTGCAGGAAGACGGGGCGTGCAGTATCGTACCTGTTTGATTGTGGTTTTTCGATTCACGATGAAGGCAGGCATTGATCTGTGATGAGCCGTATCATGACAACACTGAGTCGCCCCGTTGCGGGGCAGCGCGCGCCATCCTCGCGCCTCTGGGTGGCAAAGCTTTACTACCTCGTCTTCTTTGCCGCCATTGGCGCGTTGGCGCCGTACTTCAATGTCTATCTGGGTTCCCAAGGTTTGAGCGGCTCACAGATCGGGTTATTGGGCAGCATCCCCCCCATCGTGGCGTTGTTGGCTAACCCCTTCTGGGGGGCGATTGCCGACCGCTGGCAGCTTCATCAACAGGTGCTGGCGGTGTGCACGCTTGGCGCCGGTCTGCTCACCTTTTTCTTTCTAGGGGTGACAGGCTTCTGGCCGCTGTTGTTGCTGATCGTCACCATGACCTTCTTCCGCGCGCCAGTGCCTTCCCTGGTCGATAGCGCCGTGATCGATATGGTCGGGCGCACCGGCGCCAGCTATGGCCGACAGCGTCTCTTTGGCAGCATTGGCTTCGTGACCTTCAGCTTTGGGCTGGGGCAGTTGCTGACCACGGCCAATCTTGACGCCATCTTCTGGCTGCACGCTCTGCTGCTGGCAATTGGCTGTACACTGCTGGGGCTGATGTTGCCAGTCGAACGCATCAGCGAGCGCGTCAACCTGGTGGCCGGCCTCAAACGGCTCTGGCAGCAACCGGGCTACCCCAACTTCCTGATCATGAACGTGTTGATGGGCGCGGGCGCCGCCACGTTTTTTGGCTTTATCGGCCTGCACGTGATGGCGCTGGGCGGGGCCGAGGCGCAGGTTGGGATGGTGTACGCCCTCAACGCCGTGACGGAAATCCCGGTCATGTTTGTCGGCGCGGCGCTGCTGGCGCGCTTCCCAGCGGCGCGTCTGATCCAGGTTGGGTTGCTCGGTTTTGCTGGCGTCTACATCGTGATGGCGCAGGCGACTTCGCCAACGTTGATCCTGCTCGTGGTGCCAGCGTTGGGCGCACTCTACGCCGGGTACTGGATGGCGGTTGTCAACTACGCGGCGCAATCGGCGCCAACAGGGATGCGCGCCACCGGGCAAGCCATCGTCGGCGCGGCGCAAGGCGGGTTAGGCTGGGCGATGGGCTCGGTGATCGGCGGCGTCCTGTGGCAAGGCTTCGGCGGCGCGGTTGTGCTGTGGGCGGCGGCGGCGATCATGCTGGCGGCGGCGTTGGTCTACAGTCAGGCCAATCCCTTGAGCCGCAGCACCCGCTGAAAGGACTGATCGATGCGCGCTTCGTCGATGACGCCCTGATCGAGCATGCGCCTGACCGTCGTCACGAAGCGCTCAGCGATCGTGCCTGAATAGGTCAGGTTGTTGGCAACAGCGATCATGTCTACGCCTGCCACAATCGCCAGCTCGATCGCCTTCTCGATCTTGAACAGATCGGTGATTCCGCGCATCTGAATGTCGTCGCTGATTACTACGCCGTCGAAGCCAAGCTCCTGACGCAGCAAGCCGGTGATGATCGCTGGGGAAAGCGTGGCTGGCAACTCAGGATCGAGGTTGCTGTTGAAGATGTGCGCCGTCATCACAGCATCCGCTTTGCCTTTGCCGATCAGCTCCCGGTAGGGGATCAACTCTGTCTCGCGCCAGGTGTTGGTCACGTCGGTGAAACCCAGGTGCGTGTCGCCGAGGGCGCTGCCATGTCCGGGGAAATGCTTAAGCGTGCACTTGACCCCGCGCGCATGGTGCGCATCGATGTAGGCTTCGGCGTGCGTCGCCACGACTTGTGGATCGGCGGAAAAGCTGCGTTCGACGCGCGCGATGATCGGGCTGTTCGGGTTGACGCGCACATCGACTACCGGCGCCAGGTTAAGATTGATGCCAGCGTCCGCCAGCGCCTGCGCAATCACCCCAGCCTGTGCGCGCGTGAACTCCGGGTCGTTCCGTTCACCCAGCGCCGCATGAGAGAGCGTGGCCGGAAAGCCATACGCTGGCTTGAGCCGGTTGATGACGCCCCCTTCCTGATCGATGCTGATCAACAGCGGCAATGTCGCCAGCGCTTGCAGGTCAGCGGTCAGTTGCGCCACCTGCTCCGGCGAGACGATGTTGCGCGGGCGGGCGCGTCGCGTACTCAAGTCCTGGTCGAACAGCACAACGGCGCCAACGTGCAGGTCGCGCAGTGCGTCGATGATGCTCTGATCCTCGCCAACCGTCGCACCCTGGAATCCCAGCATCAGCATCTGCCCGATCTTGACTTCGAGCGACGGCTCAGGGTGCGCGAGGGCGGGGCGAATTGCGCCTTCTGGCATAGCGGGCCTCCCGGTGTGGCGCAGGGCTGCCGCATACAGGTTGGTCAGCTCCTGGTTGAGTAAGGCGGATGTAACTGGCGTTGAGCAGCCGCTCAGCAGTGCGCTCCCGGCGCCCACCGCCAGGTGGCGCAGAAAGCGGCGGCGTGACGAAAGTGGCTCGACAGGTGAATTGTTCATTGTCAACAGTCTTTGCGCTTCAATCTGGGCAAAAAGAAAGGCTCGCCAATCAGCGAACCTTTCTCTTGAGGTGGAGATGGCGGGAGTTGAACCCGCGTCCGAAACATTCGTTCAGAGACCTCTACAGGCTTAGTCGCATTACTTTATGTCACCTGGTGGACTCCATGCGACAGGATTCACTACCAGATCAGCCGGCTCTCTTAGATAGTGTCACCGGCGTCCACTATCGCAGCGTTCCAGTATTTGACGGCTGACGCTCGACCTGGTCGCACCATCGAAGCGGGCCGTGACCTTCCGTAGAAGGTCAAGTGTTTCGGCTGTCGATTAAGCAGCCATGGCTACCGAAGTAGCCGGGGCGCCGAATGCGAAAGCCTTGCCAGTGTTCTTGGCATTTGTATGGTTGCGCCTGTTTTTACGTAGTCGACGCTCTACGGCCTGCCATCTCAGAACAGCCTGCCCCGTCGAGACCGTTCATCCCCATGACATGCTTCCAATATACCACCCTTCCGCGCACAATGCAAAGCAGATCATGCTGTCAAAAATCATCTGTCCAGGCCAGAATTGACCAGCGACACGGCATTGCCGACGCCATCCTCCTGGCGTACGGCTGCGGCGACGCACCGGGCGCGCGCCCGCAGCGCCGGGTCGCGTACGGCCTCGGTGATCGCCGCCGCCAGGCGCGGGGCATCCAACCGGCGGCGCGGGAGCGGGCGCGTCCCCACGCCACGTCGATAGAGCTGTTCCGCCCACAGTGGTTGGTCGGCGCTGAAGGGGATGGCAATCTGAGGGACGCCTGCGCGCAACGCCGCGGCTGCAGTGCCCACCCCGCCGTGATGCACAACAGCCGCCATTTGCGGAAAGAGCCAGTCGTGCGGCGCATCGTCGATGGGCAGAAGGTTGGGCGGCAACTCACCGGCGTGCAGACCCTGCCACCCCGTCGCCAGGATGCCGCGACGCCCACTGCGTTGCAGGGCAGCAATGGCGATCTGCGCCGCCTGCGCCGGTTCCCGATCGCTCATGCTGCCAAAGCCGATATACACCGGAGGCGCGCCCGCAGCCAGAAACTCCGCCAACACCGGAGGCGGTTGCCAGCCAGGCGCGCGCTCCAGAAACCAAAAACCAGTGAATTTGATCTGGTCGCCGTAATCCGTAGGGCGCGGCAGCAGATGTTCGCTGACGCCGTAAATCACGGGGCGACGCTGGGCGATCAAGTCGCCAAAGACATCCGTGTAGCGCAGTGGCGCCCGCCCGGTCAGCGTGCGGCGACAACGGTTGGCGAGCTGCGCCGAGACCAGTTGCAAAGCGCGGAAGCTGGCGTGATGCGTCAGCCGGTTATAGAGCCTGACGCCGGGCCAGGGACGGCGCGGCGGCGCTAACAGCGGGCTGGGAAAAGCGGCGGTCGGCGTAAAGGGTTGCAGCCCAGCCAGCACCAGCGGCGCAGCGTGCACCTGCGCCGCAGTCACAGCGTTGAGATAACCCAGCGTCGAACCCAGGATCAGGTCGGCGCCAGCCGTGGCCGCGATGATGTCCGCCATGACCTGACAGAGCAGCGGTGCGGCGATGGCTTGCAACTGGCGGATGGCAGCCAGCGGGTTGTGCTGCGCCAGCAGGCGACGCCCTGCATCACTTGCCAGCAACGCGCGGATGTCACCGGCCAGCGGCGCAAATTCCACGCCATGCGCAGCAACGAAATCTCGAAAAGTCGGGTGAGTGCAGATGGCGACAGCGTGACCCGCGCGCATCAGTCCTTGGGCCAGCGCCACGTAAGGCTGTACATCTCCACGCGTGCCAATGGTGACAATCACGATTCGCATACACCCATTGTACCGCAGCGCCCAGCCGACTCTGGTGCTCTGCATCCCATGTGCTATACTGCGGACATCGCACGCGTGATAGTTAAAAAAACTGCTTGAAAAACAGAAGAACCCTGCTATGGCACACTCTCCCACAACCAAAGTCACGATGCACGATGTCGCCAAAGCAGCTGGCGTGTCGCAAAGCACCGTGTCACGCGTCCTCAATGACAGCGCGGCTGGCATTCCAATCGGCGAGGAAACCCGACGCCGCGTGCTGGACGCCGTCCAGTCGCTCGGTTACTATCCGAACCTGCACGCAGGCAGCCTGCGTGGGCAGAAAACGCGGATGCTGGCGATGATGATCGCCGACATCGCCAACCCCTTCTACCATGCCATGGTGCGCGCAGTGCAGGATGTGGCGCGCCTCCACCGTTACGACGTGATGATCGCCAACTCCGACCACGCTCGCGAGAACGAGCTGCACTTCATGGAATCGATCATCCGCCGGCCAGTGGATGGCGTCTTCATGGTGCCTTACCACCTGACCAGTGAACACATCGACGAGATCATCGCGCGCACTGGGTCGGTCGTCGTCGCCGTCGGACAACACGTCGAGCACCCCCTGGTGGACACCGTGCACGGCGCCGATTACGAAGCCTTGTTCGACGCCGTCGCCTGGCTGCATCGCTCACGCGGGCATCAGCGCATCGGCTTCATCGGCGTGACCGAAGTGCATTCCGCCGGTGCGCGCCGGCGCGCCGCCTTCGAAGCGGCAGTGCAGGCCTTGGGGCTGGCGGATGATCCCGAACTCCACGCCACAGGGGATTGGTCAGAGGCCAGCGGCGAGGTTGCCATGCAGGCGTTGCTTCGCCTGCCGCAACGCCCCACCGCCGTTGTTGCCATCAACGACCTGATGGCAATCGGCGCGTTGGAAGCGGCGCGCGCCGCCAATCTGCGCGTGCCGGAGGAGATCGCCGTCATCGGCTTTGACGACATCCCGGCGGCGTCATGGGTGCGCCCACGCCTCACAACCATCGCTCAGTATCCTGCCGACATGGGGCGCATCCTGACGGAAGCGCTCTTCGAGCGTATCAACGGCAGCGTCGAAGGGCCAGGCCGGCGGTTTTCAGTGCCTTGTCAGCTCGTTGTGCGCGAATCGGCATGAAAGGAGACAAAATCATGAATTACCGACCTCTGGGACGCACCGGCGTGCTTGTTTCTCCGCTCTGTCTGGGCGCCATGAACTTCGGCGGCCCTACCAGCGAAGCCGACTCGATCGCAATTCTCAACCGCGCTCTGGATGGCGGGATAAACTTCATCGACACGGCCAATGTCTACAATGCCGGTGAGAGCGAACGCATCGTCGGCAAGGCGCTGAAAGAGAACGGACGCCGCGACCAGGTCGTGCTGGCGACCAAAGTCTACGGCAAGATGGGCGACGGCCCCAACGATCAGGGCGTCAGTCGTTATCATATCATGAAGGCGTGCGAGGATTCGCTGCGTCGCTTGCAGACCGATCATATCGACCTCTATCAACTTCATCGCCCGCCCATGACCGTGCCGCAGGACGAGACGCTGCGCGCCTTCGATGATCTGGTGCGCGCAGGCAAAGTGCGCTACATCGGCTGCTCCACCTTCCCGGCGTGGAAAGTGATGGAGGCGTTGGCGATCAGCGAGCGCCAGAACCTGGCGCGCTACATCAGCGAGCAGCCGCCCTACAACCTGCTCGACCGCCGCATCGAGAACGAGCTTGCACCGCTGGCGCAGCAATATGGCATGGCGTTGTTGCCGTGGTCGCCACTGGCTGGTGGTATCCTTGCTGGTCGCTATGCGAACAAAGCGCAGTTTCCGCCCGGCTCACGCGCCGAACGCGCCAACGAGATCTTCCGCAGCCGCATCACCCAGCGCGGCCTCGACGTCGCGATCGCGCTCGGTGAGATGGCGCGCGAGCGCGGCCTGACTTCCTCGCAGCTCGGCCTGCTGTGGGTGATGGATCAGCCGGGCGTTACGGCGCCGATCATCGGGCCGCGCACGCTGGAGCATCTTGAGGACGCCCTGCCGCTGCTGGAAATGAAACTGGCGGACGCCGACCGCCCCCTCTTCGACGCACTGGTGCATCCCGGCACAGCAGTAGCCGATTTCCACAACAGCAATGATTGGATGAAGGCGAGGATTGGAGATTAGAGATTAGAGATTGGAGATTAGGAGACTGCGTCCAATCTCTAAGCTCTTGCTCTCTCTTCAAAATGACGCCGGCCAGAGGTCATGTCCCCTCTGGCCGGCGCTTCAACAGGGAAAGCGATTGACCCCAGGCGTTAGCTCGTAATGCGCGCCAGCACGTCGCTGACATCCATCAACAGGTAGGTCTGCCCCTGGTAGGAAACCTCGGTGCCGGAATATTTGGCAAACAGCACCTTGTCATCCACCTTCAGCTTGATATCTTCATCGTCGCCAACGGCGATCACAACCGCCATCTGCGGTTTCTCTTTGGCTGTCTCAGGCAGATACAACCCGCTGCTCGTGCGGTCTTCCTGCTCCACCGTTTTGAGCAACACACGGGCGCCCAGCGGCTCGATTCCGGGTTTATTTCCATTTGCACTCATGACTACCTGACTCCTTGCTATCGCAACGTTAATTTTTTATGTAAATTTACTTGATGCCCAACAACTGATTGATCTTGGGGCGGTCAAAGCCGACGACAATCTTGCCGCCGATATCGATGACCGGTACGCCCTGCTGACCAGAGCGACGCACCATGTCACGCGCCGCCGCCGGGTCTTTGCTGACATCTACATCGCGAAACTTGATGCCCTTCTGCCGGAAATAGCTCTTGGCTGCGTTGCAGAAAGAACAAGTTGGCGTCGAAAAAACAATTACTTTAGGTTGAGAAGTGACCTCGCTCATCGTCGTTCCTTTCGTGATTCAAGCATCTATGCCGTTAGATGCGCGTCTCAACAAAAGGTTACAGCCTGTCAGCAGGCAAATCGCCAGGAATTGCGTCAGGTGGTCAAAGCAGCCGCCACCTTCTCGAGGCGAGTGCGTGCAGCCTGGGCAATCTCCGCCAGCGCGGGGTTGTCGTCGATCATGCCGATCATCGTGATCGGGTCGCCGAGCGAGACGACGGCGCCGCCTTGCTCTGCGTCTTCGTAGACGATCACGTTGCAGGGGAGCAGCAGCCCCACCGCCAGTTCGGTCGACAACGCCCGATGCGCCAGCGGCGGATTGCACGCGCCCAGAATCGTGTACTTTCTGAAATCCACGCCCAGCTTGTTCTTGAGCGTCGCCTGCATGTCGATGGCGGTGAGCACGCCGAAGCCCTGATCCTTGAGGGCGGTCGTCACCTGTTCGATTGCGGCTTCATACGGTGTATCGAGGTGCACCTGAATGCCCAACTGTGCAGCAGTCGCCATGAAAAGTCTCCTTTCGCGCCAACAGCGCAGAATCAAACCTGTTGTGTGAAGTCAGGATAACGGCGATGGGAGGGCTTGTGCACCCGCGACTTGCTTATCCAGGCGATAACCTTTTGCTAATGACCAGGTCTGGAACACCACCACGCGCAGAGGGGTTCCGGTGGCGATCTTCCTTGCGGCGCATCGAGATACGGTTGTCTCTGCGATTGCGCTATTGACCGTAGACGTGTGTGTAGCGGTAGTGCAGTTTCGCCACATCCTCATCACTGATGCGATCCGGCTGGCCGATCTGCAGCGCCAGCCACACCGTCGCCGCCACATCTTCGACCATCACCGCGGCTTTGAGCGCAGCTTTGGCGCTCGGTCCCACGGTGAAGACGCCATGATTCTTGAGCAGCACCGCCGGCGACGACCCGATCGACTCGATCACCACCTTGCCGATCTCCTCGCCGCCGATCAGCGCAAAGCCGCCGCAGGGAATCGGCCCGCCAAACTCATCCGCCTGCGCAGTGAGATAGACCGGGATCGACATCCCATTGGCAGCGAAAGCCGTGGCATACCGTGAGTGTGTGTGCACGATGCCGTTGACATCGGGCCGGTGACGGTAGATGTAAAGATGGCTCGCCGTGTCCGACGAGGGTTTGAGCGTTCCCTCGACGATGTCGCCTTCCAGATCGACGACGACCATGTGCTCCGGGCGCAACTCCTCATAGCGGATGCCCGACGGCTTGATCACCACCAGCCCCGACGCCGGGTCACGCGCGCTGATGTTGCCGCTCGTCCACGTCACCAGATTCTGCTTTGGCAATTCGAGATGGAGCCAGTGCAGTTCTTCTTTGATCGATTCCAGCATGGTTGTCTCCCAATGGAGATTAGGAGATTAGAGATTAAGCTCGACTTTATCCATTTATGTAGCGAAAGCAAGCGTATCCGTCAGGCGGTCGAATAGCGCCCTTGGGATTTGTACAATGTCAGAGTTGTTGGGCGACATCCAAATAATGTCAAC
>Ga0272446_1004224_pt1 | contig 17191 bp, 14 predicted proteins | sample YNPCB0061_FD_194587 | JGI IMG/M metagenome (GOLD analysis project Ga0272446, IMG submission 194587) | Hot spring microbial mat communities from Yellowstone National Park, WY, United States - YNP-CB-006-1 | ecosystem: Environmental > Aquatic > Thermal springs > Hot (42-90C) > Sediment | place... | reverse complement strand
CGGTGCCACCCCCCGAAACCTCTGGCCTCACTGCACGCCGTTCCCCATCCGCGATCGTCCCCACCAGCCCCGTTCCGTCTACCACCAGTCCTGTTCCGTCTGCCCCCTCCTCTGACTTACCGTCAGTCGTGGTGGCCCCAACAATCTTGCAGGTGCCGTCCTTACCCCCGATCGCCGCCGCCACCGCCGCCCCTCCCCGTTCCATTCCAGTTCTGTCAACCGACCAGTTACCCGCTCCCCCCAGCTTTGGGCCAACCGTGACAGGTGTGAGTTATCGTGTCGTTGTACAGACAAGCAGCCCACAGCAGCAAGAACAGGTGCGCCAACTGGTGCCCGATGCTTTCCGAACCACGATTAATGGCCAGGTGGTGATGCAAGCTGGGGTATTTCGCGATCGGGCCATTGCCGACGCCTTGCAACAACGCCTGAGCCAGCAAAACCTGCCAGCCTCTGTCATCTCCAGTTCAGCAGTTAACCCACCTCCGGCTCTGCCCAGCCAAAGCAGCCGTCCCCTACCCTCAACAACAGCCAGTTTGGCTGGCTTCAACTTAATGGAGCCGGATATTTCGCGATTGTCCGGCGTTTCGCTCTGGTCTACCTATTACTATCTCCATCGAGCTGAAACCATCTCTGGCGGCAATCCTCTGTATGACATGGCGGGCAATCACTTGGGGGCCGAATTATCGGACCGGGACTGGTGTGCTGCTGCTTTGCAGGGCAGCGTCCAGATTGTCAGCGGCTCTCGAATTATGGGCACCTTTAACTACTCCGGTCGCGGCAGAGATTTGCAGGTGGACTGTTCCGTCTACTATCCCCGACTGAGTACCGTTGCTGCCACCAGTCGGTCTCGCTTTCAGGTCTCCAATACCCCCTTTGGCGAAGGAGTACGCGGCTATCAACTGGTGCCTTATCGCACAGTTGCCGTGGATGAATCCCTCATTCCCATCGGTTCAGTCCTCTATATTCCAGCCGCCCGCGGCATCTCGATTACCCTGCCATCAGGAGAACGGGTGGTGCATGATGGCTACTTCTACGCCGCCGATGTGGGAGGCGCCATCCGGGGCAATCACATTGATGTCTTTATTGGGCCAGCTAAGGAAAATCCCTTTCCCTTTGTCCGAAGTACCCAATCAGCCACGTTCCAGGCTTATCTGGTGAATGATCCCCAGATTCAGAATCGGCTGGCCTCCTTGCATCGGGGCAACAGTTCCACTGCGAGCTTGCCGCGTTAGCACAGGTGGCAGGCTAGATAGGCGCAGAGTTGGGGATGAGTTGGGCCAATGGGGAGGATGGGGATGTTGCAGCCTAACACCGCTATGCCCTTTAAATCGGTTGCAGGCACTCCGGGCTGTCATTACCTGGACTATTCACCAAACTGCTGACCGGAAACGCTGAACGGTTAAGAGGACACAACACAATGGCACTGGAAAGCTGCGATCGCCCAAATCGTCTTGATACAATGGGAGACTAGCTTTCTGGAAACCATTGACCCACTATGAGCAAAGGCACACTGTTTGACAAGGTTTGGGATGCCCACACGGTTGGCGTTTTACCCTCTGGACAAACCCAGCTATTTATCGGCCTGCACCTGATCCATGAAGTCACCAGTCCCCAGGCCTTTGCCATGCTGCGCGATCGTGGGCTGAAAGTGCTGTTCCCGCAACGGACGATTGCCACCGTGGACCACATCGTGCCAACAGAAAACCAGGCCCGTCCCTTTGCCGATGACCTAGCCGAAGAGATGATGCAGGCCCTGGAACAGAACTGTCGGGACTATGGCATCACTTTCTACAATATTGGTTCTGGCAACCAGGGGATCGTGCATGTCATTGCGCCGGAACTAGGCCTAACCCAACCCGGCATGACCATTGCCTGCGGCGATAGCCATACCTCCACCCACGGCGCCTTTGGGGCGATCGCTTTTGGCATTGGCACCAGTCAAGTTCGCGATGTGTTGGCATCCCAAACGCTGGCTCTGTCCAAATTGAAAGTGCGCCGCATTGAAGTTAACGGCACCTTACCCGATGGCGTTTATGCCAAAGATGTAGTGCTGCACATTATCCGCAAATTAGGGGTGAAAGGCGGTGTGGGCTTTGCCTACGAGTATGCTGGCACCACCTTTGAGCAGATGAACATGGAAGAACGGATGACTGTTTGCAACATGGCCATTGAGGGAGGGGCCCGTTGTGGCTATGTCAACCCCGATCAGGTTACCTTCGACTATCTACACGGACGGGACTTTGCCCCCCACGGAGTCGACTGGGAGCGGGCCGTCAGTTGGTGGAAAAGCATGGCCAGCGATCCGGATGCGGAATATGACGATGTAGTCGTATTCGATGCCGCCGACATTACACCGACAGTCACCTGGGGCATTACCCCTGGCCAGGGAATTGGCGTTAGTGAATCGGTGCCCCAACCCGCAGACCTGGCTCCAGACGAACGGGCGCTCGCAGAAGAAGCCTATCGCTATATGGATTTGCAACCTGGCAACCCAATTCAAGGCATCCCCATTGACGTATGCTTCATCGGCAGTTGCACCAATGGCCGCATTTCAGACCTGCGGGAAGCCGCCAAGGTCGCCCAGGGAAGACATGTCGCCAAAGGGGTGAAAGCCTTTGTAGTGCCTGGTTCCGAGCGAGTCAAACAACAGGCCGAAGCGGAAGGGCTGCATGAGGTGTTCCTGTCCGCTGGCTTTGAGTGGCGCGAACCGGGCTGCTCCATGTGTCTGGCCATGAACCCGGACAAACTGGTGGGACGACAGATCAGCGCCTCCTCTTCCAATCGCAACTTCAAAGGCCGGCAGGGGTCTGCTTCTGGCCGCACCCTGCTGATGAGTCCGGCGATGGTGGCGGCGGCGGCCATCACTGGCCAGGTCACCGATGTGCGCCAGTTATTGAACTCAAAGCAACCTTGACAGACAGCTACCTTGCCAGGATGCAGGGGCTGGGAAATTCGAATTAGATGATGGGTTCACTTTGGGAGTCGCTAAGGCTTGATTTAAATTCACAGTTTCCCTATAGCCATTGACGGCGTTGGCTTTTGGGGCCAGCGTCATGCGGGGTTGTTTATCCTGCTAAGTCACGTAAAGGCTCAGACTAGTAGCCCCAAGACCGACAAGGTCTGCGGGCGCTGGATTATACTCACCCTCGTTTGGTATTAGAGTCTACTGATCGCCCTAATTCCCCTAACTGACCCTGGCTCTGGGGGTAGGACGGGAGCGGCCCTGGCTTGGGCGGGTTACTCGGTTAGAGCCCAAGGGACGAACCGGCAAACCAATGCGGGGCAGTTCTTCCAGGCGGGACAAATCCAGCAGGGACTGCACCTCTTCCCAAAGCGATCGATCAGCCGAGTGGAGTTCAACCAGGGCCAACCCTACACCCATCAACAGAGCCACCACCGCCATCACAAACAAGGCCAGCGATGCAGGAATCAGCCATTGCAGGTTAACTAAGGCCCGCAGCGCCAGCAACAATGTGCTGGCCACTGAGAAAAATAACCCATACTGGACAGTTAGCACACTGTAATGGGTCAGGATGTGACGTCGTTGAAGCTGGCGCAGGGATTTCCGCAGGCTCACCAGCCGTTCGCCCCGCAACTCCGTCTCCCCTTCAAAGCGTTCGGCATATTGCTGGCCAGCCATCTGTAAGCGATCGCCCAATGCCAGGTGACGACTGCCCAGGCGATGCAAAAATAGCCCACAAACCAGGCTGATTAACACCGAATTCAGAACGAGCTGGATTAATTGGGTCGTCTGCTCAACCGTCATGCAATTTCCTCCAAAGGATGGGGCGATGCACAGAAATTTGGGCGATCTATCCAGAAGCCGAGAAACAACCACCAGGGGACGGCGACATCCCACATGGGTGCCTAGAAGTTTAGCCTAGCTTCCGAATCTGGCATAGATCCCAATCACAAAACATTGAAAAATCACCGGGGACTTCCAGGTACAGGTAGGGACGCACCCCCACAGGCCAACCCTAGCTCCAGCAACTCCAGTCAGCATTATACGAGCAAATAATACAAATGTATTATTGTCGATCACAAATTATCGCCCTGTCGTGGCCCAAAAATTCCGACGGAGGTTCGGTTACCAGCCCAGTCTCTAGAAAGCGGGGAATATTTCGCGAAAAATCTTCCAATCTGTGTTGACACAGATCCCCCCATTCGTTACTCTAAAAAAGGTCAAGTCAATGCGCCCCCATCGTCTAGAGGCCTAGGACACCTCCCTTTCACGGAGGCGACGGGGATTCGAATTCCCCTGGGGGTATTGAATACTAGATAGTCAGTAAAGTAGCTCCAAAGCTACTGGCTGAAGTTAGTTTTTTTATCTAAGCCTATTTGAAGGCTTAAATATTTTTATTTGCACATCCATTGAATCGTTTTTGGGTTACCCCCGTGGTTCCATGCGATGTCGGTCTGTGTTGGTAGAGCCAGTGCATCAAGGATGTCAAAGATGGCCGAGGGCATGGGCAAGTCGGCGTAAATCCCCCCCTTTCGGCTCAGAAATACCGATAGAATAGAGCCTGATCATTCGCGCAGTCTTGCCATGTCAGCCCTCTTATCTGCTCCGTTCTCTGCTGAAGAAATTGCGGCAGAGGGAATTAAGCCAGAGGAGTACGAAGAAATTGTGCACCGCCTGGGCCGCCATCCCAACCAAGCAGAACTGGGCATGTTTGGGGTGATGTGGTCCGAGCATTGTTGCTACAAGAACTCGCGTCCTCTGTTGAAGCAATTTCCCACCCAGGGCGATCGCATCCTGGTCGGTCCTGGCGAAAACGCAGGCGTAGTGGATCTGGGCGACGGGTTGCGGCTGGCCTTCAAGATTGAATCCCACAATCATCCCTCTGCCGTAGAGCCGTTTCAAGGCGCGGCAACTGGGGTGGGGGGCATTTTGCGAGATATTTTTACCATGGGAGCCCGGCCCATTGCTATCCTGAACTCCCTGCGGTTTGGCTCCCTGGAGGATGCCCGCACGCGCCGCCTAGTCAATGGGGTGGTGGCCGGCATTGCCCACTATGGCAATTGTGTGGGCGTGCCCACTGTGGGCGGGGAGGTTTATTTCGATCCAGCCTATTCCGGCAATCCGCTGGTTAATGCCATGGCTCTGGGCCTGATGGAAACGCCAGAAATTGTTAAGTCTGGCGCCAGGGGCATTGGCAACCCGGTGCTGTACGTCGGCTCTACGACCGGTCGGGATGGCATGGGGGGAGCCAGCTTTGCCAGTGCGGAATTGAGTGACGACTCCATGGATGACCGGCCCGCCGTTCAGGTGGGCGATCCCTTTCTGGAAAAATCGTTAATTGAAGCCTGCCTGGAAGCCTTTAAGACCGGGGCTGTGGTTGCAGCTCAGGATATGGGAGCTGCTGGCATCACCTGCTCCACTTCCGAGATGGCGGCCAAGGGCGGCGTGGGCATCGAGTTGGATCTGGATCGGATCCCAGTGCGCGAAAGTGGTATGGTGCCCTATGAATTCCTCCTGTCCGAGTCTCAGGAGCGCATGCTGTTTGTTGCAGAAAAAGGGCGCGAACCAGAACTGATTGAGATCTTCGAACGCTGGGGTCTGCATGCAGTGGTGGCTGGCGCCGTGATTGAACAGCCGCTTGTCCGCATCCTGTTCCAGGGACAGGTAGCCGCAGAGATTCCTGCCACCGCCCTAGCCGACAATACCCCTATTTACCATCGACAGTTGTTGGCCGAGCCCCCCCTCTATGCCCAACAGGCCTGGGCCTGGCAAGCTGACTCCCTGCCCCCCTGCGCGATCGCGGGCATCGAAGTTGCTGGCGCCCCTCACACCTGGACTGAGATCCTGCAGCAATTACTGGCCAGTCCCACCATTGCCTGTAAGCGTTGGGTCTATCGGCAATACGATCATCAGGTGCAGAACAATACAGTCCTGCTTCCTGGCGGAGCAGATGCGGCGGTGGTACGGATCCGGCCGGTAACGGAAGCCTTACCCTCCGCGCCAGCGGTCCAGAAGGGGGTCGCCGCCACGGTAGACTGCAATGCCCGCTATGTCTATCTCAACCCCTACGAGGGGGCCAAAGCAGCAGTGGCAGAGGCAGCCCGCAACCTCAGTTGTGTCGGAGCCGATCCCCTGGCGGTCACCGACAACCTGAATTTCGGCAGTCCGGAAAAACCCATTGGCTACTGGCAACTGGCGGAAGCCTGCCGGGGACTGGCGGAAGCCTGTCGGGAATTGCAGACTCCGGTCACGGGGGGCAATGTCTCGCTCTACAACGAAACCCTGGATAGTGAAGGCAATCCCCAACCGATTTATCCCACGCCGGTGGTTGGCATGGTCGGTCTGATTCCCGACCTGACCAAAGTGTGTGGCCAGGGGTGGCAATCTACAGGCGATGGCATTTACCTGCTGGGACTGCACCTAGAAGCCCGCCAGGAGCAGGATGTGGCAAAAGCCGTAACACTAGGTGGGTCAGAATATCTGGCCCTGATCCATGGTCTGGTGGCCGGACAACCACCCACGGTCAACTTTGAATTGGAACGGCAGGTGCAGGCCGTTTGTCGAGCGGGCATTCGTCAGGGATGGATTCAGTCAGCCCACGATTGCGCCGAAGGAGGTCTGGCTGTTGCCCTGGCAGAATGTTGCCTTAGCGGTGGCCTGGGGGCGGAAATCGTTTTACCCATTCGGCATCAGTTCCAACCTGGCTCCCTAGCCCATCCCCTGGCTCGCTGGGATACCTTGCTGTTTGGCGAAGGCGGCCCCCGCATTCTGGTGTCAGTCGCCCCTACCCGCCAGGCCATCTGGGAGTCCTATTTGAGCCAACACCTGGGCCATGACTGGCAACGCCTGGGAACTGTGGGTGAGGCATCGGATCCATTGAAGATTGTGACGCGAGATAACCAAACCTTAATTGAGGCTAGCCTGGCCGCAATGGGCGATCGCTGGTTAAGTGCCATAGAGTCAGCTCTCTCACAATCCCCTGGCCAATAGATGAACTGGCGGGTTTTCAATAGTGCTTGGTTTAAGAAATTGCTAGGATGTAACTGTTTGTTGAACAATATAAAGAAAAGATTAACGTCTGGTAGAAGTCGGGTTAATATCCTGCATCCCAGCTAGTTAGTTGTTTGGAATAATTGGCAAACCGCCCCCCAAGAACCTACTGCCATCGCCTCTCCGGAGGTGTGCTGGAACTTGTCAACGGTCAGAGTAGCTGAGGGATGGAGCCGGAATTTGTTCAATGTGCCTGTTTTGTAACCTGGAGCCCACGATAATGATGCCTGACGACGCCTTGCCGCTGGAACAGTCCTTGGATGAAACTACCGTTCTGGAACGACCGGATAAGCCCGAGGAAGCCTGCGGCGTTTTTGGCATATACGCACCGGGGCAGGATGTCGCCAAGCTGACCTACTTTGGCCTGTACGCCTTGCAGCATCGTGGCCAGGAGTCTGCTGGCATTGCCACCTTTCAGGGCAAGCAGGTTCGTCTTTATAAGGACATGGGGCTGGTCTCCCAGGTCTTCAACGAATCCATTTTGAAAGACCTAATTGGTGATCTGGCCATTGGCCATACCCGCTACTCCACAACCGGCTCCAGTCGAGTGGTTAACGCCCAACCAGCCCTAGTGGAAACCCGTCTGGGCCCCCTGGCTCTGGCCCACAATGGCAACCTGGTCAACACCGCAGCATTGCGGGAAGAACTGTTGCAGCGGAACCACAACCTGCTGACAACCACAGATTCTGAGTTAATTGCTCTGTCCATCGCAGAAGAAGTCAACAACGGCAAGGATTGGCTAGAAGGGGCAATCAGCGCCTTTCGCCACTGCCAGGGCGCCTTCAGTTTAGCGATCGCAACTCCCGCCGGTGTTATTGGTACCCGCGATCCCAATGGCATTCGCCCATTAGTCATTGGCACCCTGCCCCGTCACACAGACGCAGAACCCATCCGCTATGTTCTGGCGTCCGAAACCTGCGGACTGGATATCATTGGAGCCGATTACCTGCGGGAGGTGGAACCAGGTGAACTGGTCTGGATCACGGAAGACGGCATGGCCTCTTTCCATTGGGCACAACAAACCGAACCCAAGCTTTGCATCTTCGAAATGATTTACTTTGCCCGTCCCGACAGCGTCATGCACAGTGAAAGCCTTTATAGCTATCGGCTGCGGATTGGCCGGAAACTGGCTGAGGAATCACCAGTGGAAGCGGATATTGTTATTGCCGTACCCGATTCGGGAGTGCCAGCGGCGATCGGGTACTCCCAAACCTCGGGCATTCCCTATGCGGAAGGTCTGATCAAAAACCGCTATGTCGGCCGCACCTTCATCCAGCCCACCCAAAGCATGCGGGAATCGGGAATCAAGATGAAACTGAACCCGCTCAAGGATGTCTTGAAGGGGCAACGGGTGATTCTGGTGGATGACTCGATTGTTCGGGGCACAACCAGTCGAAAATTGGTGAAAGCACTGCGGGATGCAGGGGCTGTCGAGGTTCACATGCGCATCTCCTCCCCACCCGTGACTCACCCCTGCTTTTATGGCATCGATACCGACAATCAGGACCAACTGATCGCTGCGACTAAGTCAGTAGCTGACATTGCGGCCCAAATTGGCGTCGACTCGCTCTCCTATCTCAGTTGGCAAGGCATGCTGGAAGCCACCCAGGAAGATCCCAAACATTTTTGCTCTGCCTGCTTTACGGGTAACTATCCCATTCCCGTTCCAGAGCCGGTCAAGCGATCGAAATTGATTCTGGAAAAGGTGCTAACCCGCGAACCAGCCCCAACCGCTGGATTAGCCTAAACTTCAGGAGCTATCATCATGGATCTGGCTAAGGCTCAGACCGCCCAAAAGCTAGCGGCGACCTTTGCTGGTGAGTCGGCAGCCAACCGGAAAAGTAGCTCTCACTGAGGTTGTGGAGATAGCGGCCCGCTGCCTGGAACTGGCGATCGCAGGCGAAACCTTGAATACATCACCATGGCTCCTGAGTTGGCAGCCCAGGTAATCCTCGATCGGGCTGCGGCCTCCGCAACCGAATTTTCCGGTCAGGCCAATGTGGCCAACGGGTCAGCCAGCCAACCCACCTATTGGATGTTGGCAACCCGGAAACCCATCTCGCACTTTGTCGATGCATCTGTCGCTATCGATGTCGGATCGCTTGCTATTGGATGTTGGCAACCCGGAAACCCATCTCGCACTCATACTGTTCCGGTTGTTGTTCCGCCATCTTATGCAAAGCATGACCACACCGGAGCCGACCACCAGACCAACGCGGCTGCCCACTCTGGTCAGCTAACAAACAGGTCTGACAAACGTGTTGGGGGGAGATGAGCTGATTGTCCATCAGGATGACGAGCATTAAGCACCTCCAGTGAACTGCCAATTCCCTGAGACTATTCTATGTCAGCTTTCCCCGGACTGGGGATCGCTTGCACACAGCTTAATATGCTCTGCGAGCAGCAACCGTGACGAATGTGTCAATTTGATCCAGTCGATCATGTTTTCAGCAGCAACTCAGTGCCCCTAAAAGTTAGGCCGTTACTGTGAAGACTGGATAAAGCTCTAGCAGAACTGCTGAGAATTCCATCAGAGGATGGAAGCTGTCGCGGTAGCATAAATTTAGGTTAGGGTGTACTTGTTTAGTTCGAACAGTTGCCTTCCCTGTCCAGAGTGTTAGGATGACCGATTCTCTCTGGCTTTATTTGTTCTGACACGATTATTGCTTAGGGGTTTGTAGGTGTGACTCAGACCAATCTTGACTTCCTTGCCCAGACCGATCCAGCGATCGCGGAAATAATTGCCCAGGAACTACAACGTCAGCGCGACCACCTGGAGCTAATTGCCAGCGAAAACTTTACCTCCGCAGCGGTTATGGCGGCCCAGGGTTCAGTCCTGACCAATAAATATGCCGAAGGACTGCCTGGCAAACGCTACTACGGCGGTTGCGAATTTATTGATCGGGCAGAGCAATTGGCGATCGACCGGGTCAAACAACTATTTGGCGCAGCCCATGCCAACGTCCAACCCCACTCCGGAGCCCAGGCCAACTTTGCCGTATTCCTGGCCCTACTAGAACCGGGAGACACCATCATGGGCATGGACCTTTCCCACGGCGGACACCTGACCCACGGGTCTCCGGTCAACGTCTCCGGCAAGTGGTTCAAGGTGCAACACTATGGAGTCAGCCAGGAAACAGAACAGTTGGACTATGACCAGGTTCGTGATCTGGCCCAGCAACATCGCCCCAAGCTGATTATCTGTGGCTATTCCGCCTATCCCCGCATCATCCAGTTTGACAAGTTCCGCGAAATTGCCGACGAAGTCGGGGCTTACTTACTAGCAGACATCGCCCACATTGCTGGTTTAGTCGCCACTGGACACCACCCCAATCCCCTGCCCTATTGCGACGTCGTCACCACCACCACCCACAAAACCCTGCGAGGCCCCAGAGGCGGCCTGATCATGACCCGTGATCCAGATCTGGGCAAGAAATTGGACAAAGCCGTCTTCCCTGGCACGCAGGGGGGGCCCCTGGAGCATGTCATTGCGGCCAAAGCCGTCGCCTTTGGAGAAGCCCTGAAACCGGAATTCAAAACCTATTCGGCCCAGGTAATCACCAATGCCCAGACCATGGCAGCTCAATTGCAAGCAAGAGGATTCAAGATCGTTTCCGACGGCACGGACAATCACCTGATGCTGGTGGATTTACGCTCTATTGGCATGACCGGCAAGCTGGCGGATCAGTTGGTCAGTCAGGTTAATATCACAGCCAATAAGAACACCGTGCCCTTCGATCCGGAATCGCCGTTTGTCACCAGTGGACTACGGTTGGGTTCGCCTGCCATGACCACTCGGGGTATGGGGGTGGCGGAATTCACCGAAATTGGCAACATCATTGCTGATCGCCTCCTGAACCCTGAAGACGAAACAGTGGCCGAAAATTGCCGCCGTCGGGTGGCCGATTTGTGTCAGCGGTTTCCCCTGTATCCCCATTTGACCATCCCAGTTCCAGCACTAGTCTAGGCAAGGCAGATAATTCATCCTGATGATTGGTTCTAATCAGAGGATGATCTTTGTAGAGGCGCTACAATTGCGTCTCTACGCCTGTTTTCTGCTTCAGATCAGGATAATTTGGCCTGCAATTGCCCCTAATTAGTAAAATGAACTGTATTAACAATTCTTTGCTAACTATCATCGGAAGTGTAGTACACTCTGCCTGACGCTGTTTTCACCCCTGCACTTCTCAATGCCTTACCAGATTTATTACCTCATCGCGTTCCTGGTTGCTGCCCTGGTCGTCCTGTGGGCTACTCCAGTAGTGCGGAAAATTGGCCTCAAAAGCGGGCGGGTCGATAAGCCGGGTGGTCGAAAGATTCACAATCGACCGATGGTACGGTTGGGGGGTGTTTCAATCTTTGCTGGCACGCTGATAGCACTTCTGATTGTCTGGTGGGCTGGTGGTTTTGGCGTTCTGCCTCCGGATAAGGAATACGAAGTTTGGGGCGTGGCCCTGGGGGGAATTGCCTTTTTCCTGATTGGCCTGACGGATGATCTCTTCGGCTTGTCTCCCATCACCCGTCTGCTCCTGCAAAGCCTGGTTGCTGGACTAGCCTGGAAGGCCGGGGTACAGATAGATTTTTTGACGATTCCAGGGGTAGGTCTGGTTCCCTTAGCAGACTGGATTAGTTTGCCAATCACGGTGATCTGGTTGGTCGGCATGGCCAATGCCATTAACTGGATCGATGGGCTAGATGGTCTGGCGGCAGGGGTTTCCGGCATCGCAGCCACGGTGATGTTGATTGTTTGTCTGTTTATGAATCAACCCGCCGCCGCTTTGATCGCTGCAGCCCTGGCTGGCGGAACCCTGGGTTTCCTGCGATACAACTTTAATCCGGCCCAGATTTTTATGGGGGATGGCGGTGCTTATTTCCTGGGCTTTACCCTGGCAGGAGTGGGCATCATTGGGCTAGTAAAAGGGGTAACCACCGTGACAATTACGGTGGCGGTTGTTTTGCCCTATGTCATTCTGGCGGTGCCAATTCTGGATATGTCGGCGGTGATTATTGATCGGCTGCGGCGAGGAAAGTCACCCTTCATTGCCGATAAGCGTCATCTACACCATCGCCTGCTGGATGCCGGTTTGTCCCATCGGTTAGCGGTTCTGTTTATCTATTCCCTGACATTGTGGGTAGGAACGATCGCCCTGGCAGTTTCGGGAATGCCCAGCGGTCTGGGATATGCGATCGCAGCCACCGCGTTGCTCAGTTTTACCAGTTGGCAGGTTTGGAAGACCGCCCGCCAGCCCTGATTGCACCCCAGGAACTAACATGTACATTCGGGAGGCGGTAGAACCCGATTTGCCAGCCATCGTTGCGATTTACAATGCCGCCATTCCCTGTCAGATCGTAACGGCGGACATCGAACCTATTTCAGTGGAAAGTCGCCTGGCCTGGTTCCACCAACACTTACCCAGCCAATATCCCCTCTGGGTCATGCAGGCGGAAGCGGAAATTGCTGGTTGGTTGGGATTTCAGCAGTTTTATAGCAAGCGACAGGCCTACCAATCGACGGCCGAATTGAGCCTCTATGTAGCGCCGGTCTATCAGCGTCAGGGCATCGGCCAGGCTCTCCTACAAGCGGCGATCGCCCGCAGTCCATCTCTTGGTCTTAAAACCCTGGTGGGGTTGATCTTTGCCGAAAATCAACCCAGCCTGCGGCTATTTGAGAAATTTGGTTTTCAGCAATGGGGTTACTTGCCTGAGATTGCCGAGTTTGGAAGCATCTCAAGAGACCTGGTCATTGTGGGACGTAAAGTTCCCCCCCCTGACCAGCCTTAGGCATGTCCTGGTTCGGCCAGGGAAGTTCCCTGCTTGCCCCTCGCCAATGCCTTCAGGACATCGTCAACCCCGGCAGTCCAACCCACAATTCCACCCTGTGATCGCATCATTTGCAGACAAGCCCGCTTGAATTCTGGAAAGTAGCTTTCCGTTACATCCTCAACCAGCAGACAGTCCTATACCACAATCATCAATCGCCCCGTAGACGACGGATCGCCAATGTTTAAGGGCTCCCACATCCGCCTTTGTTTCAATGGCAGGCGGTCTGAAAGGTCTGGCTGAGGTCCCTCAATGGGGTGTACACAATAGGCAGTTTCAGAGCCCGAAAGGTTTCCAGCAACCGCTTCAGGGTAGGAACAATCCTTATGACCTGGCTTGACATAATAGAACATGTGTTCTATAAAATTTTTACAGCGATCGTCGAATGGCTAATGGCGGCGATCGCATTATTTCTAAATTTTACCGTCAAACCGCTGGTACCAGACGATGTTGGCTAACACCAGAACCACCAGGGTAATACCACCACCAACCCAGGCCAGCATCGGGTTGTAACCACCTCGACCTAGGTTCTCCATCCAGAGATGGGTCAAGTCGGACGACAAAAACCGATCCGCAAGGAACGGAGAAAGATACATCAGTGCTGCTCCCACAATCAGCCAGCCCACCATAGAGGCAAGCAAAAAGATGGTCTTAGCAGTAGATTGACGGCCCATGCGCGAATCTCGGTACAGAACTAAAGTTGAGCCTAGCACAGGGTGTTGACCCGATTGCTGGGCATCTGCCAGGAACTAGCAAGCAGTCGGCCAGATTTTAGTTTAAGGTTAAAGGTTAGTTCTTCAGATGGATGCGCATGGTTGACTTTCCCACTAGCCTGGACATGGCGATCGCCCAGGCCCAGCAAGCAACCCAGACTGCCCTTGCAGTTGGTTATACCCGCTTAAGCGTAGAACTGCTTATACCGGAACTAAAACCCATGCCCCCGGCTCGGCAATACCTGTCGGTCTTTGAAAACATGGGACCACACCTCAAGGTCTTTTTCACCGATGCCGGAACAGCCGCCCTAGCCCGACGGGACTGGGGCAACCTACCCCATACCATCAGCAGCATTGACATTGCCGGAGCCCGCCAAACTACTGAAGTCGAAGAGCTGATAGAGCCAGAAGACCAGGCATTTCTGTTTGTCGCCCCAACTGCCGTCGAAGTTTATCTGGTGGAAAAAATTTGCACTGCAGCCGGAGAGCGGCCGGTCATCCTATTCAATCCCCGTCTAGAGGATATCGGCACGGTGGGCCTTGGCTCCGCCGCCCGTGAACTACGAACCCGATTCCTCAGCCTGTTTGAACCCTGCTATTTTCTGCGTCCGCTCGAACTGATTACCCTCTTGCGGTTTTATCCCACCCCCTGGCAGGTTTGGCTGGAGGACAATGGCAGCCATCGGCTGATTGCCGAAGAACTATTAAAACCCGACTCGGAAACCCTGGAGAAGATTGTCCGGGATGCGTTGGGACCGGCAAAAACGCCACAGCGAAGCTTTCTGAGCAACTTGCAGCAATTTCTAAGGGCCCTGGGACAGTAAAGCCTGAACTAGTTTGGACCGAAGGAATATGAGGTTTCTTGCTGAAGTAGTGAGCCTATAGAAATCAGGGGCATAATGAGGGTATTCTAATCGCCGCTCGTCAGTTCTGGCTTGCGATATTTCAGCCTGTTTCAAGCTGAAGGAATGAACTGACAGAGGTCTGCAATCGGTTCCGTGTTTGAGTGTTAAGAGGTCGATCGCATGGGTGAAGTAACGCCCCGTCGCATCATTATTGGAGATGTGCATGGTCACTATGAAGGGCTGATGATGCTATTGGATGCGATCTCGCCCGGTCTGCAGGATGAGGTCTACTTCCTGGGAGATTTAATCGACCGGGGACCTGACAGTGCCCGCGTTGTCAACTTTGTCCAACAAAGCACCCATACCTGTTTGCTGGGTAACCACGAACAACTGATGCTGGATGCATTTCCGGCTGGCCGAACCTTTACCCCAGCGCTGCAAGCCTGGTTATACAGCGGCGGTCGCTCAACCGTTGCCAGCTATAAGGACATCAACCATCTGCTGGATCACGTGGAGTGGATGAAAACCCTGCCCACCTATCTGGACTTGGGGGATCTGTGGCTGGTGCATGCCGGTGTGGATCCGGAGCTTCCCCTTTCAGCCCAAACCACCCATGAATTTTGCTGGATCCGGGATGATTTTCACACCATTGATACGCCCTATTTTTCGAATAAACTGATCATCACCGGGCATACCATCACCTTCACCTTGCCCAATGTGCCCCCTGGTTCCCTGGCTAGGGGATGTGGCTGGTTGGATATTGATACCGGCGCCTATCATCCCAAGAGTGGTTGGCTGACTGGCTTAGACATGACGACGAAAAACGTTTACCAGGTCAATGTGTTTAAGCGCACTCTGCGAACCTTGCCCCTAACAGAAGCCAGTGTTCAAATAGACCCAACTCAGATTCAGTCCCATCGGCAGGCCTTGCGGCTGTAAGGATGTTACGGGAAAGGCTCTATTGCTCTGTGGCGGAATCGGCTGCCAGGGTTGGGGCGGTTGAGCAGTTAGGTTGCTGTCCAGGCGACAAATTAAACCTGAATCCGGTGTCCTGCTTTCAGGAACTCAGGACATTCCTGAAAAACCATATCCCTCCGCTGGGTGAAGCATTCGGTTCTCAATTTCTAAGGGACCCGAAAAGTCATGGCCCACCTGCTTCACCACCACAGCAGACAAACATTGGCTAGTGTTCTGTCAAACCCTAATTTTAAGGTGAACCCATTGGCTCGTAGTCGGCGCTTTAGCGCTGAAGCGCTGACTACAAACCCTAATTTCTAGAGTTGACGCTGCACTAGTAACTTTTCTCCTGAAAATCTCCTGATTTACCGGGGTACGGCAGATGGGAGTAAGGGCAAAACAGTGGCTCGATAGGCTGCACTATCCAGCCCTTTTCCCATATCTACCTGTCCTGGAGTAGTCATTGCCTGCATCCGTTGCACCCGGTCAGCGGTGGAGGGGTGGGTGCTGAAGAAAGCTGGCAGGGGAGATCGGCGCATTAGCTTACTCATAAAGGTAATGGCGCCCCGTTGGGCATAGCCAGATCTGCCTAGGGTCGTAATCCCCATTTGATCGGCCAGGAACTCGTCATTGCGGCTATTGGGACGGCGCAGAGCCAGTTCCAACCCCAGGTTGACAGCCGTATTCCGATTCAATCCGGCGGCTCCCACCAGTCCTCGAGCGATCGCCATCTCTTTCATCTGGTTGACCGAATGACGACCGGCAATATGACCAATTTCATGGGCCAGCACACTGGCCAACTCGGCTTCATTATCGGCAGCTTTAATAAGACCGCTGTTGACATAAACAAAGCCACCCATAGTGGCAAAGGCATTGATGTTGTTATCGGCCACCACCTGGAACGTGTAGGGAATTTGCGGACGGGTACTTTCAGCCGCCAAACGACGACCGATTTGGCTGATATACCGTTGCAATTCCGGGCTTTGGAGAATTTGCACCTGCTGACTCAGTTGCTGGTTAATTTGCTGGCCGATCGCCACCTCTTGCTGATCGGTCAGGGTGGAAAGCTGGATCACTTGCAGCCCTCTCAAAATCAGGTCGGCCCAGGAAATGGCCTGCCCCACCATCGGGCGTCCGAAGCACAGGCCCAAGATCACCGTCAGGGAAATCAGAGGATACAGCCAGAATCGAAACCGCCGTCGGCAGCGGAAAGGAGACTCAGACATAACCGTTATGCATCCGAGGAGACGACAGCACTACAAAAGGTGGCCATTAAGAACTTCTCCCGACCATGATCTGGAAGATTTCAGTCAAGGTCAGGCTGAACCCAATCGAAGTTGTAGACTGAAAAATCGACTTGTATGTTCCCGATTGGATTCGGAACGGGGTGAAATTCAGTCTGGTGGAGGCTGAGTAATTTTACAGTTCTCTATTTCTGGTGTTGGGTTTTGTAATATTCCGTGATTCACGATACAAATATCTGGGTTTTCTATCACTACTATAAAGCGGGAGCTAAAAGGATGAATGCTTCCTGATGCCTTTACATCAAGTGATTGAGTAGTTTTTCTGTTACATTTCTCGAAGCAGTCGCTGAAGTATTGGGTCTAGTGTCAGTTCGTTCAAGTTTCTACGTGATTTTTTCGCTGCGCATTCTTAGGTAAGGTTTGGCAATAAGGTTTGGCAATAAGGTTTGGCAATAAGGTTTGGCAATAAGGTTGTGACGGTAATTGCTTGATGTTGTTACCTGGTGCATAATTTGCACCCTTCATTTGGATGATTATTCAAGGGTTGATCCGTTCCATGTTTTACTCTTACAGCCATAACAGTTTTCTCGAAAATCATGT
>Ga0272446_1004223_pt1 | contig 17191 bp, 18 predicted proteins | sample YNPCB0061_FD_194587 | JGI IMG/M metagenome (GOLD analysis project Ga0272446, IMG submission 194587) | Hot spring microbial mat communities from Yellowstone National Park, WY, United States - YNP-CB-006-1 | ecosystem: Environmental > Aquatic > Thermal springs > Hot (42-90C) > Sediment | place... | reverse complement strand
GCCGTCACGGCTGCTGGGGGCGAAGTGGCGTTCGAGGTGCGGGATACGGGGCCCGGCATCGAGGCCGGCAATCTGGAACGCATCTTCGAGCCCTTCTTCACCACCCGCAGCGATGGCACCGGGCTGGGGCTTGCCATCGTGCGCAGCGTGGCCGAGGCCCACGGCGGGCGGGTGGAAGTGGAATCGGTGCCGGGGCAGGGCAGCACCTTCCGCTTCGTTTTGCCCGCGGTTGCGTTAAACTGAGACAGGTTTGAGCCATGCCGCAACTGCCCATCCTCATCGTTGAAGACGACCGCGACCTGCGGGAGGCCCTCGCCGACACCTTGCGCCTGGCGGGCCACACCGTGCTGGTGGCGGAGGAGGGCGGTATGGCCCTGGAGATCCTGGCGCGGCAGCCGGTGGGACTGGTGGTGTCGGACGTCATGATGCGCCCCATGGACGGCCATGCGCTGCTCAAGGCCATCAAGGCCCGCTGGCCGGAAGTGCCGGTGCTCCTCATGACCGCCTACGGCATGATCGAAAAGGCGGTGGAGGCGATGCGCGACGGCGCGGCCAACTATCTCACCAAGCCCTTCGAGGCGGACCGTCTGCTTGCGGAAGTGGCGCGCTATCTCCTCACCGCCCCGGCGGATGCGGATGTGGTGGCGGAAGATGCCATGTCCCGGGAGCTCCTGGCGTTGGCGCGGCGGGTGGCGGCTTCCAATGCCACCGTGCTCATCACCGGTGAATCGGGAACAGGCAAGGAGGTCATGGCCCGTTACCTGCACCGCCATTCCCCGCGCGCCGGCAAACCCTTCGTTGCCATCAACTGCGCCGCCATTCCCGACAACCTTCTGGAGTCCACCCTCTTCGGCTACGAAAAGGGCGCCTTCACCGGTGCCACGAGCAGCCAGCCGGGCAAGTTCGAGCAGGCCGACGGCGGCACCCTGCTCCTCGACGAAATCTCCGAAATGCCCCTGGCCCTGCAGGCGAAGCTGTTGCGGGTGCTGCAGGAAAGGGAGGTGGAACGTGTGGGCGGCAGGGCGCCCATCCCTGTGGATGTGCGTATCATCGCCACCTCCAACCGGGACATGGAGGCGGAGGTGGCCGCGGGCCGTTTCCGTGGTGACCTCTACTATCGCCTGAACGTCTTCCCCCTGCATCTGCCGCCCCTGCGCAGCCGCCGCGAGGACATCGTGCCGCTGGCCCGGCACATCCTCGCCCGCCTGGCCGCCCAGGCGGGCCGCCCGGGGTTGGCCTTCAGCGCCCAGGCCGAGCGTGAATTGACGCTCTATCCCTGGCCCGGTAACATCCGGGAGCTAGAAAACGTGATCCAACGGGCACTTATCCTCGCCCCGGGGGGTCTGATCGAAGCCGCCCATCTGCATCTGCCGGCGGCAAAAATTGCCGCTCCGGCAACGCCGGCCCCAACGCCGGAAGCCCCGCCCACCGACATCAAATCCCTCGAGCGCCGGCACATCATGGAGGCGCTGGCGGCGGAGGGGGGCTCCCGCAAACGGGCGGCGGCGCGGCTGGGCATGAGCGAGCGGACGCTGCGCTACAAACTCGCCCGCTACCGGGAGGAGGATGCCGCCGGGGCCGAGGGACAACCCTCCGGCTGAAGGCGGGCTTGGGCACGGAACTTGCATTTTCCTTCCTGAATGGGGAAAGTACCCCCGGAGGAAGACAGGAAAGGACAGCACCATGGATGCCAAGGGAATCGACCAGCTCCTCGGCCAGATGCGGGCGCTGCAGGCGGCGGCGGGGGGGCAAGCGCCGGAGCCGGTGGCGGGCGCGGGCGACTTCGCCGCCTTACTCAAGGCCTCCCTCGAACAGGTGAGCCGGAACCAGGAGGAAGCCTCCAAGCTCGCCCAGGCCTTTCAGCAGGGCGCGCCCAATGTGAGCCTCGAGGATGTGATGATTTCCCTGCAGAAGGCCGATGTCTCCTTCCAGACCATGGTCCAGGTGCGCAACAAGCTGGTGGAGGCCTACCAGCAGATCATGAACCTGCAGGTCTAGAGATATCGATGACGGCAAGCGGCGGGACGGGCGGCACACCGGGGAACACGACCCCGCGGGTGCCGCCGCCGCCGTTTTTGCATGGGCGCTGGGCCCGGGCGCTAGCCGGGCAGGGGCCGGCAGCTCTCCTCAAATCCCGGCTCCCGGGTGTTCCGGCGGCGCGCCCTGTTGAGGGGTGAAGCATGGCATTGGCGACCCAACCCTCCCTGCTCACACAACTTTCGGGTTTCCGCGAGCTTTCCAACAGCCAGAAGCTGGGCCTCATCCTCGGCGTGGCGGCGATCATCGCCCTCTTGGTGGCCGGCTGGCTGTGGTATCGCACCCCCACCTACCAGGTGTTGTTCTCCAACCTCTCCGAAAAGGACGGGGGGGCTGTCATCGCTGCCCTGCAGCAGATGAACGTGCCCTACAAGACCGAAGGCACGAGCACCATTCTCGTGCCCATGGACCAGGTCTATGAAACGCGCCTGAAACTCGCGTCCCAGGGCCTGCCCAAGGGCAGTGTGGTGGGTTTCGAGCTCATGGAGGGACAGAAGCTGGGGGTAAGCCAGTTCGTCGAACAGGTGAATTACCAGCGGGCGCTGGAAGGGGAGCTCACCCGTTCCATCCAGTCCCTGGCGGCGGTGCAGGGGGCGCGGGTGCATCTGGCCATTCCCCGCCCGTCGGTTTTCCTCCGTGACCAGCAGAAACCCTCCGCCTCCGTGCTCCTTCACCTGGGCGGCGGACGGCGCCTCGATCCTGCCCAGGTGAGCGGCATCGTGCACCTCGTGGCCTCCAGCGTTCCGGAGCTCACCCCGGAAAACGTCACCGTCATCGACCAGAACGGCAACCTGCTCACCGGTCCGGAGACCGCCCTGCGCAAGGCGGGTCTGGATGCAAGCCAGATCGAATACCTGCGCCAGGTGGAGGAGACCTACGCGAGACGCATCGAAGCCATCCTCGCGCCCATCGTCGGGCCGGAGAACGTGCGCGCCCAGGTCACCGCCGAGCTGGATTTCTCCCAGACCGAACAGACGGCGGAAACCTACAAGCCTAACCCCACGCCCCAGGAGGCGGCGGTGCGCAGCCTGCAAAGCCGGGAGAGTGTGGGGGCGGCCACGGGCCCGGCGGGCGTACCGGGGGCCTTGTCCAACCAGCCTCCGGGGGCGGCGAGCGCGCCCATCACCGGCCCGGCGGCCGCCGCGGGCCAGGCGCCGGGGGCGACGGTGCCCACCCAGAAGGAGCAGACCGTCAACTACGAAGTGGACCGCACCATCCGCCACACCAAATTGCCAGCGGGATCGGTCAAGCGGCTGTCCGCCGCGGTGGTGGTGAATTACCGGAAGACGACCACCCGCGACGGCAAGGTGAGCGTGACGCCGTTGTCGGCGGCGGAGCTCACCCAGATCAACAATCTGGTCAAGGAGGCCATGGGCTTCAACGCCCAGCGGGGTGACTCGGTGAACGTGGTGAACGCGGCCTTCAACCTGCCGGCGCCGGAGAAGGTGGAAACCCCCTTCTACCAGAATCCCTGGGTGCAGAGTGCGGGCCTGGGGCTTTTGAAATTCCTCGCCATCGCCACCATCATCTGGGTGGTGGTGTTCGTCGTGCTGCGGCCCATCCTGCGCGAGCTCGCCCGCGTACCGGCGCCGGTCCTGCCGCAGGAGGCACCGGCGGCAGGGGCCGCGCCCGAAGCAGCGGGCACCTATGAACAGAATCTGGCGGCGGCGCGGGAGCTGGCAAGGCAGAACCCCAGCGTGGTGGCCAACGTGGTCCGGGAGTGGGTGGGCAAGGAGGGATCGTGAACGAGGAGGGCATCCAGAAGAGCGCCATTCTGCTGCTCGCCCTCGGCGAAGAGGAGGCGGCCGAGGTGTTCAAATACCTCGGCCCCAAGGAAGTGCAGAAGCTGGGGGCGGCGATGGCCAGCCTTTCCACCGTCAACCGGGAGAAGGTGGAACAGGTACTGGCGGAGTTCCGCGCCAAGGCAGAGGGGCAGACGGCCCTGGGCGCGGATGCCGCCGCCTACATCAAGAACGTCCTCACCAAGGCCTTGGGCTCCGACCGTGCGGCAAGCCTCATCGACCGCATCCTCCACGGCGGGGACACCAGCGGCATCGAAAGTCTCAAATGGATGGATTCCGCCTCGGTGGCGGAGTTGATCAAGAACGAACACCCGCAGATCATCGCCACCATCCTGGTGCATTTGGAGCGGGACCAGGCGGCGGAAATCCTCGGTCATTTCACCGAGCGCCTGCGCAACGACGTCATTCTGCGCATCGCCACGCTGGACGGCATCCAGCCCACCGCCCTGCGCGATCTCAACGAGGTGCTCACCCGGCTCATCACCTCGCCCAACAACATCAAGAAAAGCAGCCTGGGTGGCTCCCGCACGGCGGCGGAAATCCTCAACTTCATGCCGGGCGCGGCGGAGACCTCGGTGCTGGCCGCGGTGCGCGACTTCGATCCCGAGCTCGCCCAGAAAATCCAGGACGAGATGTTCACCTTCGAGAACATCCTCGATCTCGACGACCGGGCCGTGCAGCTCCTGCTGCGGGAAGTGCAGTCGGAGAGCCTCATTGTCGCCCTCAAGGGGGCAAGCCCCGAGCTGCGGGAGAAAATCTTCAAGAACATGTCCCAGCGGGCGGCGGAAATGCTGCGGGACGACCTGGAAGCCAAAGGGCCGGTACGGGTTTCCGAAGTGGAGGCGGAACAGAAGGAAATCCTCAAGATCGTGCGCCGGCTGGCCGACGAAGGGCAGATCGTCCTCGGCGGCAAGGGCGAGGAAGCCTTCCTCTGACGCCCTTCCCACGGGGCGAGGCCAAGCTCATAATCCGCTCATGCTTGTCCCGGTGGCGCGATAGCTCATGGCTTCCAAACCCATCATCCCCAAGGAACAGCTCACCGCCTACCAGCGCTGGGAGCTCGCCTCCCTCGAGGAAAAGCCCGCCGCTTCCCCGGAAGTACCCGCGGTGCGCCTGCCCACCGCCGAGGAGATCGAACGCATCCACCAGCAGGCCTGGCAGGAGGGCTACACCGCGGGCCTGCGCGAGGGGCGGGCCCAGGGCGAGCACGACGCGCGCCGCATGCACGCGCTGCTGGTTAACTTCCGCGAGGCTTTGGCACGCTTCGAGGGGGAAATGGCGGAGGAAATCCTGGCGCTCGCCCTGGAGGTGGCCCGCCAGATGGTGCGACGCACCTTGAGCCAGGAGCCGGAGCGGGTGCTGGACGTGGTGCGGGAGGCCATCGAAAGCCTGCCGGAACTCACCGAACATCCGGTGCTGGTGCTGAACCCCGAAGACGCCAACCTGGTGCGCCAGATGCTCGCTTACGAGTACCAGGAATCGGTATGGCGGGTGATCGAGGACCCCCACATGGCGCGCGGCGGTTGCCGGATCGAGACCGCCGAAGGGGAGCTCGACGCAACCGTGGAGACGCGTTGGAAACGCATCGTTTCCGCGCTGGGCAGCGATGCAGACTGGCACGACTGAAGAGAAAGATCTGCTTGAGCAGTCGCGCACCTTCCTGCGCGACTGCCGCGAGGTGGTGGCTGCGGTGCGCCCTTGGGCGATGAGTGGCCGCCTCACCCGCGTGGCGGGGCTGGTGATGGAGGCGGTGGGATTGAAGCTCGCCGTGGGCGCAAGCTGTGTGGTGGAGTTGCCCAACGGGCTCAGCGTGGACGCCGAAGTGGTGGGTTTCGCCGGCGACCGCTTGTTTCTCATGCCTTCCACCGATGTCTACGGGCTGGTGCCGGGGGCGCGGGTGATCCCCGTCGAAGGCCATGCCCTGGCGCGGCCACGGCCGGGCAGTCCCCTCATCCGGCGCCGGCGGGCGGAGGATCGGGCGCGCCAGGTCATGGTGGGGCCGGAGCTCCTCGGACGGGTGGTGGACGGCGCCGGCCGTCCCCTCGATGGACTGGGGCCGGTGGAGACCGCCTACCGGGCTCCCCTGCAAAGCCGCCCCTTCAATCCCCTGGCGCGGGCCCCGATCCGGGAGGTGCTGGATACCGGCGTGCGCGCCATCAACGCCCTGCTCACCGTCGGCCGCGGCCAGCGGATGGGGCTGTTTGCCGGCAGCGGGGTGGGCAAAAGCGTGCTTCTCGGCATGATGGCCCGCTATACCAGCGCCGATGTGATCGTTGTCGGCCTCATCGGCGAGCGCGGCCGCGAAGTGAAGGAATTCATCGAAAACATCCTCGGCTACGAGGGCCGCAGCCGCGCCGTGGTGGTGGCCGCGCCTGCCGACACCCCGCCCCTGTTGCGGCTGCACGGCGCTGCCTACGCCACCGCCATTGCCGAATATTTCCGCGATCAGGGCAAACACGTCCTCCTCATCATGGACTCCCTCACCCGCTTTGCCATGGCGCAGCGGGAGATTGCGCTCGCCATCGGCGAGCCGCCGGCCACCAAGGGTTATCCCCCCTCGGTGTTCGCCAAGCTGCCCCAGCTCGTGGAGCGGGCCGGCAACGGCCGCGAAGGAGGCGGCTCCATCACCGCGTTCTATACGGTGCTCACGGAGGGCGACGATCTGCAGGACCCCATTGCCGATGCGGCGCGCGCCATCCTGGACGGGCATGTGGTGCTCTCCCGCAGCCTCGCCGACCAGGGGCATTACCCGGCCATCGATATCGAGGCCTCCATCAGCCGCGCCATGACGGAAATCGTCTCCCCCGAGCAGCTCGCCCTGGTGCGCCGCTTCAAGAACCTCTATTCCCGTTACCAGCGCAGCCGCGATCTCATCAGCGTCGGGGCCTATGTGCGGGGAAGCGACCCGCTCCTCGACGAGGCCATCGCCATGTATCCCAAGCTGGAAAAATTCCTCGTCCAGGACATGCGGGAGCGCGCCAGTTACGGCGACAGCGTGCTGGAGCTGGAACGTCTCCTGGGTACGTGACCCCATGGCCCGCCGCTTCCCCCTGGAATCCCTCCATGCCCTGGCGGCCGACCGCCTGGAGGCGGCCACCCGCAGGCTCGCGGCGCTCAAGCGCCAGTGGCAGGAGGCGGAAGACAAGCTCGCCCAACTGCGCGCCTATGAGCAGGAATACCGCAGCCGCCTGGGCCAGGCGGTGACCGGCGGCATGGACATGGTGCGTATGCGGGACTATCACGCTTTCCTCGCCAGGCTCGAGGTGGCCATCCGGCACCAGCTCGGGGAAGTGGAACGCTGCCGGCAGGCGTGGGAGGCCGGCCAGCGGGCCTGGCTCGAGGAGCGGCGTAAGCTCAAGACCTACGAAGTGCTCCGGGAACGCCACCTCGCGGGCGAACGGCGACGGGAAAACCGCCTGGAGCAGCGGGAACAGGACGAACACGCCCGGCGCCGGGGCGGCCCACGGGAGCGATAAGCCCCGGCCCCTTGGCACACCGCTTGCTTGATTGGCGGTGTCCCGTCATTCCAAGGAGGCGTTTCCATGTCAGGCCCTGTGGCTTCCCATATCACCGTGGTCCAGGCGGCTGCCGCCTTGCCAGCCGTGCCGCCCGCCGCCCCGACGCAGGGGGCGATGGAGGCGGATTTCCCCCTTCTGCTTGCCCGCCAGCTTGCCGGCGATGCTGCCCCGGTGGCCCTGGGCGCGAGCCCTTTCCCCCCAAGGGCGGGGGAAGGGGAAAAGGCGGAAGCGGAGGAAGGGGTGATGACCGGCCAAGGGGCGGTGCCGGCGGGGTTGCCGCTGCCCGTTGCGCCCCTCCTGCCGCCCGCCCATGCCGCAGCCGACAAGGCGCCGGCGCGCCTCGAGGGGAATTGGGCGAAGGCGGAAGCTTCCCCGTTGGTCGCGCCCGATCCTGCCGGTCTGCCGGCAAAACTTGCCGCCGCCTTGCCCAAGCTGCCGCCGGAGGGGGGCGAGGGCGCCTTGCCCACGTCTTTGGGTGAGGGGGATTCGGCTTCCGGTTTGGCCCTCGTCGCGACGAAGACTCCGGCTTCCCCCCTCGAGGTCCCCGCGCGGCCGGAAGGGCTTCCCCCCTCCATGGCGGCGACAGCCCATGCCGGCGGGCCGGTGCGCCCTGAGATGCCGGCTGCTGCGGCCGTCGCGGCGCCGGTGGGCAGCGCCCAGTGGGGAGCCGAATTCGCCCAGAAGGTGGTGTGGCTTGCCCGCGAGGAGCAGTCCATTGCCCAGATCCAGGTCACTCCACCGCAACTGGGGCCCATCGAGATTCGCCTGAGCCTCAATCAGGACCAGGCCAGCATGACCTTCGTCTCGCCCCATGCCGCCGTGCGGGAGGCCATCGAGGCGGCGCTGCCCCGCCTGCGGGAGATGTTCGCGGAAAGCGGCCTCACCCTGGGCAACGTGGATGTGGCTGCCCAGTCCTTCGGCGGCCAGCGCCACGGGGAGGACGAGGCGCACCGCGCCGCGCAGTCCGCCCCCGGCCTCATCCCGCTGGGGGGCGCCCTTCCTCCCTGGCGGAAGGGGGAAGGGCTGGTGGATGTCTTCGCCTGAGGAACTTGCGCGCAAGAACACGCCTTTGACCGCTGGGCTTGTGCAGCCAAAGGGCGAAGCCCCTCATGAGTTTCTGTCCGGAAACTGACAAACTGCCTAAAATCCCCTCGCAAACTACTTGATCCACCGTGGTTTTGCGGTTATAAAGCCTGCAAGGCCGCGGCTGCGGCCGCATTGCGAGGAAGCTCATGGCCCAGGCGAAGAATGCTCCGCCGCCCGCAGAAGCCGGCGAGGCGGCACCAAAGAAAAAAAGCAAACTCCTCCTCATCATCGTCATCGCGCTGGTGCTCGCCGGCGCAGGCGGCGCCGCGTGGTGGTTCCTTGCCGGGGGCAAGGGGAGCAGCCATGAAGGGGAACACAAGCAGGAAGTGGAAAAGCCCCCGGTGTTCACCCGTCTCGACCAGTTCACCGTCAACCTGCAGCGGGGGGCGGACGGTGAGGATCACTATCTGCAGGCGGAGGTGGACTTGCAGGTGGCCAACGAAAAGGTCATCGAGCAGGTCAAACTGCGCATGCCGCAGATCCGCAATGCCACGCTGCTGCTTTTGTCCAGCAAGACCGCCGAGGAGCTCGCACCGGTGGAGGGCAAGCAGAAACTCGCCACGGAGCTGGTCACCCAGATCAACCAGATCCTCGGCGTGAAGGACCCGAAACAGGGGGTGCTGGCCGTGTATTTCAGTGCCTTCGTGATTCAGTGACGAACCTCCATGGCCGAGGAAATCCTCTCCCAAGACGAAGTGGACGCCCTGCTCAAGGGCGTGCTCGGCGAAACCGAGGAGGAAAAGCCGGCCGAGGAAGAGGGCGGCATCCGCCCCTATGACATCGGCAAGCAGGAGCGCATCGTGCGTGGGCGCATGCCCACGCTGGAGATCATCAACGAGCGCTTCGCCCGCAACCTACGCATCGGGCTTTATAACTTCATGCGCCGCAGTGCCGAGATTGCGGTGAGCCCGGTCAAGGTCATGAAATACAGCGAATTCATGCGCAACCTGGTCGTGCCCACCAATCTCAACCTGGTGCGCTTCAAACCGCTGCGGGGTACGGGGCTGTTCATCTTCGATCCCAATCTGGTTTTCCTGGTGGTGGACAACCTCTTTGGCGGCGACGGCCGCTTCCACGTGCGGGTGGAGGGGCGGGATTTCACCCCCACCGAGCAACGCGTCATCCAGCGCATGCTGGAGATGGCGATGAGTGAGTACAGGAAATGCTGGGAGCCCGTCTATCCCGTGGAATTCGAATACGTGCGTTCGGAGATGAACCCCCAGTTCGCCAACGTGGCCACGCCCAGCGAGGTGGTGGTGGTGACCACCTTCAACATCGAACTGGGGGAGGGTGGGGGCGATTTCCACATCTGCACCCCCTATGCCATGATCGAACCCATTCGTGATATTCTGAGCAGCACCATGCAGGGGGAGCGGCTGGAGGTGGACGAGCGCTGGCTGCGCCTCATGACCCGGCAGATTCAGGAGGCGGAGGTGGAGCTGGTGGCCAATCTCGGTTCGGCTTCCGTCACCCTGCGGGACATCCTCAACCTCAAGGTGGGGGATGTGCTCTCCCTCGACGTGCCCGAAGCGGTGCTGGCCGAGGTGGATGGCGTTCCGGTGCTGGAATGCCAGTACGGGGTGCATAACGGCCAGTATGCGCTGAAGGTGAAACGCATCGTGAGCGGCACGGAAAGCTGAGGCTTTCCGGGGAGGCGGCAATGGCAGAAGACGAAGCGAAGAGCGAAATCACTGCGGACGACTGGGCCGCCGCCCTGGCCGAACAGGAAAAGGCAGCAGGCGGCGGGGATGAGTGGGCCGCGGCGCTCGCCGAACAGGCCCAGGCGGAAGCCGCCAAGCCGGCGCAGATGCCTGTGTTCGACAACGTCGGGCCTGCGGCCCAGCCGGCGGCCAACAACCTGGACATGATCCTGGACATCCCGGTGAAGCTCACCGTGGAGCTGGGACGCACCAAAATCTCCATCCGCAATCTGCTGCAGCTTGCCCAGGGCTCCGTGGTGGAGCTGGACGGGCTGGCCGGTGAGCCCATGGATGTGCTGGTCAACGGCTGCCTCATCGCCCAGGGCGAAGTGGTCGTGGTCAACGACAAATTCGGCATTCGTCTCACCGACATCATTACCCCCGCCGAGCGCATCCGCAAACTCCAGCGATGATCCGTTGTCTTGGCGCGCTCGGCCTGGCGCTCGTTGCCACCCCTTTGGCGGCGGCGGAGGCACCAGCCACAGCCGCGGCTGCCGTTTTCCCCGTTTTGCAGATGCTGATTGCCCTGGCCGTGGTGGTCGCCGCCATCCTGGGCACGGCCTGGCTTTTGCGCCGCTTCGGTCCCACCCCCTTGGGCGCCGGTGGGGCCATGCGGGTGCTGGGAGGCGTGGCGGTGGGACCGCGGGAGCGCCTGCTGCTGGTGGAGATTGGCGAAACCTGGCTGGTGGTGGGAGTGGCGCCGGGCCGCGTAAGTGCCGTGCATGTGATGCCGCGCCCGGAAAATGCGGGGGAAGTCGAAGCCACCACGCAGACCTCCCCTTTCGCTCACCGGCTGAAAGCGATGCTGGCCGGGCGCCGCGACTGAATCCCATGCGTTGCCTGAAAGTGCTGCTCGTCTTGGCTGTCCCCTTTCTGTTCGTGGCGGGGGAGGCTTTTGCCCAGGCGGGTCTACCCGCCTTCACCAGCACGCCCGCGCCCGGCGGCGGCCAGACCTACACCCTCAGCGTGCAGACGCTGATCCTCATCGCCTCGCTCACGTTCCTGCCCAGTCTCTTGCTGATGACGACCTCTTTTCTGCGCATCGTCATCGTGCTGTCTTTGCTGCGGCAGGCGATCGGCACCGTGCAGACGCCGCCCAACCAGGTCATCGTCGGCATTGCCCTCTTTCTCACTTTCTTCATCATGGCGCCGGTTTTCGAGCGGATTTATGTGGATGCCTACCAACCCTTCGCCGAAAACCGCCTCTCCTTCGAAGAAGCGGTGCAAAAGGGCGCCGAGCCCCTGAAGCGCTTCATGCTTGCCCAGGTGCGGCAGGAGGATCTCGCCCTCTTCGCCAAGCTGGCCAAGGTGGGACCCATGCCGGGACCGGAGGCGGTGCCGATGAAAATCCTCATTCCCGCTTACGTCACCAGTGAGCTCAAGACTGCGTTCCAGATCGGTTTTCTGGTGTTCATTCCTTTCCTCATCATCGACATGGTGGTGGCCAGTGTGCTCATGTCCATGGGCATGATGATGCTGTCGCCGGTGCTCATTTCCCTGCCCTTCAAGCTCATGCTGTTCGTGCTGGTGGATGGCTGGGGCTTGCTGCTGGCTTCGCTGGTACGGAGTTTCAACCCATGATGACCGCAGATACCGTGATCGTGATTGGCCAGCAGGCACTGGAGGTCACCATCCTGGTGGGCGCGCCCCTGCTTCTTGCGGCGCTGGTCACCGGCCTTCTGGTGAGCATTTTCCAGGCCGCCACCTCCATCAACGAAATGACCTTGTCTTTTATCCCCAAGCTTCTCGTCATGTTCGTCGTCATGATCCTCGCCGGGCCGTGGATGCTCCAGATCATGACCGACTACATGACGCGACTGTTTGCCAGCATCCCGGAAATCATCCGTTAACGCCCCGCGCCCCGGCAGAGGATGTTGAGCTTCACCAGCGGCCAACTCGAGGCCTGGATCGCGGCTTTTTTCTGGCCTTTCCTGCGCGTTGCCGCCTTGTTGGTGTCCGAGCCGCTGCTGGGCCATCGCGCCATCCCCCTGCGCGCACGCCTGGCCTTCGCCTTGCTGCTCGCGGTGCTCCTGGCTTCCATGCTGCCGCCGCCACCGGCGGTGGCGCTTGCCTCGGCGCAGGGGTTGCTGATCGCGCTGCAGCAGGTTTTGATCGGGCTTTCCATGGGGTTTGCCATGCGGCTCATGCTGGCGGCGGTGGAGATGGCGGGTTCCATCGCCGGTCTCAGCATGGGTCTGGGTTTTGCGATCTTCTACGATCCCCAGAATTCGGCGCAGGTTCCGGTGCTGGGACAGTTCACGGGGCTTGTCGCCATTCTGGTTTTCTTCGCCATCGACGGCCACCTGATGGTCATTGCCGCGCTGGTGGAAAGCTTCCGCCTATTGCCCATCTCCACCACGCCCCTTGTGGCCAAGGGGTTCTACGCCCTGGCTGTTGCCGGTGGGCAGGTTTTTGCGCTGGGCGTGCTGTTGTCACTGCCGGTGGTGGCGGCGCTGCTCATCGTCAACGTGGCCATGGGGGTGATGAGCCGGGCCTCGCCCCAGCTCAACCTCTTCGCCGTGGGTTTTCCGTTGACGCTGATTGCCGGCTTTGCCGTGCTGCTCCTGGCTTTGCCGTATTTCGCGCCCCATTTCGTGCGCCTGTACGAGGAGGGGCTTACGGCGACCATGAAAATCCTGGCTGCCATGGCGCTCCCCCGCTGAGGCAGCGGGCGATTCGCTTCTTCCCCAGGCCAGCGGTGCCTCCCCGATGGGCGCGGTGGGCGAGGAGGCGTAAGCCTGTTTCCCCAGGGATGCCGGCTTTTCATCATTTCCGCGGCGCGGGCCCGATGTCGGCCATGTGGAAGCGGAAATGACCCTCCCGGCGGTCCTGGAAATAGGCGCGCAGGGTCGCCTCCACGGTGGCGAAGGCGAGCTTATGCCAGGGCACGTCCTTCTCTTCGAAGAGGGCGACTTCCAGACTTTCCGCGCCGGGCGCAAACTGGAGATCCAGAAGCCGCGCGCGAAACATCAGGTACACCTGGTTGATGTGGGGCAGGTTGTAGAGACTGAAGAGCTCCCCCACCTCTACCCGCGCGTTGGCTTCCTCCAGGGTTTCCCTGGCGGCGCCCTGGGCGGTGGTTTCGCCGTTTTCCATGAAGCCGGCGGGCAGGGTCCACAATCCCTGCCGGGGCTCAATGGCACGCCGGCACAAAAGAATCCGGCCTTCCCATTCCGGAATGGTGCCGACGATCATTTTCGGGTTCTGGTAGTGGATGGTGCCGCAGGCGGGACACACATGCCGCGGCAGGGTGTCACCGGTGGGCACAGTGACGATCACGCGATTGCCACATTGAGTGCAGAAGTTCATGTCAGGGCCCGGCTTGACGCCACGTCACCGTCAGTCGTGCCGGGGCCCTTTTCGTGTCTGCAGAAGGAGGGCCGGCAAGCCATCGGGGTCCGGCGAGGCGTGCCAGGAACGTTAGCAAAAATCCGGGACAAGGCATAGGGGCTTTCCGCCAGGCACCGGCAATTGCGGTTACAATTTCCCGCCGCCCATCCCGTTGGGTGTGTTCATTGTTGGAGAATCGATGCGTCCCGCCCATATCGCCGCCATCCTCGATCAGGAGTTCAAGGCCACCCTGAGTGGCCAGCATACGCCCGTCATGCTCTGGGGGCCGCCCGGAGTGGGTAAATCACAGATCATCGCCCAGATTGCCAAAAAACACGGCGTGCCCCTGATCGACATCCGTCTGTCGCAGATGGAGCCCACCGATCTGCGGGGCATTCCCTTCCGCAAGGATGACTATGTGGAATGGGCCGTGCCGGCCATGCTGCCGGATGCCAAACGGCACGGGCCCGCGGGCATCCTTTTCCTCGACGAAATCACTTCGGCCCCGCCCACCGTTTCCACCGCCGCCTACCAGCTCATTCTCGACCGGCGCCTGGGCGAGTACGTGATCCCCGACGGTTGGGCCATTTTCGCTGCCGGCAACCGGCAGGGCGACCGCGGGGTGACCTATACCATGCCGGCGCCGCTTGCCAACCGCTTCACCCACTACGAGGTGGAGGCGCATCTCGATGACTGGGTGGCCTGGGCCCATGCCCATGACATCGATGCGCGCATCATCGCCTTCCTACGCTTCCGGCCGGACCTGCTGTTCCGTTTCGATCCGGCCCACAATCCCATCGCGTTTCCTTCACCCCGTTCCTGGGAGTTTGCCCACCGGGCGGTGAAGAAATTCGGTGACATGCCCGAGCTGCTGCGCGACACGCTGGAAGCCTGTGTCGGGCCGGTGGCGGGCGTCGAGGTGAAGGCCTTCATCGACAGCATGGATCAGTTGCCGGACATCGATGCCATCGTCAACGGCGAGGAAAGCCATGTGCCCAACGGCATCGATCTGCAATACGGCGTGGCCGCGGCGCTGGTGCGCCGCGCCGTGCTGGCCAAGGGCACGCCGGAGTTCAACCGCATTCTGGGCAACGTGCTCCGCTATGCGCGCCGCTTCCCCCAGCGGGAAATGGGGGTGATGCTGGTCACCGACCTGCACCGGGCGGTGGGCAAGCCGCTGTTTGCCGTGCCCGAATTCGCCGAATGGGCGAACAGTATCACCGACCTGATGCTCTACGACCACCACTAGCGCCATGAATCCCGCCAGCGAGCCCGCCGACGACCTGGAAGCGCTGCAGACCAAACTGTCTGCCGCGCGCACCCGGCTCATTCTGGAAAAGCCCTTCCTGGGGGCGCTGGTCATGCACCTGGAGCTCAAGGCCGTGGATCCTTCGGTGTGCCGCTCCACGGGCACCGACGCGCGGTATTTCTACTACAACCCCAGCTTCATCCGGCATCTGTCGCTGGCGCAAACCCAGTTCATGCTGGCCCACGAGGCCATGCATTGTGCGCTCGCCCATTTCGCCCGCCGTCAGCACCGGGAGATCAAACGCTGGGATGTGGCCTGCGACCATGCGGTGAATCTGATTCTGTGGGAGGAGGGACTCAAGCCCCCACCCGGGGTGCTCATGAATCCCGAATACCATGGTCTCACCGCGGAGGAGATCTATCCCCTCATCCCCCCCGATCCCAACGAGGAAACCATCGACAGCCACCTCTATGACCGGGAATCCGGCAGCGGCTCGCAAAAGCGGCCGGATCGCTCCTCCGCCGCAGACCGGGGCGAGGCGGAGGAAGACGCGGGCGCAGGGCCGGGGCAGGCGGCAGGTGAAAAGCCGCCGCCGCAGTCCCGCCAGGGCGCATCACCAGGGCAGGCGGCGCGCCAGCAGAACCAGGCGGGAAGCGAGCCGGAGATCGAGGGCCTGAGCGAGACGGAAAAAGAGGAACTCGCCCGGCAATGGCAACAGCGTCTGGCCGCCGCCGCCCAGCAGGCGGCGATGGCGGGCAAGCTTTCGCGAAGCCTCATGCGCATGGTGGATGATCTGCTGCAGCCGCAACTGCCGTGGCGCATGCTCCTTGCGCGTTATCTGAAAACCGCGGCCCGCGACGACTACAGCTTCCAGCGGCCCTCCCGCCGCGAAGGGGAGGCCATCCTGCCCAGCCTCGCCTCCAGCATGATCGATGTGGTGGTGGTGCTGGATACCAGCGGCTCCATCGACGACGAGGAGCTGCGGGAATTCCTCTCCGAAGTGGACGTGATCAAGGGCCAGATTCGCGCCCGGGTGCTGTTGCACGCCTGCGATGACAAGCTGTGCGAAAACGGCCCCTGGGTTTACGAAGTCTGGGAGCCGCTTGAGCTGCCCCGCAACCTCACGGGCGGCGGCGGCACGGATTTCCGCCCGGTCTTTCAGTGGCTGGAGCAAAACCAGCTTCGCCCCGACGTGCTCGTCTATTTCACCGACGCTGAAGGCGAGTTCCCCAAAACTGAACCGCCATATCCCGTCATCTGGCTGGTGAAGGGCAAGGCCCCGGTGCCCTGGGGCCAGCGCATCCAGCTGAACTGACCCTGCCCGGGTCAATCCCGCAGCGCTTTGCCACACCCACTTCGCAGGTGAGAACACCGCGGCGTGGCCCGCCGATTCACGCCGGTCTTGCCCGGGCCGTGATCTCGGCGAGCAGTGTCCGGATGTCCCAGGCGCCATCCGTGGCAAGATGCACCACGGCTTCGTCCTCCCCCGGTGGCTGCCGCCATTGGCGTTGCAGGGAAAGGACGCGCAAGTCCGCTTCCGCGGCGTCGGTGCCGGCGGCATGGCGGGCGGCCACCCGCTGTTCGAGGACCCCGGGAGCCGCCTCGCAGGCGAGCAAGACCACGGGATGACCGCCCGCGGCGGCGCGTGCCCCATCGCGCTCCGCCCGTTTGAGATAGGTGGCGTCCAGGATGCAGGAAAACCCCGCCGCCAGGATGCCGGCGGCGAGTTCATGCAACCGCGCATAGGTGCGCTGGGTGGCTTCCGGCGTGTAAATGTCAAGGCCCTGGCTTCGCGCCAGGGGGGCAAGGCCAAACAGGCGTTTGCGTTCCACGTCGGAGCGGACGCGGATGGCGGGGAGCTGCGCCGCGAGTTGCGCTGCCACCGTGCTCTTGCCGGACCCGGACAGGCCGTGCATGACGATGAGTAGCGGTGGCCTGGGCTGGGAAAACCGCCGCGCCAGGTCCATGTAGTGGGCATAGGTCTGCCAGGCGCTCCACCGCCCCCCATCGCTGCTCGCCTGGGCGGCGGCAAAGGCCGCCACCTTGGCGCGCACCACGGCGCGAAAGACGAGGTAATAGCGCAGCACGGCAAGACCGGCGTAGTCGCCGGTTTCCTCCAGATAGACATTGAGGAAGCGCCACGCCAGTTCCGGGTGGCCGTGGCTTTCCAGGTCCATGACCAGGAAGGCCGCTTCGCTCATGACGTCGATCCAGCGGAAGGATTCGTTGAACTCGATGCAGTCGAAGAGGCGGATCCGGCCGTCGATCACCACCATGTTGCCGGTGTGCATGTCGCCGTGGCATTCCCGCACGAAACCCTGGGCCTTGCGTTGGGCAAAGGCGGAAGCGAGGCGCATGAGCTCCCGCTGCGTCCAGTGGGCGAGCCCATTGAGCTCCTGCCGCTCGCGATCGGTGACGAGAAGCGGCTGAATCTGTTCGAAGTTCTGCCGCGCCTGGGCGGCGATCAAA
>Ga0272446_1004221_pt1 | contig 17193 bp, 13 predicted proteins | sample YNPCB0061_FD_194587 | JGI IMG/M metagenome (GOLD analysis project Ga0272446, IMG submission 194587) | Hot spring microbial mat communities from Yellowstone National Park, WY, United States - YNP-CB-006-1 | ecosystem: Environmental > Aquatic > Thermal springs > Hot (42-90C) > Sediment | place... | reverse complement strand
ACCGTGGCGGTGGCCCGCGCGGCGGGCGCCAAGCGGATCTGGTCGGTGGAGCCGGTGGGACACCGGCGGGAACTTGCCCGCCAAATGGGAGCGGATGCGGTGGTGGACCCGACAGCGGTGGATCCGTCAGAGTTCCTTCTGAAAGACACCGGCGGGCGCGGCGTCGACGTCGCCTTCGACTGCGCCACCAAAGGCGGCTCCATCAATCACTGTTTGCGCGCCACACGAAACGGGGGGCGGGTGGTTTTCACCGGCATTCCCTCGGAGGCGACCATCGATCTCGAATTCCATGTCGCGCGGCGCAAAGAACTGGCGCTTCTCAATGTCCGGCGCTCGAACGATGAAACCGGCTTGGCGCTGGCGATGATGCGCCAGGATTTCCGCCGCTTTGCCCCCATGCTGACTCACACCCGATCCATAGACCAGATCCAGGCGTCGTTTGAGACGCTGGCGCGATATGGCGATGGCATTGGGAAGCTAGTCCTACAGATGTAGGGTTAATTATTGGTCAAACCGCCTGGATGAAAAAATCTTTCTCATAGAACTTGACAAGAACTCACTAAAGTTTGATAATGGAGATGAGCTAACCTGGCGTTGGAGTCAGCCAAGCCTGGTTGCTCACGCAATCATAAAGTTTTGTTGTGCAACCGTAGGGAGGATTTGAGCCAATGGCGAAGAGCAAGATTATCGGCATCGACCTGGGAACGACCAACTCGGTGGTGGCTGTCATGGAAGGCGGCCAGCCGGTAGTGATCCCCAACCAGGAAGGTGGCCGGACGACCCCATCGGTCGTCGCGTTTACCAAGAGCGGGGAGCGGCTGGTGGGGCAAGTGGCCAAAAGGCAGGCCATCACCAATCCGGAGAACACGGTGTATTCGATCAAGCGGTTCATGGGGCGCCGCATGAACGAGGTCACCGAAGAAATGAAGATGGTGCCGTACAAGGTGGTGCCAGGGGAAAACTCGGACGCCCGGGTTGAAATTGGGGGGCGCAAGTACTCTCCGCCGGAGATTTCGGCGATGATCCTCACCAAGCTGAAGGAAGCCGCCGAAGCGTACCTGGGCGAGAAGGTCACCGAAGCGGTGATCACCGTGCCGGCGTATTTTAACGACGCCCAGCGGCAAGCCACCAAGGATGCCGGCAAGATCGCCGGTTTGGAGGTGCGGCGGATCATCAACGAACCGACGGCTGCGGCTCTGGCCTACGGCTTGGACAAGAAGAAGAATGAGACCATTGCCGTCTATGACTTCGGCGGCGGCACCTTCGACATCTCGATTCTGGAGGTGGGCGAGGGGGTGGTGGAGGTGAAATCCACCAACGGCGATACCCACCTGGGCGGCGACAACATCGACCAGCGGATTATCGACTGGATCGTGGCTGAGTTCAAGAAAGAGCACGGGATCGACTTGTCGCGCGACCAGATGGCCTTACAGCGGCTGAAGGAAGCCGCCGAGAAGGCCAAGATCGAGTTGTCGACCCTGCTGGAAACCGAGATCAACCTGCCGTTCATCACCGCCGACGCCAGCGGTCCTAAGCATCTGGTCATGAAGCTCACCCGGGCTCGCTTCGAGCAGATGGTGGAGGACATCCTGATGCGTTCGGTGGAGCCCTGCAAGAAGGCTCTCCAGGACGCGGGGCTAAACCCGTCGCAAATCGACGAAGTCGTGCTGGTCGGTGGCACGACGCGCATCCCCAGGGTGCAGCAGATTGTCCGCGATCTGTTCAACAAGGAGCCCCACAAGGGCGTGAACCCGGACGAGGTGGTGGCCATCGGTGCGGCTGTGCAGGGCGGCGTTTTGGGCGGCGAAGTCAAGGACGTCCTGCTGCTCGACGTAACGCCGCTGTCGCTGGGCATTGAGACGCTGGGCGGCGTCTTCACCAAACTGATCGAGCGCAACACCACCATTCCCACCCGCAAGAGCGAGATTTTCTCCACCGCCTCGGACAACCAGACTTCGGTCGAGATCAAGGTTTATCAGGGCGAACGTTCCATGGCGCGGGATAACCGCCTGCTGGGCGTGTTCCAGTTGACCAACATTCCGCCGGCGCCGCGCGGCATCCCGCAAATCGAAGTCACCTTCGACATCGACGCCAACGGCATCCTGAACGTGACGGCCAAGGACAAAGCCACCGGCAACGAGCAAAAGATCACCATCACGTCCTCTTCCGGCCTGAGCAAGGAGGAAGTGGAGAAGATGGCGCGGGACGCCGAGGCGCATGCCGCCGAGGACCGCAGGCAGCGCGAGCTGATCGAGGCCCGCAATCAGGCCGACGCCATGGTCTACAACATCGAAAAGATGCTCAAGGAGCACCGCGATAAGATCAGCGAAGCCGACGCCAAGAACCTTGAGGCGGCCATCGAGGACACCAAGAAGGCGATGGCCGGCAACTCGATCGATGAGATCAACAGCGCCAAGGACAGGCTGACGCAGGCCAGCCACAAGCTCGCGGAAGCCATGTACCGGCAAGCCGGAGCTCAAGCCGGGCCGCAGCCGGGTCCGCAACCAGGTGCGCAGGCCTCTTCCGGCGACGGCGGCCGGCCGAAGGACAACGTGGTGGACGCCGAATTCGTCGACGTGGATGACCAGAAAAAGTAAATCTAAGCCCGAGCCGTAGGGAGGGCCGCGGGTTCGCTTCGAGCGGGCTCGCGGAGCCGGTGTGTTATGCCAAGCCCGCAACAGGACTATTACGCCACGCTAGGGGTGAACCGGAACGCCAGCGCAGACGAGATCCGCAAGGCCTATCGGAAACTGGCCCGCCGGTATCATCCGGATCTGAACCCTGGCGACAAGGCGGCGGAGGAAAAGTTCAAAAAACTCCAGGAGGCTTACGACGTCCTGAGCGACCCGAAGAAGAAGCAAATGTACGACCAGTACGGCTTCTATTCGGACAGCGCGTTCCCGGGAGGGGCCTCGGGAGGCGGAGGCGCCGAGCAGGCCTGGAACATGGGCTTTGGCGGCTTCGACTTTTCCGACTTCATCAACAACGCCCAGCGGGGCGCCGGCACGGGCGCAGGGGGCGGGTTTGGCGGTTTCCGGGACTTGTTCAGCCAGTTCTTCCGCGGCGCCGCGCACCAGGAGCGGCCGCAGCCGCAGAAGGGCACCGACCTCGAGTACGCCCTGGACATCGACTTCTGGCAGGCCATCCGGGGCACGCAGGTTCGCCTCACCATCAACCGCCAGGATGTGTGCGGAACTTGCCGGGGCTCGGGCACAGCCGGCGGCGGTTCCATTGTTTGCCCGGAGTGCAATGGCAGCGGATCCGTCACGCAGATGGCGGGCGCTATGCGCTTCAGCCTGAGCTGCCCGCGCTGCAACGGGTCGGGGCGGATCCAGAACGCCTGTCCGGCGTGCCATGGTGAGGGGAGGGTCCTCACGCGGGAGACCGTGGACGTGCGGATTCCCCCGGGGGCCAGAACGGGCTCTCGCCTGCGGGTGCCGGGCAAGGGCAATGCCGGCACCCAGGGAGCGCCGGCGGGCGATTTGTATATTACGGTGCGAGTGGAGCCGCATCCCTTCTTCGAACGGGAAGGCGACGACATACACATCAAGGTTCCGGTCACGGTTTGGGAGGCGGCTTTGGGGGCCAAAATCGAGGTGCCCACCGTGGATGGACGGGCGCTGCTGAAAATCCCGCCCGGCACCCGCAACGGGCAGAAGTTCCGGCTGCGGGAGAAAGGCGTGCTGAACTCGAGGACCGAGCGGAGAGGCGATCAGATCGTCGAGGTGACCGTCGAGGCGCCGCCGGCCAACGATGAGCGGACCAGGGAAATCCTGCGCGAGCTAGCGCGCTTGCATCCGGAAGATGTCCGCGCCGGCTTGTGGACGAAGGTGTAGGCTATGGCGAAAGGGAAAAAAGCGGGCTACATGATATCCGCTGTGGCGGAAATGTATGAAGTCCACCCCCAGACGCTGCGCCTGTACGAGCGCGAAGGGCTGCTGAAACCTTCTCGTTCGGACGGAAACACCCGGTACTACACGCAGGAAGACCTCGAACGCCTGGAAGTGATTTTGCAGCTTACGCGCGAGTTGGGAGTCAATCTGGCGGGAGTGGAAATCATCCTCAACATGCGCGAGAAAATGGCGCAAATGCAAAAGCAGATCGAGGAGTTCGTCAAAATGCTAAACGTCGAACTGGCCAAGCGGCAGCAGGCGCCAGAGACCGAGCGCCAGCACTCGCTTATTCCGGTGGTGCGCGCCACAGCGCCGGTGAAGCCCGCCCGCAAGTCTTAGCCGTTCAAATCCTGGAGCGGATCAAGCGGACTCCAGCGCCAGGTAGGGAGCGAGGGCGGATTCGATGTCCGCAGCGCCCAGGGGTTCGCCGGCGTTGAGCCGCTCCAATAAACCGTTGATGACGCGCTTGGCGTCTTCCTTGCCCCAATTTTTCAGAAAGCCGTCAAAGACGTGTTCCCCGGCAAACGCCTGATTGATTTCCCGTTCCTTGTCGTGATCCTGGAGCTCGGTGAAATAAACCACGCGGTACTTTCCCGTGTAGGCGAGATCCCGGTAGATCTCGAACATTGTCTTTTCGGATTCGAACGCGAGCATGATCGCCCCTCTGATGAAAACTACCTTAACACACGGCCGTCAGGGCGCGCCTGAAGCCTCTGGTCAATTCTGTCTAATTCCTTCCGCACCAGCGGGTTATCCGGGAATTGGCGGAGGAAGGCGGCGAGTTCGGCTCGCGCCCGCGCCGGCTGTTTCTCACGCAGGTGAATGACCGCCAGCAGGATCTTGGCGAACGGCGCATAATAGCGCCCGCGTTCGGAAACCAGGGTGAGCAGTTCACCGGCCCGTTGTTTGTTGCCCTGAATGGTGTCAAAGCGGGCGAACCAGCGCAGGAAAAACGGCATGGAGCCGATGACGTATTCCGCCGATCCCATGGTGAGGTAGGCGTCGTAAAACGGTGGGTTGAGCGCCAGCAACTTCTTGGCGTACTCGTGGGTTTCACGGGCAAGCGTAAAGCCCCGCCAGTGACGGCGTTCCACCAGCACCGTGTAATCGGTTATGACGCTCAACCCCATGCAGCGAGTGAAAAGCGCGTCGACGTCCCCAGGCGTTTTCGCCAGGCGCGCTTGGGCGCGCGATCGACCCTCTTCGATAGCCCGGTGCATCGCCGCACGCGCCTCCGGATCCGGCTTGAGCTTCTTTTTGGTTGTGACGCTTTCATCGTCCAGGAAGAAGTCGGCCTCCAGAATCTTCAGCCGGTCCAGTTCGGTGAACAGGTGGGCGGCGGCGCGCACCGAGTAAGTCAAGGGATAGGCGGGATCGGCGCTTTGCTGCTGGTCCAACACTTTGTGTGCGCCGGAGAAATCGAAATTGTAGAGGCGCGCAAACGCCCGGTCCATGGCGGCTGACGGGTCGCACCAGGCTGGACCGCATGAAACTGTCACCGCAATGAGGAGTTGGCGCCACATTGGTTTCATAATATGCCATCGGCGGCTGGCATAATAATCTTTCGGGCCGAGGACGGCGCAGGCGCGGCCCCGTTAATGTGAGGAGGATGCCTTCCATGCCATCAATTTCAAGACGCGATCTGCTAAGAATGAGCGGTCCAGCCTGGGCCATGTCCGCGCTGGGCGCTCAACCGCCATCCCCCCAGCGCCCCAACATCGTCTACATTCTGGCCGACGACTTGGGGTACGGCGACCTCAGTTGCTTGAATCCGAAATCGAAGATTCAGACGCCGCACCTGGATCGCATGGCCAAGGAGGGCGTCGTCTTCACCGATGCGCACACGCCGTCGGCGGTGTGCACGCCTACGCGGTACGGACTACTGACGGGCCGCTACTGCTGGCGCAGCCGCCTGAAACGCGGGGTGCTGATGGGCGGATCGCCGGCGCTGATCCCGCCCGACAGGATGACCGCCGCCTCGCTGCTCAAGTCGCGCGGCTACACCACCGCCTGCGTAGGAAAGTGGCACTTGGGGCTGGACTGGGTCACGGCGGATGGCAAGCCCGTGGCCGCCGACATGAGCAACGTCGACTTCCGCAAGCCCTTCGCCAGCGGACCCACGGCGCTCGGCTTCGACTATTATTTCGGCATCTCCGCGTCGCTGGACATGCCCCCGTACATCTATTTGGAGAACGACCGGGCCACGGCGCTGCCCGTGGGAATGTCGGAAGGCGAGAAGTTCCCCCGCAACTGGCGGCCAGGCCCCATTGCGGCGGACTTCAAACACCGCGAGGTGTTGAGCCGGCTGACGGAGAAGGCCGTCGCCTGGATCGACGGCTGGGCCAGGAGCAAGAGCGGAAAGCCGTTCTTCCTATACCTGCCGCTGAATGCCCCACACACGCCGGTGCTTCCCCGCGAGCCGTTCATCGGGAAAACCGGCGCCGGCGATTATGGCGCCTTCGTGGCGGAAGTCGATTGGACCGTCAGCCAAGTGCTGGATGCGGTGCGCCGGGCGGGCGCGGACCGGAACACCTTGATCATTTTTACCAGCGACAACGGGCCCGAGCGCCAGATGGAGGAACGCAAGACCGAGTTCCAGCATTACAGCGCCGCCCATTTCCGCGGCCACAAGCGGCATCTGTGGGATGGAGGCCACCGCGTGCCGTTCCTGGCGCGCTGGCCGGAACGGATCCGGCCCGGGAGCGTAAGCCGGGAAATCATTTGCCTTACCGATTTCCTCCGCACGGCGGCGGCTCTCACGGGCGCGCAATTGCCCGACAACGCCGGGGAAGACAGCTACAACATTTTGCCCGCCATGACGGGCGAGAAGCTGTCCGGCCCCATCCGGGAAGCCGTGGTGCACCACTCCGCCTCGGGCGCTTTTGCGATCCGGCAGGGCGACTGGAAGCTGCTGTTGCTGCGAGGGACCGGCGACGGCCCGCCTGCGAAAGACGACAGGCTGCCTCCGGGACAGCTTTACAATATGGCTGCGGATCCATCCGAGGAGAATAACGTTTATGAAAAGCATCCCGAAATTGTGAAGCGGTTGACGGCGCTCCTCGAAAAATACAAAGCGCAAGGACGCAGCACTCCGGGCAAGCCCGTGCCTCCGCGCCCGGATGAAATCGGGTAAGTACGGCTGCCGCATAACCATTCTCGCGGCAGCGCGGCTATAATCGGCTTTCCCCTTTCCCTATGACATTTACGCATGCGGAGACGGAAGGCGCGCGCTGGCTGCACCGGCTAGGCATCCCCGCCCCACTGGCCTGGGGCTACCTGGGACTGCTGGTATTCATGATCGGCAACGGGATCGAATCCGGCTATCTTTCGCCGTATTTAAGCAGCCGCGGCATCCCGGAGGCTCAGGTCGCCTGGATTTTCACGGTCTATGGGATCACGGCGGCGGCGGCGGCATGGTTTTCCGGGGCGCTGTCGGATTTGTGGGGCCCAAGGAAGGTGATGGCCCTCGGGCTGGCCATTTGGAGCGTATGCCACGTGGCCTTTCTGGCGCTGGGAGTGGCGCCGGCCGATTACGCCATGCTGCTAGTCACCTACGCGCTGCGCGGCTTTGGCTATCCCCTGTTCGCCTTCGGGTTTCTGGTGTGGATCACAGCCGCCACGCCGGCAGCCCGGTTGAGCACGGCGGCGGGGTGGTTCTGGTTCGCTTTCACGGGAGGGATGCCGACGCTCGGTTCGCTGGTGGCGAGTTACTGGGTTCCCTGGATCGGTCCGATCGCGACGCTGTGGTGCGCGCTGGCGCTGGTGCTGGCAGGCGGCGCTATCGCGCTGGTGGGCGTGCGCGAGCCGCGGGGGCGCGCGCGTTTGGCGCCGGAGGGGGAACGGGTCATCGCCACGCTGCTCAACGGCGTTAGCATCGGATGGCGCAACCCGAAGATCGCCGCAGGGTGCATCGTCCGCACCATCAACACCGCTTCGCAGTTCGGGTTCTTCGTGTTCCTGCCCGCCTATTTCACCAAAAGCGCCGGATTTACGCTCAGCCAGTGGCTGCGCCTGCTGAGTTTCATGTTCCTGAGCAACATCATCTGGAACTTGCTGTTCGGAATGATAGGCGACCGGTTCGGGTGGAGGCGGACGGTGGCCTTATTCGGCGGCATGGGCTGCGCGGTGAGCACCTTGCTGCTTTATTACGCGCCGGTCGCCACCGGCGGCAGCTACATAGCGGCGGTGTGCGCCGCCATGTTGTACGGCGCCACGCTGGCGGCGTATGTGCCGCTCTCCGTGCTGATGCCATCGCTTGCGCCGGAGCACAAAGGCGCCGCCATGTCGATGCTCAACCTGGGCGCCGGCGCCAGCGTGTGGGTGGGACCCGCCATCGTGGGATTGCTATTGGACCGCGCGGGTGTAGGCGGCGTCATGTGGACGTTCGCCGGCTTGTATGTATTGAGCGCGGCGCTGACGCTCACCCTGAAGCTGCCCGAGGAAACCGCGCGGCGATGACGGCGCCGGCCCTATTTCGACAGCGGGAGGAAGTTCACACCGGTCCGTGCCCGGAGGTTCTCTCACTTGCGCCGGATGTCTGATACATTGGCTTTGTGCCAAACAGATCCATACAGCGCAGACAATTTCTGACGGGCGCCGCAGCCGGGGCGCTCGGCGGCTGGTCTTGCCGCAGCGCGAAGCCACGCCGTCCGAACGTGGTGTTCATCCTTACCGACGATCAGCGGTGGGACTGCATGAGTTGCGCCGGACATCCGTTCCTGAAAACTCCCAACATGGACCGCATCGCCGCCGAGGGCGCCCGCTTCCGCAATGCTTTCGTCACCACCTCGCTGTGTTCCCCCAGCCGCGCCAGCTTTCTGAGCGGGCTCTACGCCCACACGCACGGGGTGATGAACAATTTCACCGAATTCCCCGCCCACCTGGACAGCTTCCCCAAGCTGTTGCAGGCAGCCGGGTATCGCACCGCTTACATCGGCAAGTGGCACATGGGAGAAGACAATGACGAGCCGCGTCCGGGCTTCGATTATTGGGCCAGCCACCGCGGACAAGGCAAGTACTATGACACGGAATTCAACATCAATGGCCAGCGGCAGGTGCTGAAAGGCTATTACACCCACCGGGTGACCGACTTGGCCACAGACTGGCTCACCAAGCAAGCCCGCGCGCCTTTCGCCATGATTCTCGGGCACAAGGCGCCGCACGGCGTCTGGACTCCGGAACCCAAGTACGAACACGTTTATGACAACCTTGAGATCAAGAAACCGCCCACGGCGGACGTAGGACCCGGAAAGCCGAAGTGGGTGAAGGAACGCATCGCCACATGGCATGGCATCAACGGCAACCTGTACGGGACGAACGATTACGGCAAGTTCATACGCACCTACCATGCCACCATCCTCTCGGTGGACGATAGCGTCGGACAGGTTTATGCGACGCTGCAACGGATGGGCGAGCTGGACAACACGATCTTCGTATTCGCTTCCGACAACGGCTTCCTTCTGGGCGAGCATGGTTCGATCGACAAGCGCGTCATGTGGGAAGAGAGCATCCGGATTGCATTCTTGATGCGCTACCCGGGCTTGATCCGGTCGCCCCAGGTGATCGATCCCATGGTGCTGAATCAGGATCTTGCCCCCACCATCCTGGAACTGTGCGGAGTACCGGCCCGAGGTCCCATGCACGGGCGTTCGCTGAAGCCGCTGCTTGAAGGCAATGCCGCCAACTGGCGCAAGTCCTGGTACTACGAATACAACTTCGAGAACGAGTTTCCGTACACGCCGAACGTGCGGGGCGTGCGCACCGATGAATGGAAGTACATCCATTACCCCAACGGAGAGGGGCAACCGGAAACGCACCTGGCGGAACTCTACCATCTCAAAGACGATCCCCATGAAACCAAGAATCTGATCGACGCTCCGGAAGCCAAGGAAATGCTGGCCACCCTGAAGCGCGAACTCCGGCGCTTGCAGGAGGAAACCGGCGCGCTGCCCGACAAGATGCCGGTGAACCCGAAGTTGCGGATGGAAAACCCGGATCCGAAGATCCGGTGAAGCCTGCCTACTCGGGACGGTTGTATTTCAGCCAGGTATCGTAGGCGTGGCCGCGCGGCCCGGTGTACTTGATGGTTTCGAAAAACTCCGCGTTGCCGAGAATGCGCGGGTCGCCTTGCTCCCGCAACATGGTGGTCATGCGCTCGTACAGTTCCCGCTTCACTTTCGCATAGGACACGTCGTCGGCCAGGTTCTTGATGCAATCCGGATCGCTCTTGACGTGGTAGAGTTCTTCGGGCGGGCGCTTGCCGAAAGACATGCGGTAGTACTGGTCGAACTGGCCGAGCAGCGAGTCTTTGGTCGGGCTGGGGTCCACGTTGCGGTAACCCGTTTCGGGGTTGCCGGCGGGCCAGCGGTCCGGCTCGTAGTTGCGCACGTACAAGAACTCGTGCGTACGGATGGCGCGCACGGGGTAGCCCCAATCGTTGGGCCTGCCGAGGTCGTGACGTTCCTTGCCGATGAGCATGACGTCGCGGGTGGCGTCTACAATGCCGGATTTGGGCGATTTCAGAACATCCAGGAAGCTCTTGCCCGTCATGGTGGCGGCGGGTCTCACTCCAGCGGCTTCGCAGAAGGTGGGTGCGATGTCCCGGAAATTGATGAAATCATCCACTACGCGCCCGCCTTTCACCTGCGCGCCCCAGCGCACGGCCATGGGGACGTGGAACGCATCTTCATAAATTTGCCCTTTTACGCGCGGGAAGGGCATGCCGTGATCGGAGGTCGCCACGATCAGCGTGTTGTCGAGCTCGCCGATTTCCTCGAGTTTTTTGAGGACCAGGCCCAGATGATGGTCCACCCACTCGACTTCGAGGGCGTAATCCAGGAAATCCCGCCGGATCACCGGGCGGTCCGGGTAGTACTTGGGCAGCACAACTTCTTTGGGGTTTCGCCCCGCGCGAAGGCCGGAATCCAGTTCATAAGCGCGGTGCGGCTCGTGCGTGCCCAGCCAGAAGCAGAACGGCGCGCCTTTGGGCCGCTCCGCCAAGAAGTCCTCGAAGTTGCCGGCGTAGTCGCGGGGCGAGATCCCGTTATAAGGGGGCTTGAGGGTTCGCTTTTGGAATTCCTTGCCGGCCGGATTATGCGGCCAGCCGGTGGACTTGTAGTCGCCCGGTCCCCAACCTTTACCGGTGAGGCCGACCCAATAGCCGGCTTTCTCCAGCACATCCGGGTAGACGGCGAATTCGTTGGGGAAAATGCTGAAGTGGTTCACCGCCTCCTTCAGTTGCCAGGAGTTTCTGCCGGTCAGAATGCTGGCTCGCGAGGGCGAACATTTGGGGTTCGAAGTGAAACAGTTGGTGAACAGGACGCCTTCCCGCGCCAAGCGGTCGAAGGCCGGAGTTTTGATCCACTTGGTTCCGTAAGCCCCCGCGTGGCCTTTGCCCCAATCGTCCGCAATGAAGAAAAGAATGTTAGGGCGTTTGGACGTCTGCCCGAACGAGGCGCGCCGCAATGCCGGAACGGCCATTGCCAGCGTTCCGTAGTGCAAAAAGCTGCGCCGGGTTGGTGAAGAAGAAGATCCGCTTCGCATGATTAACGATTCTACCTAAGAATTCTCCGCTATGATGCGAGAGAACCATGGTTACGCCCATTCCCGCCGGCGAGCGGCTGGATCGGATGGCTCAATGGTGGAGCCGCCGGAACGATCGCGCTTTGTTCGGCTTCTCCCTCGGCGCCTACTTTCCGCTGAAACGGTACCCGGCCGGCTCGCGCGGCTTGAGCGGTCCGGTGCATCCGGAGGACATCGCGGTCGAAAGGTTTCTGGACGATACGGACCGTCTGTTCGATTTACACGAGCAAGCCGGGGGCGACCTGCTGTTTGCCGCCGCTCCGTTTTTCGGCGTGCCGTGGCTGGAAGCGGCGCTGGGTTGCGGCGTGGTAGCGGACCCAGTGACGGGTTCGATGCGGTCCGTGCCTCCCCCCGGATTCGAAGCGCATCCCCAAGTGCCGGACTTTTGCGATTCCCATCCCTGGGTGGCGAAGTTGCTCGAATTCATTCCCGCGCTCGAGGCTCGCAGCGCAGGGCGTTATCCGGTGGGGGTGACGTTGATGCGCGGCATCTCCGACCTTCTGTCGGCTTTATACGGAGGGGATAAGTTCGTCTACCGTATGATGGACGCCCCGGATGAGGTTCGCGGCGTGGTGGAGCGGCTGACCGAGTTCTGGATCCAGTTCGGCCGGCGGCTGCTGGAGAGCCTGCCGCTGTTTTATGGCGGCACGGGTTCGTTTCTGTATTGTCTGTGGAGTCCGGGCAAGCACATCTGGATGCAGGAGGACGCGGCGGCGCTGCTGTCGCCGCGCTTGTACGAGGAATTCATCCTTCCGGCGGACCGCGCCTTGGCGGCAGCGTTTCCGCGCACCATCGTGCATTTGCATCCGACACGCTTTATCCCCGTCAAACAATTGCTCGAGACGGAGCTCAGCGCCGTCGAGCTGCATATCGACCGGGACGGTCCGCGGGCCGAAACGCTGCTGCCGCACTACCAACGCGTGTTGGCCTGCAAGCCTCTGTACATCTGGGGCGATCTCACTGCCGAGGATCTCGATTTTGTTTTCTCCGCCCTGCCTGCGCAGGGTCTGGCCGTGGGCGTGATCGTCGAAAGCCCGGAGCAAGCCCGCTCGCTTTGGGAGGCCTACTGGCCGCGGCTTGCGGCGTCCGGCGGAAAGCCGAAGCCGTAGATCGCAATGCCGTAACGGCGTCCTTCGAGCTCCAGCACAGGCGAGGCGCGGAACTCCACCGCCACCTCCCCGCCCGGCGCCGGGGGAATGGTCCAGCGGGCGGTGTGCAAGCCCGGCCGGCCGAAACGGTGGGAGCCAACCAGACGGCCGTCGAGCCAAACCTCCAGTGTCGACACCCGGACGCGCTCCAACAACTGTGGCCCCACGTTCACCCGTACCTCGAATGCCCTCGCGCCCGGGGGGCGGGCCAGCGTGGCCGTGGCGCGCGGGCCTATCCAGCGGAAATACACATCGCGCGGGAACCAGCCATCCCCCAAGCGCCATACGGGCGCTGTGTTGTCCATCGTGATGTAGGGCGGCGGCGAGTCCCCCGGCATGCGCCGCATCACGGAGAGTCTTCCCTCGCGCGGGTCCCAGGCAAGCACTGCCGGGCTTGAGCGTGCCAGACACTGCCGCCCGGCGTCGCTGTCTAGAACGGCGGCCTCCAACCTCGGGTTGCCTGAGGCCAAACGGACCGCCGCTTGCACGCCCCATTCCGCAAGACCCGGCGGCGGCGGGTCGAAGGCGGCGCACTCCGGCACGCCTTGCTCTTGAAAGGCGCGCTGGAGCTGCGTGAAGTAAGCCCGGTGGTGGGCCGCCTCCAGTAGCGCCCAACCGCGTTGCCGCCGCATGGCCCAGTGGTTGGCCGCCAGCCAGACCAGCCCCGCCAGAACCAAGGTCTGCCAACGCCGCCGCTCCGCCAAACCGGCCACCGCAAGGGCGAAGAAAGCCAAAGGGACATAGAGGTAGGCCGCGTAGGTGCGCAGCGGCAGAAACAGGACCGGCGCCAGCAAGAGCCAGAAAGCTGCCGTTCCGAGCCACACCCGGCGGCCGCGAAATATCAAGGGCAGGGCGAGGGTCGCCAGACCCGCCCAGGGCAGCAGGAAAGCGCGCGAGGCGTAGAAGCTCACGGTGGTCTTCAGCGCCTCCCAAGTGAAAGTTAGCGTATACGCCTGCCCGGGGGAGCTGCGGGAAAACAGAGCCTGCGAGCCAAACAGCAGCGACACGCCGAAAAACGGCGCCAGCCGCAGCCAGCGCCGGCCGCCGAACTTCCATTCCAGGATCGCCAGCACCAGCGGCAGCATCACCGCCATTTCTTTGGATTTGTAGGCCAGCCAGAGGCACCCCCAGGCGGCCAGATAGCGCCGCGAAGCGTACGCCAGCAGGCACAGCAAGCAGAAGCAGGCGCATAGCAAGTCGAAAATGTACATCGGCTTCCACAAGGCGTCAAACGCCGCCATGGGGAACGCGAAGAACACCACAGCCGCCGCTGCCGCCCGCCGCTGGGAACCCAGCCGCCGCGCCAGCCGGTAGACCAGCCATACGTTGAGCCCATGCAGCAAATGCACGGCAGCCACGTACCAAGGAAATGACAGACCGGCCACCCGGCCCATCGCATAAAAGAAGAAATGCCCCACCGGGCGGAAGTTATGACGGTAGAAGACGGGAGAGAACAGGCGCCAGGCGAACTCCCGCCACGAGACGTATTGGGTCCAAAAAAGGTTGTCCAAATCATCGCCGCTGAACCAGCCGCGATATGCGGCCCGGTTGGCGATGAGAAAAAGCAGAAAGGCGGCGCCGAACAAAGCCGTCTGAACCCACTTCCGGCGGGCCGCGCTCGCCAGTGCGCCTGCAAGACGACGCCAAGCTGCCTCTTGTCCCGTGCCAAACTGGAAGTTCATGCCCGACTACGACGCCATCTTATTCGATTTCGACGGCGTGCTGGCCGACAGCGAGCCGATTCACTTTGCTTGCTGGATGGAAACGCTGGCAGACTTGGAGATCGACACGGATTGGGAACGCTTTTCGCGCGAGTGTGTGGGACTGTCTGAGCGCGCCACGTGCGAATACTTCCTGGCGCGCGCCCGTAAGCCCGCCACATTCGAGGAGATCTTCAGCCGGTATCCGCAAAAGCAGGAACGCGTGCGGCGGAGGATGCACGCCGCGCCTCCGGTGCCCGAGGAAACCGTGGATCTGCTAAAGAGCCTGAACGGCTACAAGCTGGCTGTGGTCTCCTCCAGCGGGCACGCGGAAATCGACCCCGTGCTGAAGGCGGCCGGCTTGTGGCCGCGCTTACAGGCGGTGATTTGCGGCGAAGACGTCGCCCGCCACAAGCCCGATCCCGAGCCTTATCTCAAGGCGGCGGCGGTGCTTTCGGCAGCCAAGCCCTTGGTTGTGGAGGACTCCGAGGTGGGCGTTCAGAGCGGCCTGGCCGCCGGCTTTGACGTGCTGCGCGTCGATCACGCCGCCCATTTGCCTTCGCTGCTGCGCGCCAAACTGGGCCTCTGAGGCCTGCCCGGCGAGCGCTCTTGTGGGTTGCGATAATCAAGCTGTCAAGCTGCGCTCCCATTTCTTTTCTTCGGCAGCGCCTGAGCCAGCGCCACAACCAGAGCGAGCGCCAGCCCGGCCGCCGAGAGAGCCCCTCCCAAGTAGACCGATCCGGGGCGAAAGACAAACTCAACCGCGTGGTCCCCCCTATCCAGAACCACGCCGCGCAGCGCGCCGAACACTTCCAGAACCGGTAATTCGCGGCCTCCGGCAATGGCTTTCCAACCCGGGTAGAAGGTATCGCTCAGAACGAGGAGCCCGCGGCAGTTCAGCCGGGCTCGCAGGCGCACCCGGTTTGGCGCGTCGGCGGCGAATTCCACCGGCGGCGATTCGCAGGGCTCCAGCTCGACCGGCGGCGATTGGTACAGCAGGGCCGTGCGTGCGGGATCGAAGGCCGGGTCCACCAGGCGGGCGCCGAGCAGCCATTCCTCGCCGACGGTCTCCGTTTGATGGACGACCCAAGCCCGGGGCTGCGCTCCGGGATTGGCGAACACCTTGACTCCGCCGGCGCCGCGAAACAGCTCGACTTGACCAGGGTGGGCCGGAGCGCTTCCCACGTGATGCGTCACGGCCAGGAGGCGCTGCCCCTCCGCCGTATGGCGGGGGATGCGCAGAAGGTTGGAGGATACGCCGGCGAAATATCCTTCCAGGACCGGGATCCCGTGCCAGTCTCCGAAATTCGTGGGGATATCCTGGTCATTGACGGTCGCGCGGCGCGGCCCCGGCGCCGCCCGCAGAAAAGCGGCGACGTCGTGGTTTTCCGTCAAGGCCCGGACGAATTTGTTGGCTTGGGGATCGTTACGGCTGGCAAAGCCCCGCGTGGCTGCCGGATAGAGCTCAGCCAGCGAGAGGAAGAGGACTGAGGAAATGAAGACCGAGCGCGACAAGGCGTTCCGCCGCCAGGCGGTCACCAGCACGGCCAGCAATAGCGCCGTAAGCCCCGCCACAATGATGCCATTGTCCAGTTCGGGGCGGAGCACCCAGGCGGCAGCCACCCCGGCGGCGGCAATGAGCAAGCCGCGGCGCCAGGCACGAATCCGCGGCAGCGAAAGACTCAATAGGCGATCGAACCCGTATGCCGCCAGCACGGCGAGCGCGAAGTTGAGCAGGTGAATGGCGCGAGCCGGAATTCGCGCCTTGTCCAACAGCGGCGCCCACGAATACAAAAGACCCTGAATCGGAGTGAAGGCGCCCAGAGCGTAAATGATGGCCGCCGCCGCCAGAGCCGTCATCCAGCGGACCGGCCTCAGGCGCCACCCCCTGGCGACGGCCAATAAGGCCAGCGAGACGATAACCACCCCCTGAAACGGCGTCGAGTCGGCGTGCCGCGCTGGGGAGAAAAACGCGATATCCAACAAGCCGCGCGGAGGCACCGAGTACACCGTGTACACGGTGTATGCGATGCTTTCGTTCCAGCCGATGCCGTCCGACATCCCCACCCAGCGCTTGGAGAGCCGTGCGTACTCGGCGGTCGGCAGAAGCTGAGCGGCTGCGACGAGCCCGGCCACGCCAAAACACAGCCATGCGGGCCGCAGTGCGCCGGCGCCCGTGCGCCAGACGGCGAAGACCCAACCCGCGGCCAAGGCGTAGGAGACCAGAACGGGGATCTCGTGGTGCCCGCTCAGCCACGCCATGCCGAGCGCCAGTCCGCACAGCGCCGCCTCCCCGTAGGGCCGGCTCCCCCGCACCGCGCGCAGGAAAAATAACGCAATTACAGGAGCCCAGACCGCGCCGTTGGCCACGTCGAGCCAGGGAATCGAGCCGAGGAATCCGCCAAAGGCGAAAGCACACGCCGCCAGTATGGACGCCGCCCGGCTGCGCCGGAGGTGACGGCAGAGCGCATACGCCGCCAGCGCCGCTATGACCCTAACCACGATGTAATACCAGTTCAGCAGCCGCCAATCGAGATAGCCGTCCTTGAGAGGCAGCCGGCACAGCAGCAAATTCAGCGGGTAGAACGCGCCCGGCTGCGTCTGGCCGATCACCGGTTGACCGGCCCACTGGTTCGGAGCCCACAAGGGGAAGCGCCCGGCGTGCATTTCGGTGGCGATGAATTGCAACCGGGGGATCTGGATGTAGGCCATGTCCGGATGGTCGAACCAGACATACTCGCCGGAGAAAGCGAGCTTCCAGTAGAAGCCGGCGCAGATGGCCGCCAGCAGCGCCGGTCCGGCAATCCATCGCCCTAGCCGGCTCAGAGGCCGCATGGTGCTCATTTCGTCCAGGTTAGCCCATCATCGCCC
>Ga0272446_1004220_pt1 | contig 17196 bp, 16 predicted proteins | sample YNPCB0061_FD_194587 | JGI IMG/M metagenome (GOLD analysis project Ga0272446, IMG submission 194587) | Hot spring microbial mat communities from Yellowstone National Park, WY, United States - YNP-CB-006-1 | ecosystem: Environmental > Aquatic > Thermal springs > Hot (42-90C) > Sediment | place... | reverse complement strand
ACTACGGTTACAAGTTTGGTCAAGAAGAAGAGACCTACAACATCGTGGCTGCTCACGGTTACTTTGGTCGGTTGATCTTCCAATACGCCAGCTTCAACAACAGCCGTTCCTTGCACTTCTTCCTGGGCGCTTGGCCAGTGATTGGCATCTGGTTTACGGCCTTGGGGGTGAGCACGATGGCGTTCAACCTGAATGGTTTCAACTTCAACCAGAGCATCATGGACTCTCAGGGTCATGTGGTGAACACCTGGGCGGACATTCTGAACCGTGCCAACATCGGTTTCGAAGTGATGCACGAGCGGAATGCGCACAACTTCCCGCTGGACTTGGCGGCTGGTGAAGCGACTCCGGTTGCGCTGCAAGCTCCTGCCATCAATGGCTAAGTTCTAAGCATTCTGTTTAGTGTGTGATGGAAGCGCTGCCCTTTGGGTGGCGCTTTTTTGTTCTAAAACTCTGGCGTACTCCCATTTCGGTAAACTTTAATTTCAATGCTGGAAATCGCTAGAGTAGGGGAGTATTCTAAATAACAAGAAGCGTTGATGCTTCTCATTCAAATCGAATAGTTCAGCCTACGTTAAAGAGGAGGTTCGTTATCGATTTAACGTCTGAATCTATCTCGTCAAGGGAAGCAGCATTCAACCAGGTTGTTGATATTTCCTCAACCCAACGATAGGGAGCACTGCGATCGATGCCCAGAGGCGAATGTTTACACAAACGACGGCATTGAAGCATCTCTAGCTATATCAACAGAAGAGAGGAGATCCCTCACAGAGACCGTTCTGGATGCTGCTAGCATATTTAGTTCGTGCCATTTGACAAATCAACTGTTAGTTTAGATAGCTCCGAAAGCGTTGCTTAATGCCTTCGGGGCTATCTGTTCTTTGTGATGAGAAAGACTCAAAATAGTTGACTGGGCTACCACCGCAAAGCGGGACAAAAAGGAACGCAGTTCCTTTTTGTATCCTCTAATCCATCCCGCCTTAAGCGGATACCCGTTGACTGACTAGATGGCGATTGGAGTTGAGCAAAACTTTGATGATGTGAGAGGAAAAACGGCGGCAAGACTCGCTCCCTTGTTGAAAATTGATAGCTTGTCTATCTCATGCCAAATCTGTTGCCAGCAGTCCGTTTCTTCATTCAATCTATCCAGGCGGACTACTTGTATGACTGGGGCAGGCTGGTGCAATCCGCCCCGGTAGGGAGAGCCCGCCGGTCAGGCGGATGTTTTATTTGCTGAGTTTGCTCGGATCCAGATTAATAAAGGGTACGGTGTTGCCGCCACCCATCACTGTAGGAAACCGACCGTCCCATTTTTCGATCGCCTGCTTCTGCAACAGTTCCGGCGTCAGGGTTTCTCGCAGCAGGCGTTGGGCTTCGGCCTGGCCCTTGGCCCGGTTGACGTTGGCTTCCGCTTCCTGTTCGGCTTCCTGGGCGATATAAACAGCTCGCTGGGCCCGTTGTTCGGCGATTTGCTTCTCTTCGACTGCTTTCGAGAATTCGGTCGAGAAGGTCAAGTCTACCACGCTGGTGTCCAGCACAATGATGCCGTACTTTTCCAGGCGCCCCCCTAAGGCCGCATCAAAGTCCTGCTTCAGTTCATCCCGCTTGGTAATCGCCTCCTCTACGGTGCGACGGGCAGCGGCGATTTTGAAGGATTCCTGGGTTTGGGGAGCGATAATCTTGGCCACAATGTTTTGCAGCGTGCCTTGCTTCCGCCGGATTTCCACCACTTGTGTTGGATCTAGGCGGAAGTTGATGGCAAAGCTGGCCGTCAGTTGCTGCAAGTCTTTAGTGGAACTCTGGGCCGGCACTTCAAACTTTTGTACGGTCACATCGTAGATGTCTACGGTAGAAATCAGGGGCGGCTTCAGGTGAATTCCCTCCAACAGGGCGCCATCCTGAGCCTTGCCTAAAATGCTCAAAACCCCTGCTTCTCCTGGATTGATTACGACAAATGAATTCAAGCCCAGAAGGACAACAATGCCCGCCAGTACCAGTCCAACAGTGGTTAACCAACTCGGTCTTTGTCCGTTCACGGTCTCTTGCCCTGTGTGTCACGTCGTATTGACAATAGGCGATCGCGTAGGGAGTGCTGACAAATCAGCCGGAATTTCTTAGGGTTGACCCAGCACGATGTAAGGCGAGCTGATGGCTGCCATCCGGCCCGCTTGCACCAGCGCTTGATAGACCGTGGCCACCACCTCTGCTCGGGTGGCCTGCCGCAGCGGGTTCAACTGTCGCAGATTGGGGTAATTCACCACCAGACGGCTCTGGGTTGCCGTTGCCACTTCGTCCTGGGCGTTTTGGGGAATTGTTCCCCGGTCATCGTAGGCACTCAAAAGGGCCATATCGCCAACGGGTAAACTGAGGCCGCTGACTAAGGACAGCCAGACCTGCAGTCGCAGGACATTTTGGTCGGGTTGGAAGGTGCCATCGGGAAAGCCGGAAATGAATCCCCCCCGATAGGCCTGGTCGATCGCGGGTCTGGCCCAATGATTGGCTGGCACATCGGGAAACTGGATGGCAGTTCGGCGGGGACCAGGGTTGAAGGCACGGGCGACGATGGCGGCGTATTGGGCCCGACTGATACTGGCATCGGGTTGGAAACTGCCGTCGGCAAAGCCGCTGACAAAGTTCTGACTGGCCATGCGCTGAATAAATTCCGCCGCCCAGTGGCCCTGGATATCGGTAAAGGCGGTGGTGGGCGCATCCATCTGGACAATCGCTGTAGAAGCGATCGCAGGAGCCCGATTGAGCGCCACCAGGGCTTGATAGATTAGCGCCGACACCTCGGCCCGGCTGATGTCGCGCAGGGGTTCCAACTGGTGCACATCGGGATGGTTGACCACAATGCGCCGCTGGGTTGCCGTCGCCACTTCATCGCCAGCGTAGTTGGGAATCTGGCTGCGATCGCCATAGACCGACAGCACATCCAGCACTCCGCCGCTTAATCCCAACCCATTTACCAGCGCCACGATCGCCTGCACCCGTGTCAAATTCTGGTCAGGCCGAAAGGAACTGTCGGGATAGCCGGCAATAAAGCCCATGCGATTGGCCTTGGCAATGGCGCTGTAGGCCCAAAAGGTTGGGGACACATCGACAAAATTAGTGGCAGGGCGGGTCAGGGGCAGATCAAAGGTGCGAGCCAGCATCGCTGCATACTGGGCTCGGGTCAGCGGCGCATCCGGTTTAAAGCTGCCATCTGGAAAGCCACTGATATACCCCTGGCGGACCAGTCCCTGAATGAAGCCAGCAGCCCAATGGCCGCGGGTATCGGCAAAGCCATCGGCTGGGACGGTTGGGGTCGGCGTCGGGGTTGGCGTAGGAGTGAGACTGGGGGTCGGCGTGGGGGCCAAGGGGGCCAGCACCAGTGTGGCCAGCGGCAAGTCGCTGACTCCCAATTCAATCGCCCCTTGCACTTTCATTGGGTTGACCTGGTTGCCAACGGACAGCACCGTTCCAGGTGTGCCATTCTGAATATCCCACCGGACGCTCTCTCGAAAAATATTACCTGCCGGATCCTGCCGTCGCCCCAGATCCGGCATCGCCTTTTCGGTTATGACCAGACCGGCTTCCTGACTGCGTTCCACCAGATTATTGCGCAGCACCGGTCGACAAGATCGGTTGAGCACAATCCCAGCCCGATTGTCCGACACCTGATTATCCGTCAGCAGCGGAGCCGCACTATCGCCAATGGCAATGCCAAAGCCCGTCTCCCGACAGACATTGCGCCGCCATTCCCCTTTGGCATTCCGCACAATAGAAAAGCCGCTGGCCGCATTCCGCAGCACCACGTTGTCCGTCACTACGGGATTGGCTGTGCCAGTGGCCAGAATGCCTTCCCGCTTGCAATTGGTCAAGGTGCAGTTGACCACTATCGGGCTGCTTGATTCGATCCAGACGCCCGTTCCTAACCGCTCTGGATTGGTCACCGTCACCCCCCGGAGTTGGGCATTGCTTTCCAACCGCAGGGTGGTGTTCTGTGTTGCAAAGATGGGACTGGTAAACTGACCACCTCCCAGAATCACAATGCCATTGCCTTTAGTGGACTCATTGCCCACCAGGGTCACTCCGGCGGGCAGCACCAGGGGAAAGGTTTCGCCGGTCGTGGCTTGATAGGTTCCTGCTGCCAGTTGAATGCGGCTGCCGGTAACCGCCAATTCCAGGGCGCGCCGAATGGTCTTCAAGGGAGCGGTTTGGCTTCCACTGTTGCGGTCATTACCAGCAACCGGGTTGACATACAGCAGGGTAGGGGAAGATTGCACCATGAGCTGACTGGCTAAGCCAAAACTATCTAAGCTGAAACTGTCTCAACTGAAATCATCTAAACCGAAACAATGTAGGGTGAGTAAACCGCCGCTATCCGTCCAGACCGTACCAGCCCCTGATAGACCATTGACGCCACTTCCGCTCGAGTGGCAGCCCGCTGGGGATTGAGCTGGCGGACATTGGGGTGGTTGACCACTAATCGGGCTTTGGTGGCTGCTGCGACTTCATCCTGGGCATTTGGGGGAATGGCATTGCGATCGTCATAGGCGCTGAGGGCGCTGACATCCCCTGGTGATATCTTCAAGCCGCTGACAAGAGACAGCAAAACTTGCAGCCGCAACACTGAATCGTTGGGTTTGAAAGTGCCATCTGGAAAACCGGAAATGAACCCGCCCCGATAGGCTTGCTCGATCGCCGGTCTGGCCCAATAATCCGCTGGCACATCGCTGAACCGAATCGGATCCCGCAATGGCGTGGGATTAAAAGCACTGACAATTAAGGCGGCATATTGGGCCCGGTTGATACCGATATCCGGTCTAAAACTGCCGTCTTCAAAGCCGCTGATCAGATTCTGACTGCCCAGACCCTGGATAAATTCGGCAGCCCAATGACCGGTAATGTCGGTGAACAGCGGCGGTGGCACATCCACCTGGACAATATAGGGAGAAACAAGAGCTGGTAAGCGGCTCAGGGCCACCAGGGCTTGATAGATCAGCGCCGACACTTCTGCGCGGGTGATGTCGCGCATGGGGTTCAGTTCAGTCAAGAGGGGATAGTTGACCACCATCCGTCGCTGGGTGGCGGTTGCCACCTCGTCCCTGGCATAGTCGGGGATGGGGACGCGATCACGATAGTAGCGCAGCACATCCAACACCCCACCAGTAAAGTTCAACCCATTCACCAGAGACACGATCGCCTGCACCCGGGTCAAGTTCTGATCCGGTCGGAAGGAATTGTCCGGGAAGCCGGAAATAAAGCCCATCCGGTTGGCCTTGATAATGGCGTTATAGGCCCAGAAAGAGGGAGGAACATCAATAAAATTGGTGGCCGGCCGGATCAGATCCTGGTCGAAGGTGCGAGCAATCAGGGCGGCATACTGGGCCCGGGTCAGCGGTGCGTCTGGTTTGAAGCTGCCGTCTGGGAAGCCGCTGATATATCCCTGGCCGACCAGACCCAGAATAAATTGCTCCGCCCAGTGTCCCTTAATGTCGTTGAGGGCGCCCGGAGGAGTAGGGGTGGGGGTCGGTGTTGGTGTGGGAGAGGGCGTGGGTATGACGCTGCCATCCGCCTGGCGGATTTCAATGGGTCCCTGGAGTTTTTGCAAATCCAGTTCATTGCCCACACAGATAACAGTCAGGTTGGTGCTGTTTTGAATATCAAACTGGGTGTTACTGCGAAAAATATTGCCCCCCAGGTCTTGGGTATTGCCCAGATCCGGCAACGCCCTTTCCAAAACTACCAGGCCGGTCTGTTGACATCGTTCCAGCAGGTTGTTCCGCAACACTGGGCGGGCCGCCCCACCCACCACCACTCCGGCCCGGTTGTCGGCCAACTGATTGCCGATCAGCAGGGGTGCGGCATTGTCCCCCACGGCAAAGCCAAAGCCCGTATCCCGACAAACGTTGCCCCGCCATTCTCCTTTGGCGTCCCGCACAATGGAGAACCCGTTGGCCGAATTTTGCACCGCCACGTTATCGATCACGGTGGGCTTGGCCGTACCAGTGGCAAATACACCTTCCCGCAGGCACTGGGTAAAGGTGCAGTTGGCCACCACCGGATTGGTCGATTCAATCCAGACGGCTGTGCCCCGGCTGACTGGATTGGTAACGGTGACTCCCCGCAATTGGGCGTTGTTTTCCATCCGGATAGTGATGTTCTGGCCAGCAAAGGTGGGGCTGAGGGTGCGACCACTGCCCTGAATCAAGATGCCCTGGCCTTTGGTTGCTTCGTTGCCTAGTACCACCACTCCAGCCGGAATTACCAGGGGAAAAATCTCGCCGCTGGTGTCCTGATAGGTGCCAGTGGATAGCTGAATCCGGGTACCGGACGCCGCCTGTTTTAAGGCCCGTGTGATGGTCTTAAACGGCGAGTTTTGGGCGCCAGTGCCGCTGTCATTGCCGCTGGTGGGATTGACGTATAGCAGAGAGGGGGCTGACTGAACCATCGTCTGTAGAGAAGGGTTGAGTGGATAGATGTGAGGCTCTGTTGATTATGCCTGGGATCTCCCGTCTCGCGATCGCCTGTTGCATTCATTGACAATTGGTTCATTCACTACAATGGGAGAACGGCATTAATTAGGAGAGCGGCATTGTCAGCCGTGCCAGTTACCCTGCTAGACTCTAATCAACTGGCACTGAATTGTGCCCCCCGACTCTTTGGGAGTCTAGAAATCTGTTCTTTGCATTGTGAACGAACCAGGATGCTGATTTTTGCTGTTGTTGTCAATTTCGCCCTGGGTTGTCTTTACCTGTTCATTGCCCAGCAGATCTGGAAACTCCGGCGGCGGTTAATTCAGGCATCCGATGCATTACTGTCGGCTGAGCGGTCGGTTCATCAGGTGTTGTATGGGGCTCCCGACTTCATCTACAAAGGCAAAGCTGGGTCCCGTTTGCTGCGAGACAAATATCGGGTTCTGGAGGTTAAGGTGCAGCGGGCTCAGCAAGCGATGACGTTGCTTGGGCTGGGTAACCTGCTCCTGCAACGGCGTTTGCCGCTGTTACCCAAGGCCGCAGCCAGTCGTCGTCGATCGACTTCCAAAAGTCAAAAGTAAAAACCATTGGCGATCAAGGCCATAACATCAAGGCTATAACATAAAGTGGCAGCAGCTTCCTGACCCATTTTGGACCTGATTGGTCAAGACTTCGGTAGATTAGAAAGTGACCTAGGACGCACTTATGTCAAACAATCGCTCTGGAATATTTATTGCAGGACTACTGATTGGTGGCGTGGTTGGGGCTGTGACTGGGCTGTTGCTAGCTCCTCGATCCGGCCGTGAAACTCGGAAACTGCTGAAAAAGTCTGCCGATGCCTTACCGAATCTGGCCGAGGACTTGTCGTCAACCATGCAGGTGCAGGCTGATCGGCTCTCTGACTCGGCCCTGCGCAATTGGGACTCAACCCTAACCCGCTTAAAGGATGCGCTTTCTGCCGGTATAGAGGCGACTCAACAGGATCTAGAACTGTCTCAAAAACCGCCAGCCAATCTCCCCAAAGAGTCTCGCTCTCCTGTCCATGACCACTCGCGATAGGCCAGTATTGTGACCGATCCTCTCTTCTGGCTCGTCCTATCTCTCCTATTCGTTACCGTCAGTTTGACGGTTATGGTTGTTGTGGCCATTCCAGCCATGATGGATTTAGCCCGGGCAGCCCGGAGTGCTGAAAAGCTATTTGAGACCCTGCGTCGGGAGTTTCCACCCACTCTACAGTCCATCCGCTTGACTGGCATGGAGATCAGCGACTTGACCGACGATGTTAGCGAAGGGGTTCAAAGCGCAGGTAATGTCGTGAAACAGGTCGATCAAAGTTTAAGTCAGGTCCGCAGTCAGGCCCAGAAAGTAAAAGCTGGAACCCGCAGTGCCGTGGTTGGCTTGAAAGCTGCCTGGAAAACCTTAACCGGGCCACAAAAGCCCACACCGCCACGGCGATCGCCGGATCGACTGCCCCCGACCCGTTCTGAATTTGAACTACCTGCTAACTATCCAGAGCAGTTGGAGCAGCGTCCCAGTTCCAATCACTCCGTTGCCGACCTACCCGTTCAGCCGCCGATCACGGCTCAGCCAACCGACGGCGCCCCATCACCAGAAACCAATGGCGTGAGTCCTCGACCGCTTGCCGATGAGGTTCACGAATTTCCAACCGCTGTCTCTTCCCCCCGTTCTCCGGAAACTTCGTCCGCAGTCAGCCTGCCGTCTTCAACCAACGAAGTTCCGCTTGCCAAGCGGGGAGACCAGTCTACATCTGCAGCGCCCGCTCCGCCTGAAGAAGCTTGGCCAGATTACTAGCGGAGGCAGGCTCTGCCTTGGACCGAGAGCAGTCCCACGGGTTGGTCAGTGATTGACCTTACCTGCCTGACCGATCGCCGGATACACACAAAAGCAGCCCCTGCAACTAGGATCAGGAAAGTCACCCTAATCAGGCTGTCTAACAAGAATTGCCATGTCTGAGCATTCTCCGGAGGTTGAAAACCCTCAGCTACAAGCCTTGAGCCATGAACTGGATGAGGCCATCCTCAGTTTTGATGACATCCAGGCAGAGCTGAATTATCGACAGGCCCAAACGGCTTTGCAGCACCTGATTGAGAATCTGGATCTGAACTCTGCTGAACGGCGGGGGTTGGAACCAGAAATTGGCGGGCTGCAATTCATGATGGATAAATTGGAGCACCGGGTGGTCCATATTGCCGCTTTTGGCATGGTGGGCCGGGGCAAATCATCCCTGCTGAATGCCCTGCTGGGGGAAGCGGTGTTTGAAACTGGCCCGATCCACGGTGTCACCCGTACCTATCAGACGGCCAATTGGAATGTCACGCAGGAGGCGATCGCGGGTAGCGATCTCTCCCTAGTGCGCGTAGCCCTGCCCAGTGTAGGCCAGTCCCATATCGAGCTAATTGACACCCCTGGCATTGACGAAGTGCATGGGGAAGCACGGGAAGCCATGGCCCGTCAGGTGGCTCAACAGGCAGACCTGATCCTGTTCATTGTGGCTGGCGACATGACTAAGGTTGAGTTCCAGGCCTTGTCGGATCTGCGGAACGAGAGCAAGCCTATTCTGCTGGTGTTCAACAAGATTGATCAGTACCCAGAGGCAGATCGCTTGGCGATTTACCAAAAAATTCGGGATGAGCGGGTGAAGGAATTACTGTCACCGGATGAGATTGTCATGGCAGCCGCCTCTCCCCTGGTCGCCAGAGCTGTCCGCCGACCCGATGGCAGTATGGCGGCTCACCTCAGTACCGGCACCGCCCAGATCGAGGATTTGAAGCTGAAAATCCTGGAAATCCTGCACCGGGAGGGCAAAGCCCTGGTTGCTCTCAACACCATGCTGTTTGCCGATGATGTGAATGAGCGAATTGTTGAGCGCAAAATCGAGATTCGTGACCAAAGCGCCAACCGCATCATCTGGAATAGCGTCATGACCAAAGCCGTGGCGATCGCTCTGAATCCGTTAACCGTGGTGGACATTGTCAGCAGTGCCGTGGTTGACGTGGCCATGATTCTCTCCCTGTCCAGGCTCTACGGTATGGCCATGACCCAGCAGGGAGCCCTAAGTTTGCTGCAAAAGATTGCCCTGACCATGGGCGGCATCAGCGCCAGTGAGCTGCTAGCCAATCTGGGCCTGAGTTCACTCAAAGGGCTCTTGGGCTTGGCAGTTCCCGCCACCGGCGGAGTGTCCCTGGCGGCCTATGCGTCGGTTGCCATCACCCAGGCCGGCGTGGGTGGCGTCTCTTCCTATGCCATCGGTCAGATCACCAAGACCTATCTAGCCAACGGTGCCACCTGGGGACCGGATGGACCTAAGTCTGTGGTGACCCGGATCCTGGCCTCTCTGGATGAAGCCTCCATCCTTAGCCGCATTAAAGAGGAGTTGCGGGCCAAACTGGATCTGAGTCAGCGTTGTTGAAGACAATTGACACCCAGCGGAACCTACATCAATGTGGTCTTGTTTTGCCCGCTTTTCAGAAGAAGTCAAAGCAGGGCATTGCTACCCCTAAACAGGATATTGAGTTGATCGAAACAAGACTGGAACGAGCTAAAAAACATTATTCGCAGAACTACAGCAACCAGTAGGGAGAGTTAAATATGACTCAAGAAATTAGAGTACAAACCAGCGGTGGTAACGTCTTTGCAGATTTGAGTTTAGAGAATGCCGACGAATGGCTGGTTAAGGCAGAACTCGCGCGTAAGATCGGCAGTATTCTTACTGAGTAGCCAATGACTCAAGCTGAGGCAGCAGAGGTGTTAGGAATTGGCCAACCTAAAATCTCAGCCCTGATCAATGGAAAGTTAGCAGGCTTTTCGACAGCACGGCTCTTTCGCTTCCTCAATGCTCTGGGGCGAGATGTGGAAATCATCGTAAAACCTAAGGCCCATTCACAAGCTCGAACCCGTGTTGTTGTCTCATGATGTTGATTGCGGATCGGTCATGCTGTTGTGTCAACCGCCTGCGCCCCTGAAACCGGGCGATTTGTTGCATGTTGTGGCTCCCAGTGGGGCGTTGCGAGAACGAACTGCCTTTGATCAGGGCGTCGAAATTTGGCGATCGCGGGGCTATCGGGTGGACCTGATGCCCGGTGTGGAGGACTGCTGGGGCTATCTGGCTGGAACGGACCTGAGCCGACGCCAGCAATTGTGGCAGGCTCTCATCCACCCCGACTGTCGGGGTGTCCTCTGTGCTCGTGGTGGTTGGGGGGGAGCCCGGTTGTTGGAAGACTGGTCCTGGCCCCAGACCGATCCTAAGTGGTTGATTGGTTTTTCCGACATCACCAGTCTGCTGCTCAGTCTCAGCCAACGGGGGATCTCTGGAGTCCACGGGCCGCTATTGACAACGCTGGCTGCCGAACCAGGCTGGTCCCAACAACGGCTATTTGACTGGGTGGAAGGGCGGCCTCTGCCCCCGCTTAAGGGACAGGGTTGGGGCGGCGGACAGGCTACCGGCCTGTTGTTGCCCATGAACCTGACCGTGGCGACCCAACTGCTGGGAACCCCCATCTTGCCAGCCCTTGCGCCAGCCCAGGTGATCCTGGCGATCGAAGATGTCACCGAGGCTCCCTATCGGATCGACCGGATGCTGACCCAGTGGCGACTAGGTGGCCATTTCCAATCCGTAACGGGCATTGCCCTGGGCCGCTTCAGCCAGTGCGATCCACCCCCCAAGATCCCTAGCTTTTTGGTTGAGGACGTCCTGCGCGATCGCCTCTCCGACCTGGGGATTCCCATCGTTGCCGACCTACCCTTTGGCCATGATGGCCCTAACGCCGCTCTGCCAGTTGGGGTGTTAGCCTGCCTGGACGGTGACCAGGGCAGCTTACAGGTGGAGGCCACGGTCTGACATAACACAATCGTTAAAAACACGCCTAAATTGGGAATTTCGTCCAACAATGGAGGTAGATGCATTCCACTGTGTTGACACAGTGATCCATATGGCTTACGTATGCGAGTTGGGCCCCCATCAGCGGGTTTATCTAGACAACCAGGGCGCACAGACCATTGTCACCACTATGAGCGGTGGACCGGGACAGCAACAGCAGGCCAGTTGTAGTTTTCAAACCGGGAATTGGACTGCTTCCCCAGAGTTGTATCAGGTGCCGAGTGGGGTAGTGGTGAAGATTGCCACTGCTACGGGCGATCGCCTGATTCAGATCCAGGGTGGCAGCATGAGCCTGATGGGAACGGGCGCTAGCGTCGGTGGTCAGCAAATGCAGGTGCAGCAAACGGCCAGTATGCCTGCCGCCGCGATGCCAACCATGCAACCGATGCAGCCGATGCAACCGATGCAACCGATGCAACCGATGAAAATGGGTGATATGCAGATGAGCCTGAATCCCATGGAAATGCGGATGGGCGATATGGCCATGCAGATGGGGACGGCAGCATCGGCTAGTGCTTCGACATCCGGAACCCGACGATTTTGTAGTCAGTGCGGTGCTGCGGTACAGCCCAGCGATCGCTTCTGTTCCAGTTGTGGTCATGGGTTGGGCTAGACCGGAAAACAGGAGCGGAAGTAGGGAAAGCGAAGGAGGCGTGAATGATGCAGGCGTGGAACACTGATCCATGGATCCTGACGTATCCACACCTTGTCTCGCCCTACACCGAAGCTCAATGGCAACAGATCCAGGCTCTTGGGGCCACAGTCGAAACTCATCTCCAGCGCCTTGACGTTCGCCTGACCATGGGGGGAGAACCCACCTTTGTTTCGGCAACGGACTTTGAATCGGCCCAATGGCGAATCGACGCCTTGGGCGAGCAGAAACAGGCGATCGCCAGCCAGTTACAGCAACGGTTACAACAGCGCTTCTGCCCAGCCGGATCACTACTGCATGCTGGCATCGGCAAGCTTTATGCCGGAGAAACTGAACCCCGTTGGGCGCTGGGCTGCTACTGGCGGCAAGATGGCGTTCCGATTTGCCGCTATCCCCATGTGCGGTGGGATAATGCTCCGACAACTGCAGCGACCCCGGAAACGGCCCACCAGTTTATGCAGCAATTGGTGCAGCAGTTGGGCGTTCCGTCGGTTTGCATCCTGCCGGTGGTGGAACCCGAAACGCATCTGCTGGTTGGTTATACCCTGCCTTTGTTGCCCGTCCTACGGGATGGTCAGTTGCGCTGGAGCAGTTGTCGCTGGACGGTGCCGGACAATCAGTTGGTTCTGTTGCCTGGTCGATCCGCGATTGGCCTACGGTTGCCCTGGCAACAATTGCCACCAGTCGAAACTCTGGAATTAGAGGAAACTGCCCCGCTGGCGGCGGCTCCGACTGGCACCGGGCCAGACATCGTAGAGTCGGCGCCCAATTCCATTCGGGTGGCGCTCAGTCTGGAAATCCGGCAAGGCCAACTCTGGGTTTTTATGCCACCCTTTGCCTCTGCCCGCAGCTATGTGGACGCGATCGCGGCGATTGAAACCACCGCTGATCGATGCGGCCTGTCAGTTCGCATTGAAGGTTATCCCCCCCCCAGTAATCAAGGGATTTTGGGCTTCCAAATCACCCCCGATCCGGGTGTCATTGAGGTTAACATTCAACCGGCCCAGACCTGGAATCAATTGGTGCAGATTTACCTTGCCCTGCAGGAAGAAGCCCACCAGTGTGGCTTAGGGGCGATCAAGTATTTGCATGATGGCCGGCCGGTCAATACCGGCGGCGGCGCCCACATCACCCTGGGTGGTAGCACTCCCCTGGACAGTCCCCTGTTGCGGCGACCGGACTTGCTGCGTAGCCTGATCAGCTACTGGCAAAACCATCCCAGTCTGTCTTATCTATTCGCGGGTTTATTTGTGGGGCCCACCAGTCAGTCTCCCCGGCTGGATGAGGCTCGCCATGAAAGTCTCTATGAACTGGAACTGGCCTTTCAGTTCTTGCAACCAGGGCAGGATGTTCCCCCTTGGCTGGTCGATCGCCTGCTGCGCAATCTCCTGATTGATGTCACCGGCAACACCCACCGCACCGCCCTGTGCATTGACAAGCTGTTCCCAGTTGACAATCTGCCGAATCAACTGGGGTTGCTGGAATTTCGTAGCTTTGCCATGCCGCCCCACGCCCACATGAATCTGGTGCAACTGCTCCTGGTGCGATCGCTGGTGGCCTGGTTCTGGGCCCAGCCCTACACCGAACCGCTGATCCGCTGGGGCACCACCCTCCATGATGCCTTCCTGCTGCCTTACTATCTGGAGCAGGACTTCCAGGCCGTCCTGGCGGATCTGCGAGCAGCCGGATATGAGTTTCAGGCCGAGTGGTTTAGGCCCTTCTGGGATTTTCGTTTTCCCAGCTACGGCCAGATGACCTGCCAGGGCTATCACGGCGAAACCTTCCAGCTAGAACTACGCCATGCTATCGAACCCTGGCATGTGCTGGGCGAAGAAATGACCCATAACGGCACCGCCCGGCTGGTTGACTCCTCGTTGGAACGCCTCCAGGTGAAGTTGGTGCACCAGTCTTCGGGGCTGGCCTTCCCCTTGCTCTACACCATCACCTGCAATGGCTACCCCTTACCGCTGCAAGCGACAGATACCAGCCAGGTGGTTGTCGCTGCCGTTCGCTATCGGGCCCGTATGCCCAGTCAGATGTTGCATCCCGCCATCAGTCCCCATGTGCCGTTACGCTTTGATGTGGTGCATCTCCAGAGCGGGCGATCGCTGGGGGGCTGTTTTTACCATGTTGACTCGCCCAATGGCGAACCTTACACCCATTTCCCGACCGATCCTGATGCTGCTAGTCGCCGTATGGCGGAACGGTTTGTGCCCCACGCAGGAGAGCCACAGCCTGTCCTGCAATCATCTTTGGCGATCCATTCCGACTATCCTAAGACACTAGATTTACGATGGGCTCAACCATCTACTCCTGAAACCGAGGAACAGGGCGTTACCTTGAGCAGTATTAAGCCTTGACCTTGCCCAAGACTTTGGTTTTACCTAGGTCCACAGGTGAGACCTGCGCCGGTGCGGGACTGGCTGGCTCAGACCTGCTCTAAGGACTTTTCTAGCCAGGTTTATAGCTCCCTCGCTGTGCGGTAAAGTTACAGATATGTATGACGATGACGATCTGACAACCCTTGATATTGGGGAAGATTTAGAAAGTCCGCTGGATCAGATGGGGGCAGTTGATGCTGATACTGCCGAACCCCCACCCGATCCGGAGGAAATGTTGGCGTTCCTGGAATCCAGCAACCCCAACCAGCGGATGTTGGCCACTCGGGCCTTTTGTGAACTGCAAGATGAGCGGGCCATTCCCCATTTGATTCGCCTGCTGCTTGATCCCTGTCCTTTAGTACGGGTCAGTGCCGCCTACGCGCTGGGGCGCAATCCCAGTTTTGATGCGGTTGAGCCCTTAATTGAGCGCTACATCGAAGACTTTAATGGCTACGTCCGTAAGGGTGTGGTGTGGGCTTTAGGGAACTGCCGCGATCGCCGTTCCCTACCCACTTTGATTGATGCGCTGAAAACCGATATTTCAGCTGTGCGGCTGTGGGCTGCCAGCGCCCTGGCTCAAATGGCGTCGGTGAATTACGACGCAGTGATTGCCTCCCTGCCACCCTTAATTGAAGCCATGCGACAGGACTCAGTGGCAGCCGTTCGGAGTAATTGTGCTTGGGCCGTTGGCCAACTGTGCCGGGAAATGCCCTCCAATGTGGTCTATGCCACGGCGATCGATGCCCTGCTGGAAACCCTGGTCGAAGACGAGGACTTGGGCGTCAGGGAGGATGCCAGGGCCGCTCTTCTGAAACTGGGTGATGCCCGTGGCTTGCAAATTATTGAAGAACTTGAACGGGACGGCTTTTTATAAAGCACTAACAGTTTAACCACCTTTCAAGGGTTGCTGCTTATCCCCTCGCCTGGCAGGAACTAGGGGCAAACTGCTGCGCTGCCGCGTCCTGGCAATCGCAGCAGCGAGGGAGTTGAGCACTGCGTATTGCACATCACAGTGTTAACGTTTGCTAAGTTTAGTTGTGTTTAACGAAGCCATATCAAATACTAATCATGTCGGGAGCTACTCCAAGCCTGCGGAGGGAAGTTTCCGGGCTTGGTTAGTTCTGCGTCAGTGTTGGCTCATTCGGAATTTACGCAACAGGCCCTATGATTTCTTCGCTTTTCCTTGCTCCCCGCTACCGTTTGGATGATGAGCTGCCCTGGTTGGAAGGAATTGACCCCAGTCGGCATTACTGGATTTGGGTCAATGGAGATACCCGCCTGAGTGTAGCGATTCCTGGTCTGGCCGCTGCTTCATTCGAGGAATTCCGGCAGACAATTCTCAATTTTCGAGCTTTGCAACCAGGGGATGGGTTGACGCTAGAACGGGCTGCTGCCAGCACCTTGATTCGCTGTGTCGGCGAAAACTGTTATGCGATCGCGGGTGAGGTCAATGGCGCTGCAACCTGGCACCTGTTTGACCGGGAAACCCTGGAAAGCTTGCTGATGACCAGTCATCCCGATTGGCAATGCGCGCCCAAAGATATTGAATTAGGCCGTCGATTACTATCCCTGTGCTGGTCTCAAGTTGTGGCCGCTGCTTGATCTGGGTTCGACCCGACTGGCTGCTGGCAAGATTGCGTCGAATAGCGACATCTCCCACTTTACAGAGTGACTAAAGGGTGTCTTTGACCTGCCGGAATCTGAGCAGTTCTCGCAGTGAGGCGAGGAGTTTTACCCGCACCACAAAAATTTCCTGCCAGGGACTCAGAATGAACTGCCAGCAAATATTGACTGAGAACCAGGGTGTCTTCACGGTGCCAGTCACTTCATATTCGGCACAGCCATTGTCCAGCAAGCGGGATGTGCCGTGGTGCGGTATCAAAGTTAGTCCTGCTGCTTCCGACTGCAGATAGGTCGCGATCGCCGCGGGGCCAACCACTGGATCCTCAAAGGGCGGCTGCAGAAATCCATCCTCAGCAAATAGTTGTGCGGTAGCCTCAAATTCCCCCGCATTCAGGGTTTGAAAATATTGGCCAACGACAGGATCGGTTACGCCGGCGATGGCGATCGCTTGAAAGTGTTGCTGATTGGCAGGTAATGCAATGGATGTTGGCATCATGTCAGTCTGTTCTTAAGAAAGAGGGAAGCAGAAACTGTCCTGCTTCCCCAATAGATTTAATTGAGAACCTGTTTTGATCGCAGACCTGAGAACCAGCGGTCTTAAATGGCCAGAGGGTCGGTCCCCATATTGACCACAATGCTCCGCAGAACCGTAATTTGTTGGCCCATATCCAGTTGCTTCAGACGCTCCAGAGCTTGACCTGCTGCTGAAGACAGACGGTAATCGGCAGGCATCGGCACAACGACGCCCTCTTTCATCCACTCCGCCAGTTGATACCAGAAGGCCAGCTTGGTGTTTGCTGTCAGAACACCGTAGGCTCGGGTTGCGGGAGAACTTACTTTGTTCACCAGGTCCCGCATGAACTTGAGTTGCTCCGCAAAGGACATTTGACGAACCTGATTCAAAAGACCTTCGGCCAGCTGTAAGCGGGCGGCTCCCGGTGCAGCTGGAGTTATGGCGCGGCCCATCTCCGTGTAAACGTACCAAAGCAAAGCCAATTGATCATCGGTGCTCAGACGCTTGATTTCAGCTGTAACCGTGGGAACTGGATTGGATGTCTCAGTACCGGACAAATAGGGGTTAGAAAAGCGAGAATCGGTAGTAAAGGTCATAGAAACCTCCGTAGTGTTCGGTGCATGTCCCATGATTGACAGGAGATGCGCAGTTGCCAAATAGCAATGCGAGAA
>Ga0272446_1004218_pt1 | contig 17201 bp, 9 predicted proteins | sample YNPCB0061_FD_194587 | JGI IMG/M metagenome (GOLD analysis project Ga0272446, IMG submission 194587) | Hot spring microbial mat communities from Yellowstone National Park, WY, United States - YNP-CB-006-1 | ecosystem: Environmental > Aquatic > Thermal springs > Hot (42-90C) > Sediment | place... | reverse complement strand
GCTCCGCGACCATGTGGACGAGATGATCGCCGCGCTTCCTGAAGGCAAGCGCCCCGAAGAGATGGACGTCCCCCACTTCACCGATCCCTGGCTGTTTCGGTACCTGACCCACCCTCGTGTCCTCGATGTGGTGGAAGGGTTCATCGGCCCGGACATCGTTCTGTGGTCAAGCCACTTCATCGCGAAGCCGGGGGGCGACGGCAAGGCCGTGCCGTGGCACACCGACGGCTCCTACTGGGGCAAGCGCCTCCACCCAATGGAGGTGATCACGCTCTGGCTGGCAGTGGACGAGTCCACCGTCGAGAACGGATGCATGCGGGTGATCCCCGGCTCGCACATCGAAGCGCAGCGCGTTCTCGACGAGTACGAGGCCGTGGACCGGCGCACCAACGTCTTCCCGACGAGGCTGAAGCCGGAGCTGATCGACGAGACGAAGGCGGTGGATCTGGAACTGGCCGAGGGTGAGTGCAGCATGCACGACGCATGGACGGTCCACGGGTCCAACCCGAACCACTCGTCAAAGCGTCGATGCGGCTACACCATGCGCTACATGCCTGCGCACGTGGTGCACGAGGCTGGAGACTCCGGTCACCGGGTGTACCTGCTCCGAGGCCAGGACCGGACGTACGGGCGCACGGTCTACTCGCCGGTTCCCAACATGTAGGCGGAGAGCCGCGAGCGCAGGAATGGGCGGGGGACAGGTGGAACCGCGGGGCGCTGCGCGACTGGCGCACCGGAGGGTCTTCACGTGGTACCCCGCCTTCGTCTCTTGCTGATCGCCCTGGCGCTCGGCGCTGGCCCCCCTCCCGGCCGGACGGCCGAGCGCGCGGTCTGCGAAGTGGACGTCGGCGGTCCGCTCGACAGTCTGTTCTTGGGTTCTGGCTGGTACGACATCGAGGGGCCGTACCCGCAGTTCGGCGGCATCTGGTCGGCGCCGTGCCGGTGGGCCTCGCAAGGCGCCACCGTTCTGATCCCGCTGTTCCCCGGCCGAGCGGCGTTGCTGGAGATGCGGGCGATGGTCGGCGACGCCCCGGAGCAGCGCCTTCGCCTGACCCTCGACGGCGAGCTTCTCGCCAGCCTGGCGCCTTCGGCCGACCTGCTCTACCGCGTGCCCTTGCCGGTGGCTCCGACGAGCCGGCGATGGGGCGAGCTCCGATTGGAGACGTCGGCGCAGGGGCCGCGGTCGCCCGGCGACGGGAGGGACCTCCGCGTTGCCGTCGACTGGCTGCGCGTCTCCGCCGATGCGCCTCCCCGCAACATCGTCTCGGAGAGGCTCCGTGAGACCGGACGCAGTTTCCCGATCCTCGCCGTGGACCGGCCGCCGGCGCGCTGGCGGTACCGTCACGACCCGAACGCCATCGGTGAACGCTATGCTGCGCGGCGCTGGTACGAGGCGGCCTACGACGACAGCGGGTTCGATACTGTCTCCGCCGACCATCGGCCCGCTCTTCGTCGAGGGGAGGCGGCGTGGTACCGCGCGTGGGTCGAGCTGTCCAGGCGTGCCGATGAGGTGCGGCGCTCGTTGCGCCTGCCGGGCGACGGCTTCGAGCGAGATGGGCTTCGGCAGGTGTGGGTGAACGGTGTGCTTCAGCCCCGGCATCGAGACCCGTCTCTCACGCTTCGATCGGCCGCCGAAGCGCTGCGCCCGGGGATCAACTTCCTCGTGGTGCGGGTTCTGAAGGGAGCCCTCCCCGCGCCGAGCGGCGCGACGATCGTGCGCCCCCCGGAGTGGTCCGCGGTGCGGGCTGGCTCGGAGACCGTGGCGCGACTGGACCGGCTGGTCCTGGCGCCAGGTCGTACGGACGCACGCATGACGGTCAAGCTGCTGGCGCCCTCCGGGCGCGCCATGGCTTTCAGGGAGGCGCCGGTCGGCGATCTTGGCGAGGGCCTGCGAGGCGTCGCCATCGCAGCGCGCTGGCCTCTCAGGGAGTACGGCGAGCACACGCTGGTCGTGGTCGGTGAGCGCGGCGACAGGGAGCGGTTTCCGGTACACCATCTCGGTATCCACTTCTTCCACTGGGGCTGGTACAGCGCGGCGGAGGGCACGACGTGGGACGGGTTCCGGCCGACCTCCAACGCCTTCATCGACCAGCTCTTCGAGCGAGTTGGGGAGTGGGGAACGCCGCACCACAGCATCTCATGGGGTGGCGCCATCTTCGCGCCGGGCACCGGCTTCCATCGTGTGCAGCAGAAGGACTACGTGGGTCTGTTCCGCGATGCGTTCGCCTCGGGCTCTCTCGAGTTCGTCGGGATGCCCTATCCTCCACGGAACATCTGTGCGGATTTCGGAGAGTCGCTGCTCCGAAGCTTGCGCAGGAGCCGGAGCATCTACGCGTCCGAGCTGGGCCAGCGTCCGCGTCACTTCGCGTGCCACGACAGCACGATGACGCCGCTGCTTCCACAGGTCCTGCGACTGTGCGGCTACGACTCGATCGTCATTGCCGAGAACTGGTGGGGGCAGGGACGCTCGGTCCCGAACAGCCGCGACCTGGTTCTGGCGAACCCCGATGGCACGCGCGTGCGCGTACTGGACAGCTGGTATCACGGCATCTCACCGGTCGAGGCGGCCCGACGGGCCGTCGAGCTGGGCAAACCGGCGGTCCTCTGCAACGAGGAGTTCGCGTGTCTGGACCCCACCGTCTTCCTTGCTGAGGCCGACCGGTCCACTCTGGCATCGGAGGGCATCTTCGTCACACCCGTCACCCTCGCTCGTTACGAGGCCCTTACGGCCAGCTTCGCGAGCCAGGTGGTTCACCGCGGCGACGCCGGCCTGTGCTACAAGGGCTGGACCGGCGGCAGCGAGGGCGAGGTCGAGTACGAGAAGGCCAACCGGCTGCTGGAGACCCGTCTGGTGGCCCTCGAGAGCCTGGCGGCGCTGGCCACTACGCTGGGCATCGCGGTGGACCCTGCACCCATCGAGCAAGCGTGGGACCTTTCGCTGCGCGCTCACGAGTGCCATCTTCACTGGGGCAACGGGTATCCGCACCTGACACAGCAGATGACGGTGGAGCGTACGCGCGCGGAGCGAGAGACCCTGCGCATCGCGGCGGCGCTGGCGGGCCGCGTGGCGGGGGAGGGCGCCGGAGTGCTCGCGCTCAACCCGCACGGGTGGCGCGCTTCCGCGCTTCTATCGGTGGACGCTCCAGGGTCCGCGCGGTCCCTGGCCGGCCCCGGCGGCCGCGTGTTCCCGATCCAGCCGGACCCCGACGCTCGCGGGCGCTTCCTCGCGGCCGTGCGCGACCTGCCACCGGTCGGCTGGATCCGCCTGCGGGCGACACCCCGGCCGGCCCCGGGAGGGGCCCGCGCGGTACGGCGCGGCCGCATGGCTCGCCTCTCGAATGAGTGGGCCGTCATGGACATCCATGACAATGGCGCCGTCACCGTCGCTGGCGCTCCGCTCCTGCGTCAAGCCATGCGTCTGTGGATCGCGAAGCCGATCGATCGCGCTCCCGCCACGCCCATCAGCACGGAGGCCGAACCGCTGAACCTGGCGCACTTCGAGACGCCGCGAGCCGCGGATCCGGTGCGCATCGTCGCGGCCGGTCCGGCGGCGGCGATCGCGGAGTGCACGCTTGTCGTACCTTCTCGACCGGGTCTGCGGATGGTCATGCGGTACACGCTGGCTTCGGGGGCGCCCTTTGTCCGGCTGCGCCTGACCCTCGATTGCGGACAGCCCGTGCCGCTGGGTGTCCGCGGCGGAACGCCGCCGCACGAGGGCGCCTACATCCCGGGCCTCTTCCTCGCGACACCCTTTCCGCCGGCCAGCCGCCCGATGGCTGACATGGCCTACTGCCTGACGGACCAGGTATTGCACTCGACGAACCACGAGACGTTCCTCAACGTGCCATTTCGCTACGGCACCTATAACGCGCTCTCTCTCTCCGGCCCTGCTACCGGCGAGTACGCGGTCCTGACGCGCGGGCTGCATGACTTCTTCGTGGTGAGAAGCGCAGCGACCAGGTACCGACAGGCAGGCGCATTCCTGGGTCTGGCGCTCGGGCACTCGGACTTCCCCATGAAGGGGCGGTACGAGCATGAGGTGGCGCTGATGGTGCCGTCGCGAAGTGGACGCCGGATCGATCCGGTGACCGCATACCAGTCCGCCCACGCCCTTCTGGCGCCGCCGATGGCCGTGAGGGCGCCCGCCGTCGCGCGAGGCCTGCCGCGGGCCGCCTCGCTCCTGGAGGCGTCGGGGCATGGCGTGCACGTGGCCGGCGTCGACCGGACGGAGGGGGAGGTGCGGGCACGATTGGTGAACCTTACGACACGGTACGCGCGCGTCACGATGAAGGGGATGGCAAACCTCTCCCGGGCGCGCCTACTGCCGGGAGGGCGCCGAGTGGTGGGCGCCATTGTGATGCCGCCGCGCGCCGTACGCGAGTTGCGCTTTGCGTCGGGCGCCGGCGGAGCGCGCTCGTCTCGTTGATCAAAGGGGGTGGGCTGATGTGGACAGTCTTGCTCGCGCTGGCCGCTCTCGCGCTGGCGGCGACCTGCGCCGCTCAGGAGCGCAAGATCACGTCCTTCGAGACAGATGCGGAGCGACGGCTGGAGGTGGCCAACCATAGCGTGCTCCAGCCGGTGGACCGCCCCGTCACGGAGGGAAAGACAGCGCTTCGCGTCGAGTTCCGCCCTGCCGACTGGCCGAACATCACGTTTCGACCCGCGGAGCCGTGGGACTGGCGAGGGTGGGGCGGCCTGGCGATCGACATCCACAACCCTGGGAAGGACCCCGTTGCGTTCGGAGTGCGCGTGGACGACGACACGAGGGCCGATGGCGCGCGCTTCTGCCGTCAGGGCGGCGCGACCATCGCCCCGGGAGCGACCGAGACGTTCGTGCTGCCCATCGGCGAGAACCCCATGGACCACGGCATGCGCGGGGTCCCGACACAGCCTGGCAAGCTGACGGGCATCGGCGTGCAGACGGCCGGGCCTCTCCGACAGGAGCATATCGTAGCGTTCCAGGTCTTTCTGTCCAGCCCCGCCCAACCGCTTGCGCTGGTGCTGGACAACATCCGGCTGATCCCGTGGTCTCTCCCGCTGGACGGCATCGTGGACCGGTGGGGGCAGTACACGCGCGCCGACTGGCCTGGCAAGCTCAAGAGCGACGCGGACCTGCGACAGCGCCGCGAGCGCGAAGAGGCGGATCTGCGCGCCCGACCGGCGCTGCGCGGGCGGGATCGGTTCGGCGGCTGGGAGGCGGGCCCGCGGCGCCAGGCCACGGGGTGGTTTCGGACGGAGCGCGTCGACGGGAAGTGGTGGCTGGTCGACCCCGATGGCCGGCTCTTCTTCTCGATGGGAGTGGACTGCCTGACCACGAACAACCAGACGTTCGTGACCGGGCGCGAGCGGATGTTCACGTGGCTGCCAGGGCCAGACGACCCTCTCCGGCGGCACATGGGCCATGTGAGCGGCGTTCACTCCGGTCCGCGCAACGAAGGTGACGCGTTCGACTTCTACTCGGCCAACTTGGAGCGGAAGTACGGGGCGGACTACAAGGCCGCGTGGCGGGAGGTCTCCCTTCGACGGCTGCCGTCGTGGGGCTTCAACACCATCGCCAACTGGTCGGACTGGACATTCCATCGCAACGGGCGCGTCCCTTACGTGGCGACGGCTGGCATCGGGGGAGACCACGCGCGGGTTGCCTCCGGCCAGGACTACTGGGGCAAGATGCACGATCCTTTCGACCCGCGGTTCGCGGCGAACGCGGAACGTGCCGTCGCCTCCGTGGCGGCAAGCGTGGGACATGATCCCTGGTGCATCGGCTGGTTCGTGGACAACGAGCTGAGCTGGGGCGGCGGCGATGCCGACGAATCGCGGTTTGGGCTGGTTCTCGGTGCGCTCGCAATGCCCGCTGCGGAGTCGCCGGCGAAGAGGGCGCTCGTCGCCGAGCTGAAGCGCAGGCACGGCGACGTCGCGCGCTTCAACGCGTCATGGGGGGCGCAGCTCTCGCGCTGGGAGGACCTCGACGCACCGTTCCGACCGTCGGGACCGGCATCGGACGCGCGGCGCGCAGACCTCATCGCGCTGTCGCGGCATTTCGCGCGGCAGTACTTCCGCGTCGTTCGGGACGCGGTGAAGAGGGTGGCCCCGAACCACCTCTACCTTGGGTGCCGGTTCGCATGGGCCACCCGGGAGGCGGTGGACGCCGCGGCGGAATACTGCGACGTGGTCAGCTTCAACATCTACGCGCCACGCGTCGACGATGCCCGGTACGGCTACCTGCGCGAGATCGGCAAGCCCTGCATCATCGGGGAGTTCCATTTCGGGGCGCTGGACCGGGGCATGTTCCACACCGGGCTTGTCGCGGCGACCAGCCAGCGGGAGCGCGCGGCCATGTACCGCGAGTATCTACATTCGGTCCTCGACCACCCCGCCTTCGTGGGCTGCCACTGGTTCCAGTACGTCGATCAGCCGCTCACCGGACGGTGGTTCGACGGCGAGAACTACAACATCGGCTTCGTGACCATCACCGACACGCCCTACCCGGAGATGGTGGAGGCGGCGCGTGCCGTGCACGCGACTGCGTACAATCGGCGCTATCGCGGCGCGCCGAACGCGCGGCCGTCCGGCGCCGTACGGTAAGGTGGATGCTTCCCGATGGCAGGCTGTACTGCCATCGGCACGGATTGGGGAGGATGCCCAGGGTGAGCACGGTGCTGGAAGGTCGCGCGAAAGTGAGTGCGCGCGTGCTGAAGAGGTGGCTGGATGACGGCGAGCCCATCCAGCTCGTGGATGTACGCTCCGCGGGGGAGTTCGCGGCGGGTCACATACCCGGAGCCGTCAACATACCGCTCGAGCAGGTGCAGAGCCGGCTGGCCGACTTCGCAACGCACGGGCGTGTCGTCGTGGTGTGTCAGAGTGGCAAGCGCGCCGCGATGGCGTGCGGACTGCTCGCCGCGAAGCGACCGGACCTCGCCGAACTCGAGCAGGGCACCGATGGCTGGATTGCGGAGGGGCTGCCGCTCGTAAGAACGACGTCCACTCGCTGGGCCCTCGAGCGGCAGGTTCGGCTGGCGGCTGGAGCGATGGCACTGGCCGGGGGGCTTCTGGGCGCGCTCGTGGCGCCGGCATGGGCGTATCTGGCGGCATTCGTCGGCGCGGGGTTGGTGATGGCCTCCCTCACGGGTTTCTGCCCGATGGCGTCCCTGCTGGCCGCCATGCCGTGGAACCGGGCACGATAGACGTTTGCTGGACGCGTGAGCGTACGGGGGCGGCTCTAAGGGCCGCCCCTTCTGGCGTTCACGGCCAAAACTCGTACGTCGGCATGCCCAGGGCCATGCCCACCAGGCTCCAGATGCACCCCACGCTCACCTCGCCGAGCAAGACGCCGTAGAAGAAGAGCAGCGCGCGCCGATACCCCGGCAGCCCAGTTGCCCGCAGGATGAAGAGCTTGGCCGTGGCGCCGATCAAGATGGGCAGCCACAGATTGGCCACCCCCCAGGAGTTGGCGGCCGCGTAGGCGAGAGGGTGCAGAGGCGCCCCCGGAACTCGCTGGCGCAGCCATGCCAGTGCCATGGCGATCGCGAAGCCAGCCCCGGTGGCGACCCGGTCTCCAGCCAGCGGCTGTGCGGGAGAGCGAAGCCAGGTCGCCAGGTTGCTGGCGAACGCCTCCTGAGCGTAGCCGGTACCCCATCTGTTCACATGCGCGGTCGAGGCGCCGACGCGGTAGAAGCTGTCGAGAAAGACGACGAAGCCGATGGGCACGGCCAAGAGGGCCGCAAGGAGAATGGCTCGCCGCATGGCCGCCTGGGCCGAGTGGTCGGGCCCGGCCGCCCGGAGGGCTTCCAGTTGGTGCGGCATGGGGTGGCCCCTGTAGGCGCGGCTAAGGAAGTGGAACAGCGCGAACGTTCCCAGCGTGCTCCGATCGAAGGCGCGCGCGCCGAAGAGCCGCACGAGGGTTGCGGAGGGCCCCATCTGGTGCATGTCGTGCACCGGGAAGCCGAACTCCGCTCGGACCCGTGTGATCATCAACGAGATCGCAAGAAAGATCGCGAAGTAGCCGGCCACTGCGGCGGGCCGCATTCCCGCCGCGATGGCCATGGCCGCGACGATGCTCGAGCACAGCCCCAGACCCGCCATGGCGCGCGCACAGGCCAGCGATTCCGCTCGCTGAGGAGCGGAGGCGTCGCGCGCCAGGCCGCGCAGCCACTCTCCTGCGTGAGCGCGGAGGCGCCACACGGCGCCCAGAAAGACGGCCGAGTAGGCGCCGAACGCCTGGGAGTCCGCGTAGGGCGCGCGGCTCTCTGGAGGCAGGCCCGCGATGGCCACCACGCCAACCTCCGTGCGGTAAAGCGCGTAGAAGAGGGCCAGGGCGAAACTCAGGTCGAGCGGCATCATGAAGCCGATCGCGATCGCGAAGCCATAGAAGGCGAACGTTACCCCAGATGCCGCCTGAAGGGGACCCGAGGCGATGAGCTCGATGTACTGCCGCTTCACGGGAACGGCCGGGATCGCGGGGTAGAGGTAGTTGAGGCCGTTCAGTGCTGTCACACCCCCAGCGATCGCGAGGCCGATCCACAGCGTGCGCTCGCGCAGGACCGAGCCACCGTCGTCCGTGAGCGCCACCGGCAGCGCGACGATGGGGAAGGTGAGCCGCTCGTTCTCTGCCCAGGGCCGACGCAGCAGCACGCAGAGGCAGTGCATCGCTCCGACGATGGCCCAGACGAACACGCTCCAGGCCGCTGCCGGAGCCGCCCACGCGAGCAGATGGTGCGCTCTCCAGAGGGTATCGCTTCCCCGGAAGAAGCCTGCCACCGCGTCGCGGTCCTGCGCGACGAGCCAGGTCGGCAAGACGCCCTCGAAGAGCGTGCGCCAGCGGTTGGCGTCGTCCGCGAAGTACGCCGGGTAACCGATGCACGTGACGAGGATGGTGAGCATGTCGGCCGAGAGGATGGCGGACCCCACCGACACCATCGCATAGAGGGCTAGCAGCTCGAGGGAGGAGAGCGCCACGCGCGGGCGCCTGCGGACCAGCCAGAGGTTCGCGGCGCTCACGGCGAAGAGCAGGAAGATGGCGTGCGCGAAGGGGGCGGCGAGGGTGAGGAAGGTGTAGCGCTCGATCTCGCCCCAGAAGATCCATCGGGCCGAGAGCACGATCAGCGCGACGCCCAGCAGAAGCACACGCGCGCGGATGCGGTGGCACGGGGCCTCGAACGCGCTCCTCACGTCACCCGAGATCGCATGGTCCTCCACGGCCCCGCATCCGTTCACGCGGGAAGGGCGCTCTCGAAGATGTAGTCGCCCGATCCGGTCTCCACCACGGTGCAGCCCTCGCGGCGCTCCAGCACGCGCACCGCCGGCGTGTCGCCGAGGGGCTTGCCCGACTCCCTCGCGGCAGACACGTCGGTAGCCGGCAGCCAAACCGTCGCGCGGCTTCCGGCCGGCACGCGCACGGCGTAGCGCAGTCGAGCTCCGTCGCGCTCCCACTCGCTTCGGATCTCGCCCCGCGGCGACATGGTGGACGCCTTCACCCACTGGAGGCCGGGCGGAAAGCTCGGGCGGAGGACGATGCGTCGGAAGCCCGGTTCGTCGGGAGTGGGCTGGATGCCCGCGAGGCCGCGGTAGAACCAGGCCACGATATCGCCGTACATGATGTGGTTGCGCGAGGCAGAGCCGTCCCACATCTCCCAGAGGGTGGTGGCGCCCTGCGCGAGCCAGTGGCCCCAACTCGGGAAGTTGGCCTGCGACGCGACACGGTGCGCGACATCGGCCCGGCCCGCGTCCGTCAGGGCATGCAGCAGATACTTGGCGCCGAGGATGCCCGTGTCGATGTGTCCGTTGGTCGCCTCCACGGCCTCGACCAGGCGCCGTAGCACGCGGTCCCGGTCTGCGGGCGGGCACAAGCCCTGGTAGAGCGCGCACGCCTGCGCCGTCTGGCTGCCAGGACCGCAGCGGCCCGTGGCGGGATCGTAGAACGCCCTGGTCCATGCCTGCCGGATCTCTTCGGCGAGGGCGGCATAACGCTTTGCGTCCTCCGCCTTCCCCATCCGCTCTGCCGCGAAGGCCACGATCCGCGCGTCCACGTGGTAGTAGGCGGTCGAGGTCAGTGCGGCGGGCGTCTCGGTCTTCACGGGCGCCCAGTCGCCCAGCCCCCAGCTCACGAGGCCGTCGTCCGCGCGCGTGCCCACGAAGTCCACATACCGGCGCATCGCATCGTAGTGCTCGCGGAGGAGCGCGTCATCCCCTGTGTAGAGCCAGACGTACCAGGGGAGGAGCAGGAGGGCGCTGTCCCACGCCGGACCGTTGCCCCAGTCGTAGCCCCAGCCGCTCGTCGGGACGATTCCCGGCAGCTCTCCGCTCGGACGCTGTTCGTCGGCAAGGTCGCGGACCCATTTGGCGTAGACCGCCGTGGGGTCGAACGTGTACAGCGCCTGCTCAGCGGCGAGGTGCGCGTCGGCGGTCCACCCGTTCTTCTCCCGATGCGGGCAGTCCGTCGGGATGCTCTGCAGGTTGGAAAGGAAGGCCCACCGCGCCGCCTGCGCGATCCGCTCGTAGAGCGGCTCCGAGCACTGGAAGGAGCCGGTGGCGGGCACGTCGGTATGGGCGACGCACGCCGTGAGGTCCTCCGCCACCTGACGGCTCGGCGCGCCGGTCAACTCGACGTACTGGAAGCCGTGGTAGGTGAACCGGGCCTCCCACTCCTCACGGCCCGCGCCTCGGAAGGTGTACTCGTCGGTCTGGAAGCGCTGCGGAGGGTCGGCGATCATGTGCTGGGCGATCTCCCGGCGGTCCAGCCGTCCCGCTTCATCCAGCCGCTCTCCGTAGGCGATGCGCACTGTGGCGCCCGCGGGGCCTTCGCCCTGAACGCGCACGTGTCCTGCCAGGTTCTGTCCGAAGTCGCACACGGCCACGCCCGGCGCCGGCTCCGAGACCTTGCGCACGGGCAGGCGCGCGGTCACGCGGATGGGCTGGATGATCTGCGCGGCGAGGCGTCCGCCCGGTGCTGGCGCCGCGATGGCGGCCGACCACCGGGAGTCGTCGAAGCCCGGCCGGTCCCAGCCTGGGATCTCCAGCCGGGCATCGTACGACTCCCCGCCGTAGATACTGTCGTAGACGATGGGGCCTGTGGCGGCCCGCCAGGAGAGGTCGGTGGCAACAATCTGCTCGCGCCCGTCACGGTACGTGATCCGCAGCTCGAGAAGCAGGCGTGGCGCTCCTCGCCACGGCGCGCGGTCGAAGTACCACACAGCGCGCGTGTGGACGTTGTACCATCCTGTCCCCAACACGGCGCCCACCGCGTTGCGCCCCCTGCGGAGCAGTCGCGTGACGTCGTGGGCCACGTAGAGGGCGCGCCGGTCGTAGCGCGTGTAGCCGGGGTCCCGCACGTGGTCGCCCACTTTCTCTCCGTTGATCCGCACCTCGTGGTAGCCGAGCCCGCAGACCCAGAGGCGTGCCGACCCGATCTGGGCGTCCACGTCGAACTCCCGCCGCAGGAGGGGCGCCGGGAGGGGATCCATGGAGAGCGTGCGCGCGATCCACTGTCCATGCCAGTCCGAGGGCTCCAGCAGTCCCATCTCCCACCGGGCGGCCGGGCTCCATCGGGAGGGTTCGCCGCGCTCGTCCCAGACGCGCACCTTCCACCAGCACCGCATCGCGCTTCGGAGCGGGGCTCCGGCGTACACGGCGGGGCCCGGGTCAGCGGACCCCACGCGGCCCGTGTCCCACAGGTCGCCCCGACCGGCGTCCAGCGCTGCGCGTGAGCTGGCGACCAGCACGTGGTAGGCGGTCTGAAGCGCCCCACGGCGCCTTGCTCGGAGCGACCAGGTGAGGCGGGGGCGCACGGCATCGACGCCCAGGGGGTCCACAAGGCGCTCGCAGCGCAGTCGTTCAGGTGTCAGCATGAAGGGAACGCTCCTCGCTTGTCCAGTGGTATCCGTGCCGGCGGTTTCCGCCTCCGAGCTCCTGGCTCCTGCCCGGACCAGGGCGCATGCGGCTCAGGCGCCGGCCGCCAGCGTCGCGCGGAGCTCCGCTGGCGATGCCGTTCCGGTCGTTCCGAGCTTCCGAATCGTCACCGAGGCGCAAAGGTTGCCCATGGCAGCCGCTTCGGCCGGCGAGGCGCCGGCGCAGAGCGCGGTCACGATGCCGGCGGTGGTGCTGTCCCCGGCGCCCACGATGTCGATGGGTCCGGTCGCTGGACGGGTGGGCACGTGGGTCCAGAGGCCGCCGGGCTCGCAGACGACGATGCCCTGCGGGCCCATGGTGACGAACGCCGTTCGCCCGCTCGCGGCGGCCAGGGAGAGGCCCACCCGCGCAGTGTCGGCAGGGCTCTCGGGCTCCTCCGTGCCGAGCGCGCCGGCGGCCTCGGCTCGGTTGGGCTTGATGCAAACAGCACGGAACTCGCCGATCCTCGCGCGGCTGTCCGCCAGCAGGATCAGGCGGGGGTGCTCCACGGCCAGCCTGGCAATGGCGGCGCGCACCGTGTCGGTGATGACCCCGTGGTTGCGCTCCTGCACCTGGTCCGCCACGATGACCGCGTCGGCGCCACCTGCTGCGCAAAGGGCTCGCAGCCGCTCGATCACTCCGGCTTCCGCTTCGACGGGCATTGGTTTCCGGTTCTTGATGTCGAGGCGTTCGGTCTCCACCTCGCCGTCTGCCTCGCGACGCATGGGCTTCATATAGGTGGGCGTGCGCCGGTCGGTCCGTCGATCGAGCCGATCGGTCCGCACTCCGGTTGCCGCAAGTCCACGGAGCAGGTCGTCCCCTTCGCCGTCCAGTCCGATGACCCCGATCGCCTCGATGCGCCCGACTCCGAGTGCGGCAAGATTGCTGGTCACCGTGCCGGCGGCGCCCGGGCTGCAGCGGACGTCGACGACCTGATGCGCCGTGCGGCCAGTCTCGAGGGATACCTCGGCGAGAGCCGGATCGAGGACAAGATACTTGTCGAGGAAGAAGTCCCCGATGACGGCCACCCGCAGCTCCGGCGCCCTGGCGAGGATGGTATCGAGTCGATCGTGTGTCAGCAAGGAAGTGACCTCTCCTATAGCAATGGGGATGCTGGTAAGGTTGCGGGTTCTGTTCTGTCGACCGTCGAGGGGACCCGTCGGCTTACCGGGAGTGTGGAATAAGCCCGGTGCGTCGCCACGGCTGCACCGTAGCGCCCCCGACCGGGAACGCAGCGCATCGGAGCGACGATCTGGCGATGCCGACACCTCCGCACCGGGCCGGTCGCGGCAGGTGCGTGGCGCCGCACGCCACTGCAGGGGTAACCGCGCCGATGTACGGGAAAACGCGACTCACCGAGGCTCTCGTTCAGAACCGTGTGATCACGCAGGAGCAGCTCGAGCAAGCTCTGAACCTTCAGCGCTTCCGCCGCGAGCCGCTGGGCCGCATCCTCGTTGAGCAGGGCTTCGTGAGCGAAGAGCGCCTCCTGCAGGTGAGCGCGATGCTCAAAGGCGTCGGTTGCTGGGACCTCGAGTGCCAGCCACCCGAGCCTGACGCGGTGAGCTTGCTGCCGGCTTCCATGTGCCGCAACCATCGCATCCTGCCGCTGCAGGTGCAGGGCGAGCGGCTTCTGCTGGGGATGCGGGACCCGAGCGATCTCGCCGTCATCGACATGGTGCGCGACCTGACGCGCATGCGGATCGAGCCGCTTCTGGTGGCCGAGGATCGGCTCGCACGCGCCATTGACGAGATCTACGGCGAGCGCACAGCGGTGGACGGCGACTCCGTGGACCGTCTCGTGGTGCAGGCGATGGGCGAGCTCTCGCCCGAGTCCGGGGACGAGCCGGCAGACCCCGGCATCTCGGAGGCCGAGATGCGGCCGGTCGTCGGCCTCGTCAACCAGATTCTCATCGAGGCGATCCGTCAGGGCGCAACGGACGTGCATATCGAGCCCCGGCGCGGGCGCGTGGATGTGCGGTACCGGCTCGACGGGCAGCTGCGCAAGGTGCGCGAGCTGCCGGGCGCGCTCCTGAGAACGATCGTGGCGCGCATCAAGATCCTCGCGGTGCTCGACATCGTCGAGTACCGGGTTCCGCAGGATGGGCGCATCACGGTGAAGGTGGACAACCGGACCGTGGACATTCGCGTCTCGGTGCTTCCCAACTACCACGGCCAACGGATCGTCCTGCGCATCCTGGACAAGAGCATCGCGTTGCGTCAGCTCGATGAGCTGGGCCTGTCCGACCACAACCTCGGCCTTTTCCGGGAGATGATACGCAAGCCCTACGGGCTCATTCTGGTCACGGGTCCGACGGGCAGCGGCAAGACGACGACGCTGTACGCGGCAATCAACCACGTGAAGGACATCGCCAACAACATCATGACCTGCGAGGACCCCGTCGAGTACGACATCGACGGCATCAACCAGTCGCAGGTGAACGAGAAGGTCGGTCTCACCTTCGCCGCCCAGCTGCGCGCCATCCTTCGCCAGGACCCGGACGTGATCCTTGTCGGCGAGATCCGCGACAAGGAGACCGCCGACACGGCCATACGGGCGGCGCTCACGGGCCATCTCGTGCTTTCGACGCTTCACTGCAACGACGCGCCGAGCGCGGTGCCGCGGCTCATGGACATGGGCGTGCAGCCCTTCCTCCTTTCGACGGCGCTCATCGGCGTCATGGGACAGCGTCTGGTGCGCCTGCTGTGCCCTCAATGCCGCGTGCAGTACACCCCCTCGATCGACGAGCAGGCGCTCATCGAGCAGGTGACCGGAGAGCGGGCCTACGCGCTGTGGAGACCCGGCGGGTGCGCACATTGCGATCAGACCGGTTACCGCGGTCGCTCCGCCGTGCACGAGATTCTGCCGGTGACCCCGGAGATCCAGCGCCTCATCGCCTCCTGCGAGCCGGTCGAGACCGTACGGACCGCCGCGCTGCGCAACCACTACCGCCCGATGCAGGCGGACGCGCTGGACCGCGTGCTCGCCGGGCAGACGGCGCTTGCCGAGGTTCAGCGGCAGGTGTTCTACGAGACGATTGCGCCTTCCACCGACTTGCGGTTGCTGGCTGAGGCCGCGTAACCGCCGGCTGCTCCGCCTCGCGCACAAGGGGCTCGCGAGGCGGAGCAGCCATCCTCTCACGGTTGCCGAACCTGAGGCTCGCCCGCTGGCACGCTCTTCGCGTCTGCCAGTGGCGCCTTGAAGGCGCCGTACACCCCGATGGCGACAAAGAGCCAATCGATGACGCTCAGCTCCTTGACGCACTCGAGGAACAGCGCGTAGCTCATGGGTGGCTTGGGCGCGTTCGCTTTCTCCGCGCCCGCCGCGAGGCTCTGGTCGAACAGCAGCAAGTAGCCGAACATCATCGCGCAGAAGGCCACTCCGGCCGCCAGGACGGCGGGCAGAGGGCCGCGCCGGCCGCTTCCGGCCGCCATCGCGGCCCCTATGGCCAGACCGATGATGATGTTGATCCAGCCGATCTCCACGTGGGCGTAGAAGACGATCTTCTCCCAGACGAAGGCGCCCACCACTCCCACCCCGGCTGCCAGCAGGACGCCAAGCAGCAGGCGGCCCACCCCTGGTGGCTCCGCTACGACGAGCGATGGCAGCGGCACCGAAGTGGTCGCGGGTGCGCTCGGGTCGCCCCCGCCCGGCGTCTCGTTCATGATGGTCTCCCGTACCTTGGTCCCAATGCTGCGCGCAGGGCTAGCCGCCGACGTTGTTGGCGATGTGGGCGCGGTCGCCGGCGTGGTTGGTGATGCGTGGGGCGCCGGTCAGTATGTTGTCGGTCACGACCGCCCGCCGGATGCTCTCACCGAGCTCCATATGGTGGCGCGCCTCGCGGAACTCGCACCCGCGTACCAGCACCGTGCCGCTCGCAAGCTGAAGCGCGGCCCGGCCGTCGCGCGGCTTGTCCCACTGCACGAAGGTGCAGTCGCTGAACCCGACCGTGCCAACACCGGCAACGCGCGCAATCTGGTTGCAGGGCCCCCAGAAGGCGCAGTTGACGAACCGAACGCTGCCGCTGTGCGAGGCGGTGACCTCCACCATGGTGGGATTGGGGCCATGAAAGGAGACGAACTCGCCATTGGTGATCAGGATCCCGAATGGCGCGCTCTGCTCGACGACGACCGCTGTCTGGCAGTCGTCCGCGCCGATTCCCAGGAAGTTGCCGTTCGTCGCGCCGGCCTTTGTCTGCAGGAATCGGTAGCCGACCTTGTAGCCGAAGCAGAAGGTGTTGTGGACATACTGCCAGTCGGTCCGACCGAAGATGAACGCCTCGCCATTGTCCATCTGCCACTGGAACAGCTTCGGTTTCATGCTCCACCACGGGTTGAAGTGGACGTTCTCCAGCCTGCCGATGTCGTAGATGCTGTCGATCCACACTCCGCGCCGGAGCGGCTGTCCTTGCACGTTGCGGATGAGGTGGCGCTCGTTCTGGCTGGCATCGATCGCGTTGTACGGGTTCAGCATCTCCACGTCGAGGACCGCCGGGTTCTTGCCGCGCATCGCGACGGCCCACGGGTAAGGCACGGGAGCGTCGTCCACCTTCTGGTCGGGATAGTAGAGAACCACGCCCTTGAGCGTGCTGTTCGTGTTCAGCGTGATGAAGGGCGGGCCGTCCTCCTTCCCGGCTCCCTCGGTGACGAGGAAGGTCGTACCGTCGTCGGTCGGCTTCGGCAGCCCCGCGTCGCGAATGCCGTTGTGTGCCGGCACCGATTCCCAGACGCCGCGCAACGTGACGGCCGCCGGAACGTTCAGGTGACCGTCGAACCGGTACACGCCGACGGGCGCATGGACCACGCCGCCCTTCCGTTTGGCTGCGGCGTCCAGGGCGCGCTGGAAGGCGGCGGTGTCGTCCGTCTTGCCATCGCCCTTGGCGCCGAACTTGCGGACGTTGAGGGTGTCCGGCGTCTGAGCGCTCGCGATCTCCGCGCAGCAGAGCGCCAGCGCTACGATGGCCGGCACGATCATCAGTGCGTTCACGGCGTTTCTCCTTGAGGTGTCCGGGCGCCGGGCGGCCAGATGCGCACGACGGCGCAGCCGCTCCGTACAGGCACGTCCAGCAGCAGGTCGCGCCCGTCTCTGCGGGGACGCAGCGCGATGGGCGTCAAGCGGCCGGGAACGAGCGCATCGCATCGCGCGGCGCCGGACGTGTGGCGCACGCGTACGCGGACCCGCGTTGCGGCGCCCGCACCCATGACCGTGAGAACGCGGCCGCCGGGCGTGACGAAGGCGTTGACGCGGGCGATGCCGCCGACCGCGGCCGCCGGCTCCGCGCGCAGGTCCCAGCACCGGCCCCGCAGAGCATCGAAAAGCGGGC
>Ga0272446_1004217_pt1 | contig 17205 bp, 11 predicted proteins | sample YNPCB0061_FD_194587 | JGI IMG/M metagenome (GOLD analysis project Ga0272446, IMG submission 194587) | Hot spring microbial mat communities from Yellowstone National Park, WY, United States - YNP-CB-006-1 | ecosystem: Environmental > Aquatic > Thermal springs > Hot (42-90C) > Sediment | place... | reverse complement strand
GGGCGTAGCCGAGGATGCCGTTTAAGGGGGTGCGTAGTTCATGGCTCATGTTGGCCAGGAAGTCACTTTTGGCTTGGTTGGCAATTTCAGCGGCTTCTTTGGCTTCTGCTAGCTGGGCGGTGCGTTCATCAACCCGTTGCTCTAGCTCAGCATTGATATTTTCTAACTCCCGAAATGACTGCTGTAATTCTTGGCTCATTTGGTTAAAGGCTAAGGCCAAGCTTCCCAGTTCGTCGTCTTGATTAATGGCTTGAATTTGTTGCCATTGGCCGCTAGTGAGCTGCTCGACGGCCCGGCGTAGTTCCCAAATTGGTTTGACTACCCGGCGACGGTTGAAGTCGACGATGCTGTAAACCGTGCTGGCAATGATCACAAGCACAACTAGCAGCAGCACAGCCGATAAAACAAAGGGAGCGATCGCTTCAGTGACTGGCTGCTCCACAAACACATACCAGTCAACGTTTTCTAGGGGGGCACCCATGGTGAACACCAATTGCCCGGTCAAACCCTTCTGCCAAGCTAAACCTTTCTTGGCCATCTCTGGGGGGGTACGTCCGGAGAAGTCGGATAGCATCACTCCCTGCTGTACTAGGCTGGGGTTCCTGAATGCCAAGAGGCGGCCGGCACGATCGCTCAAATAGGCATAGCCGCTCCGCCCTACCTGGAGATTGATTGTTTTATCCCACAGTTCAGTGAGTTCGACCCTGACCACCAAAAAACCGCTAGCCAGACCCAACTCATCCAACACCGGAGTGAAAATCTCTACGTAGGGCTGCCCATCTTGAAAATTGACTGAACCAACGGTAGTCTTTAGCTCGGCCGGAGCCGTGATGTTTGCTAGTTTTGGGCGGCCCACCCGGCTATTTTGTCTGAGCACCTTGCCCTGGGGATCGACCAACAGTACATCCACTAGCGATCGATTCCGCAGACTCATTTGGCGCAGTACTTGATCTGGATTAGGGCTATTACCCAGAAAAGCACTGGTAGCCGTCAACTCACTTTTTAGCTGGAGAAAAAATTGCTCAAAAGTGTTACTGGCCCTAATGCTGGTTTGGTCTAATTCCCTGGAAATCTGCTGAAAGGTATTCTGGAAGCTTAAAACTAAAACGCTACCAATACCCACCACGCCCACTATGGCTAGCCATAGCCCCCGCAGAGCAACTTGACGGGTTAAGGATTGGGATTTTTTGGGAAAGAGGATTTGAAAATTGGCATGCATATTGGGCTAGTGGGTTGCTGGGTTAGTGGGTCGGGTAGATGAGCTAGCGGAAACTGTTGACGTTGTCTTTGGTGATCAAAGTAACCTCCGATAGGGAGACGATCGCTGGAAAAGTTTCTTTCTTCTCTAGATGTCGGATCAAAAGTTGCACTGCCAAGCGGCTTTGCCGATCAAAGCCTTGGCTGACTGTGGCTCCCAATTGCCCTTTGCGGATGGCTTCCAAAGCTACATCCAAAGCATCAAAACCAGTAATCAAAATCTTTTTTTTGTCGGCAGCAAGGCTTGCACCCAATGCCATCCGGTCATTGGCTGCTACGATCGCATTCAACTGGGGATAGCGCTGCAACCATTCCTTAGTAATTTTCTGGGCGGCTTCTGTTTCCCACTTGGCATCGGCGGTGGCCACCACTTCAATGCTGCCCTGCTTGAGGCCATCTAGGAAACCATTGCGGCGATCACGGGCATTTTGCTGCTCCAGGGGCCCATTCAAAATTGCCACTTGCCCCTTGTTTTGCAACTGCTTCGCTACCCAAGCGCCCACAGCTTTACCCCCGGCGGTGTTGTCGAAACTCACAAAGGTCAGCAGCCGATCGCTACTCAGGGGAGTGTCAATAGCCACCACAGGCACCCCACTAGCCGCCACCTTCTCCACCACGGGGCCGAGGGCCACAGAATCCACAGCGCCAATGATCAAGCCATCAACCTTACCCGGTTCCACCAGAGTACTGACCGCCTTGATTTGAGCATCAGTGCAAGTCTGGCAGGGGGCCGGGATCAAACTGACCTCTACCCCAAAATCCCTAGCGGCCTGCTGAGCCGCCAACCAGACTGTTTCCCAGTTGGGGTCGGCAATCTTGCCATCGGGTTTTAGTTGATCTTTCACGGCAACAGTAATTTTCCAAGGGCGTGTGGCTTTCATTTCTGGGCTAGTCGTCACCTTGGGAGTTGCCATGGTGGCAGTATTGGTATTGGAATCAGTGACTGGAGGAGTATTTTGAGGAGTTACGATCGTTCCGCTATTACAAGCAACCAGGAAACTGACCATAAAGAAAAAGACTAACTGAATCAGTCCTTTAAACCCGCCGCCATATCTGATAAATCGAAACGACATAGGAGCCTCCTTGGTGAATTTTGCCCAAGTGGATAGCATCAATGATATTTCTATCGACTTAGGCTGTTTATCTGTCTATGGTGAGAGATAGTTTTAGGGTTATTACTGATAGTGAAAATAACCGCACAGAAATTTAAACTTAATTGGAATTTTGTAGGACTTTAGTCCTGCAATTAGTAAATTTCAATTAGTAAATTTATGCCTAAAACTAAAGTGCATTCATTCAGATAGTATGGTCAAATGAATTATAACCAAGACTATTAGCTGTAACACCAAAAAAACAGCCAAGTAAATTTCTCTATTAGCACTTAAATCCCTATCAGTGCTAAAATCTCTGGCTGTGCCTCCAGACGTGGTGAGCTTATAAAATGTAAATTAAGGACAGGTAAAAAGTTAATTAAATGTTAATTAAGTTTTCTGTTTGTTTAAGTCCAGAGCAGATTGATAAAATCTTGAATAATTCTCCACGGAAGAAAGTACAATCGAAGCTGCGGCCTACCACATCGTCAGCGATCCTGGATAGCGGCGGAGTTACTTCCAGAATCGAGGTAAATGATATTGCTCGTACTCTAAATAATGGCTACGAATCAAACTGATGAATGATGGCTTCTGGAGTTTAGCTAAATCACTACAACTAGATTATTTGTTTATCGATATCCATCTTGGCTTGTCAAAAGCAACTTTTTTTAGAAGCAAATCCAATCACTAATCATGATGGGTCGTACCATTGATCGTAAGTAAACCAGCCGGAGCAGCATTACGTACTGCTGAAGGAAACTATCGCAGCATCTTTGAAAGTACTCTAGAAGCAATTTTTCAATCCACCCCTGATGGCTGGCATATTAATAGACTTTGGAATTGAGTAATAAATTTTTTACAAAAGTAGTGCGATGTTTCGCATCAAAGGTGGAAGGTGTAGTATCAAGCTACACTAACTTGTTAATGTCAAGGTGCTACCACGGGCTACCAATTATGGTGAAAGCAGACCAAAAGTAGGGATGGATAAAGGACACATTACCCAACTGGGCTAAATCTTGAGATAAAGATAGAGCCGTGTCGTTAACCAGGAGCTGTCCATTTTTGATTCTGACTTCGCCCCGGAGCATGGCCAGTTGAGCTTGGCGGAGGGCTTCGGATTTAATCGGGACATCCTTGAGATTGCGATAGAAAGCCATCATCAACCCTAGGGTACCTTCATCGCTGACTGACCAGAGACTTGCCATGGCCGACTTTACACCCGCTTGTACTGCTAGACCAGCAAAGCCCAATTCTGCTTGTTGGTCGCCGATCGCAGTTTCACAGGCACTCAGTACCAATAAATCTACGGGAGGATCTCTCCAGCGTAGCTGGGCCAGTTGGTCGAGGCTGAGACGGCCATCCCAAAGTTGAATGTAGGAATTGCTGCGATCGCCAGAGGCAAAAACCGCATGGGTAGCCAAATGGACAATCTGGAAAGGCTGTTGCTGGCGTTGTTGACGTAGGTTATCGAGGGTGAAGCTTTCATTTAAAAAAGAACTGCCGCGCCACAGTTGAGTGGTAATAGTCCTCAACTCCAGAGGCACTGCAGGTAGGGGGGCCTTGTCCCGGAACTGGGATGCTCCCATGGCCAAAACCTGAGCTTGGCGGAGATCGCTGTAGCGTAGATCTGTCAAGCTAAAACTGGGCATCAAGCCAATACTGTAACGCTCGATAATAAAACCCTCTCCATCATGGAGGGCAGCCAGGGGGAGCGATCGCAGACCATCATCAGCAATCAAAACCAAGTTGGTGATCTGCTCAGCCTGCAACTCCTCTTCAATCGGGGCTATTAGCCACTGGTAAAGCTGCTTAGATGCGCTCAAGTAGCTGGCACGAGTAGATCGGAAATTAGTGACCTCCCGGCGCAGTACCAGCCCAGCCTCAATAACCCGCTGGCGAGTAGCCCCCGGAACCAACTTGCGGGTGGGAGCACCTTGACTAGAAATCAGCACAATCTCAAGGGAGTCTGCACTACTGGCTTGGCCGCTGTCACTAAAGCTCAGGTAAACAATGCCCGATCGCAAATTAGTCTGAGCCTGGTTATTCAGCAGCACCTCTTGTATATCGATCACCGAAGGCTCCCGCACCGGGGTGCCCAGACCGAGAAAGTTACGAAATTGGTTGTTAATCCGGCTTTCCGTAGCTAATACCGTCAAGCTATCGGGGAGATTATCAATGCGAGCCGCATTTGCTGGTGGCGGGATACGGTTTCTAGGGGGAGCCTGAGCAGGTATTCTTTCTGGGTTGGGGCTGGGACGAGCGGGCCTCTGCTCAGGATTACGTAGGGATTGTAGCTGACGCGCCGGGGCGATCACTGAATTTTCCACCACCAAGCGGGCACTGCCCCACGCCCCCGGCCCCAATTCCATGCGGGCGTGGGGCAAGCTAGCTCGATTAAGGATATTAGGGTTATTCGGGACGGGTACTCTAGAGATATCGTTATGGATTGCCCGAATCCTGGCGGTGGCAGCAACCTGTGTTGGGCTGGCTAGTGGCTGTAATTCTGGTGGTGAAATAGGCCTAGGGGGGGGAGGTTGTCTGCCTTGGTCGGTGGCGGCAACCTGTGTTGGGCTGGCTAGTGGCTGTAATTCCGGTGGTGAAATAGGCCCAGGGGAGGGAGGTTGTCTGCCCGTTAAGAGTGGAGGTAAGGCCGTCACTGGAATAGTACTGGGAATATTGCCGTTGGTACAAGTTACCACCTGACACAACTCTATCGGTTTTACTTCAAAGTTGAGGATGAACCCAGGGATGGTTAACTGGGTCAAGCTTGGCGCGGCAGTTGGCGCAATTACCGGTGTGACTAGGGAGTTGCCCGGTGCTTGGAAGGTTACGATCGCACCCAGTCCCTGATTATCAATACTCCCCCCCACCAAAATCAAATTACTGCCGGGGGCAACACTTAAATTAGCGGCATTACTGACAGCAGCTGGGGCACTACCAGTAAAGGCAAACCCACGGGGCGTACCAGTTAACTCCGCGTAGTTATTGGGCCCAGTTGCATGGAACCAACGCATCTGGTCTAAGGAATTGAGACTTCCAACACTCCCAAAGCCAACATGGTCAGCTGTAGTAGCCCGGAAACTAGCTGGCACATTCAGGCTGGCATTTGGACCAAAAATTAAGCCACTGGGGTTGATTAGGTAAAGATTAGCCCCTGTACCACTAACTTGAATCAAGCCATCAATCCGGGAGGGGCTGCCGCCAACAACGCGACCGAGGATATTGCTGATATTGGGGTTGGCAATGAAATTGGCGGTTTGGCTAGGGCCGAGATTGAATTGCTGGAAACTATGGAATAAGTTAGTTCCGGCGGTAGTACCGCCAACAATATTGAATTGATTTTGACCGGATTGATTGACCAAGGTGCCAGTACCATCAGGGGCAGCCACGGGCTGGGCTAGGACGGGAATTGCGATCGCACCACTAACTCCCGTAAAAAGGGCGATCGCCAGGGTAAAAGGACGTTGTAAGCCTGAAAGCATGATATTGGGGGTTGATTCTAGAATTAACGATAAATCTAAAATCCCTACACAAATCCTCTACAGTCTGGATCAAGATATTCTCTGTTCCGCGATCGCTGGAGGAGACCACCCCAAAACTTAGAGGATGCCTGAAAAGTCTAGTGTTAAGTCATATCTGATGACTAAAAGTCATTATTACGAGCTGAAAAATCCTCGTGTACACGGTTTATAGTGACGGTTTTAACCGTCCTTAACTTTTCAAGCATCGTCCTAACATAGCCCTGAGGTAACTTAAAAAACTAACTTACTAGACTAGCCCAGCACCCCCGCTAGCTAAATAACTTAGGGCCCAGGCTAGTCTGTGAATAATTTTAGGACTTACACATCAACACTAGATGTGGTAACCGGTATCCGCTGAGCTAACCTGCCCTGCATTTAGAGCCTCTGGGTAAGTCCTAGAATTTTCTGGAGCACTTGTAAATTTAAGGATCATCACCAACCTACTCAAAGGTGGAGATTGGCTGGTTAATGACTACCGGAGCCAGCGCCAGGATAACACCGCCACTTTGTCTGCCCTAGGGAAACTGGGTGGACTGATAAGTCCTAGGCGGCTAACTGGAGAATACCCCGGCGCACCCCGTACAAAATTCTGTCAACCATGGTTCTATCATCGTCACTGAAAGTCTCTTGGAGCAGAATTGAGCGAAGTTGATACTGGGCGGTCTTGTCAACTTGGCGCTTGACTAGTACCTCTTCAATTAGTTCTTGAGCGTTGAGATGGGTGGAGAAGTTGATAGCTAGCATAGGTTTGTTGGGGGTTAGTGAATTATTTCGTTGCCGTTCACATTTACTAGTATCCAGTTTTTACCCTTGACTGCTGGTGATGGTGTAGGTTGTCGCCCTGTGACAGTTCCTAGCTACGATCGTGACTCAGTAATTCCACGCGGGTGATCCGTGTCACAGACCAACCATAGGAAAGAAACGGGTCAGTAGCTGGAAACGAAGACTGTATACCCCTATTTTCTCTGGAGAGCCGGAAAATTCCACCGTACCTCCTGTAGTCGTAGATTCTTAAATATATTCGTGTATTCGTATGACAAGAGTTATAGGCATTTAGATAAAATTTTATTTAATAAATCTTTAGATTGTGTGTTACGATTCTTAACAAAAACTCTGTATTTTATGTCTAGCCTCACCACACCAACTGACTCTCAAAAATGTTTTAACCGCCAAGACTGGCAGGGTGGCTATGTATCCCAGCCCCAGGAATTTGACTACCCAATTACTGATATCGAAGGACAAATTCCCGCAGAGTTGCAAGGTACTCTATTTCGTAATGGCCCGGGGCTTTTAGATGTACAGGGGGAAAAGTTCCAACACCCCTTCGATGGAGACGGCATGATTACGGCGATTAGCTTTGATCGCTCCCAAGCTTATGTCCGCAGCCGCTACGTGCAGACCGCTGGCTATATGGCTGAAAAAAAAGCTGGTAAAATCCTCTACCGGGGAGTATTCGGTACTCAAAAGGCCGGAGGCTGGCTGGCTAATTTCCTAGACCTGCGCTTAAAAAATATTGCCAACACCAATGTGCTCTACTGGGGCAACAAGCTATTGGCTCTCTGGGAAGCAGCCCAGCCCCATAGTCTAGACCCACACACCCTAGAAACTATTGGTTTAGATGACCTAGGCGGAATTGCTGAGGGGGCCTTTGCAGCCCACCCACGGATCCAAGGCGATCGCCTAATTAATTTCTCCATAGACCCAGGGTTGTCTAGCAAAATTACCACCTATGAAATCAATCCCGATTGGCAACTAACTAGCCGCCATACCTACATTGTGCCGGGATTCTGCTTTATTCATGACTTTGTTGTTACGGATAATTACTGTATTTTCTTCCAAAACCCGATTAGCTTTAACCCCCTACCCTACGTATTTGGCCTAAGAAGCCCCGGCGAATGTATCCGGTTTGACAGCAGCAAACCCACCAAAATTCTAGTCATGAGTGGTGGGCAGCCAGTGCAGACCTTTGAAACTAGAGCTGGCTTTGTCTTCCATCACGCCAATGCCTGGGAGAGCGCGGGGCAATTGCATATTGATTCGATCTGCTATGAAAAATTTCCTGATGTGGAGCCGGGGGCTGATTTCCGGGATATTGATTTTGACCGCTTGGCCCCTGGCCAACTGTGGCGATTTACGATCGACCTGCAAAGCCAACAGGTGAGCCGCAAGCTCCTGGAAAGTCGCTGCTGTGAATTTCCAGCCCTCAACCCATCCCGGGTCGGCAGACCCTACCGCTATGTTTACATGGGGGTGGCCGATCAGCCAGAAGGTAACGCGCCGCTCCAGGGCATCCTCAAGCTAGATCTAGAAACCGGCGAAAAAGCCGATTGGAGTGCTGCACCCAGGGGGTTTGTGGGTGAACCAGTGTTTGTACCCCGTCCCGGCAGTACGATCGAAGATGATGGCTGGGTACTGAGCTTGGTCTACGATGCCAGCCGACACAGGTCTTACTTGGCGATTTTGGCAGCCAATAGTTGTCAATTGATTGCCAAACTCAACTTGCAACACCATATTCCCTACGGTTTACATGGCTTTTGGACGGGTCAAATTCTTGCCCGCTAAATTCAATATTTCTAAATCCAGGTTATTTTATCCTCCTGCGAGTCGGGGGGATTTTTTTGAATGGAGAAAATCATCCAATCAATGTTGCCTCAATGCTGACACTTTGATGGCAGCAATTGGCATTATTCTCTAACCTGTGGTTGCAATAAAATAATCCATCGATCGCTATTGCTGATGTGGTGTTTTTAGGGACGTAAATCTAGGTTACCTGTGATCTCGATTCTCAACTCAGTGCTAGGATCACAGGTAGCAATTAAAGATAGAAAAAGGAAACATTACTCAATGGTTGAGTTCAATAAAACCCTCTCCTTTTATGGCCGGGAGATTCGCCTCACCACAGGATTGTATGCACCCCAAGCTGGCGGTTGCGTCATGGTTCAGTCAGGAGATACAGCAGTTTTAGTGACCGTAACTAGGGCGGCGGCCAGGGAAGGTATCGATTTTTTACCCCTATTGGTGGATTACGAAGAAAGACTCTACGCTGCCGGGAGAATTCCTGGGGGTTTTCTGCGCCGCGAAGGTAAACCCCCTGAAAAAGTCACCTTAATCAGTCGTCTGATTGATCGCCCCCTGCGCCCCCTGTTCCCTGGTTGGTTGCGTGATGATATTCAAGTAGTTGCCACTACTATGTCGATCGACGAAGATGTGCCCCCGGATGTCCTCGCTGTAACTGGAGCTTCCATAGCAGTACTGCAAGAACAAGTCCCCTTCTACGGACCCATGGCTGCGGTGCGGGTCGGCCTAGTCGGAGATGACTTTATCATCAACCCCACCTACCGGGAAATTGAAACTGGGGATCTAGACTTGGTCGTGGCGGGTTCCCCCGATGGAGTGATTATGGTGGAAGCCGGGGCTAACCAATTGCCAGAGCAGGACATTATCGAAGCGATCGACTTTGGCTATGAAGCCGTCCAAGACTTGATCAGCAAGCAGCGCGAAATTATGCAGGAGTTGGGCATTGAGCTGGTCAAGGCTGAGCCACCGGTGATTGATTCTCGCCTAGAGGATTTTATCCAAGCAAACAGCAAAGAAGAAATTCGCCAAATCCTTGCCCAGGGTTTAACTGACAAAAACCAACGCGATAAAGCCCTTGAAGCGGTGCAAGAGGCCGTTATCACTAAAATTGATGCCCTCGCCGACGAAGACCCAATTCGCCTACTGGCCACAGAGAACCCCAAGCAAGTGCCTGCAATCTTCAAGGAGATCACCAAAAAGTTGATGCGTAAGCAGATCATTGAAGACGGAGTACGGGTTGATGGGCGTAAGCTTGATGAGGTGCGGCCCGTTTCCTGTCGGGTGGGGGTTTTGCCGCGCCGCGTCCATGGCAGTGCCCTATTTAACCGGGGGTTGACCCAGATTTTATCTACCACTACCCTAGGCAGCCCCGGAGATGCCCAGGAGCTGGATGATCTCCACCCGGATGAAGAAAAGCGTTATTTGCACCACTACAATTTCCCGCCTTTTTCTGTGGGGGAAACTCGCCCGATGCGATCGCCAGGCCGCCGCGAAATCGGCCACGGGGCCCTAGCAGAGCGGGCCCTGCTGCCAGTTTTGCCTCCCAAGGAACAATTTCCCTACGTCTTGCGCGTAGTGTCTGAAGTGCTTTCCTCCAATGGCTCCACTTCCATGGGTTCAGTGTGTGGCTCTACCCTATCGTTAATGGATGCTGGGGTACCAATTACTAAACCAGTCAGCGGTGCTGCCATGGGCCTGGTCAAGGAGGGGGAAGAAATCCGCATCCTCACTGACATCCAAGGGATCGAAGATTTTTTGGGGGATATGGACTTCAAGGTGGCTGGTACCGACACCGGTGTTACCGCTTTGCAGATGGATATGAAAATTACCGGGTTATCTATGAAAGTGGTAGCCGATGCAATCCACCAGGCGCGTCCGGCCCGTCTCCACATCCTCAGTAAAATGCTAGAAACCATCAACCAGCCTAGGGCTGAACTATCGGCCTTTGCACCGCGCCTGCTGTCGATTCGCATTGATCCAGAGATGATTGGTCTGGTAATTGGCCCCGGCGGCCGCACCATCAAGGGAATTACCGAGCAGACGGGGGCCAAAATTGATATTGATGATGACGGCACCGTGACTGTTACCTCTAGCAACAGTGAGGGGGCAAAACGAGCGATCGCAATCATCCAAGGCATGACCCGCAGAATCAACGAAGGGGATGTCTATGTGGGCAAAGTCACCCGGATTATTGCGATCGGAGCTTTTGTGGAATTCTTGCCCGGTAAAGAAGGGATGATCCACATCTCCCAGCTAGCCGATCGCCGGGTCGGCAAAGTAGAGGATGAAGTAGCCGTAGGTGATGAGGTAATTGTCAAGGTGCGTGAAATTGACCCCAAGGGGCGGATTAACCTGACTCGCCTCGGTATTCACCCCGACCAGGCCGCCGCCGCTCGCCAATCAGCTGCCCTAGGCTAGGGCTAATTACCGGTCATTTGACATGTATGGATTATCAGACTGCTTACAGTTTCATCGCCACCCAAGGTAAGGATTACCAGACCACCCCAGAGTCCTTTTTATCTCGCCTCCAGCAGGGTAAACCCCCAATCCCAGGGCAGGTGACTAACATCCTAGTGGCTCTGAAGATGATCTTCAGTGACTTGCATGAGAACGTCAGCCTTGACCGGGAGCTGTGCTTGTCATTGTTTCTCCTGAGCTATGCCAGTCGGCAGTATTTCAATGCGGCTGGCTGGGCTGGGGTAGTCTGGCCGCCCCTGCTCAGCGAAGATATCGATCGCATTGGCTTGGCAGTGCAGAGTATTTTTGCAGGCCAGTGGTACGATAAAAATCCCTAGAAAAACTCCAGAAAAATAAGACTATGGATTTAGATAGCCTGCTGCAATCCCGGCAGCGCTTCGGAGTCCGCTTGGGTTTAGAGAGAATGGCTTGGCTTTTGACTAAACTTGGTGATCTCCAAACCCGTGTGCCGATCGTCCATGTAGCGGGCACCAATGGTAAGGGTTCCGTGTGCGCCTACTTGGCTTCAGTATTGACAGCGGCAGGCTACCGGACGGGGCGCTTGACTTCCCCGCACCTGATCCACTGGCAGGAGCGCATTTGTATTGACCAAAACCCAATTCCAGAGGCAGATTTGCTCAACTTGACCCGGCGGGTGATTTCGGTGATTCCAGCCCAGATGGAAGACCCGCCCACGGTCTTTGAAATTATCACTGCTGTGGCTTGGTTGTATTTTGTGGAAAACCAGGTTGATATTGCGGTGATTGAAGTGGGTCTGGGGGGGCGTTTGGATGCCACCAATATTTGCGATCGCCCCCTTGTGACCATAATCACCTCGATCAGCTACGACCACACCAATATCCTTGGCAATACCCTAGAGAAAATCGCCACCGAAAAAGCTGGCATCTGTAAGGTTGGTCGGCCTCTGGTGATTGGGAAATTACCGGCTGAAGCAGCTACAGCCATTCGCCTCAAGGCCAAGGCCTTTGGCTGTGTGGTCACTGAGGTGGTACCAGCCATCGCTGAATCAGGGGGGCGGGCTACAGCTAGGGGAATTAATTATCCCCTGCCGCTGCTGGGAAGTTTTCAACTAATGAATTCGGCGATCGCTATTGCTGCAATCCAAGAACTACAAAACCAAGGCTGGCAGATTTCTCGGAAAGCGATCGAACAGGGCATGGCCAACACCACCTGGCCTGGCCGGATGCAATGGCTCACCTACAAAGGGCAAAAACTACTAATTGACGGCGCCCACAATCCTGAAGCGGCGATCGTCCTGCGCCAATACCTAGACGGCCTGACCCCCCCCGGAGTGGCTTGGATAATTGGCATTATGGGCCGTAAAGACCAAGCCCGCATCCTCGAGGCCCTGCTGCGCCCTGGGGATGCCGCCTACCTAGTAGATGTACCAGAAGCCGGTGCCGCCCCGGCCGATAAGCTAGCCCATCTGGCTCAGCAAATCGAGCCAGAACTCAGCCACTGCCAAGCCTACCCAGATCTAGAAGTGGCGATCGCCACAGCCCTAGCCAGCCAAAAACTCCCCGTCCTCTGCGGCTCCCTCTACTTAGTGGGGGCAGTGCTAAATCGCTTTGGCCCCAGACAAGCCAACCTTGATGCCACTCTAGATTTTCTTACAGAATTACCAGCCAATCACCGATAATTAGTTACTGTTGGATAACTACTAAATCACTACAAATTACTTGAGATTTTGGTGACTGCTGTGCACAACGACGTACCCCCCTTCGCCGGGTTGAGTGAGGCGATCGTGCCAGCCCTGCGCGCGGCTGGTCAAGGCAATAATGTAGACATTCGTACCGGTAGATCATATCTAGATATCCTGCGGCAAAACCTCTTCACCTTCATTAATGCCGTGTTTTTTTTCATCACGGTCTTAATGATTCTCCTGGGACGGATGGGTGATGCTTTTTTAGTAGTTGTAGTCATCTTTGGCAGCGTTGTGATTAGCATTTGCCAAGAATTCTGGGCCAAGTACAAACTAGACAAAATTGCCCTCCTCCAGCGCCCCCACGTCACCGTCATCCGCGATCGCCAAACCAAAGAAATTGACTTAACTGACGTAGTTTTAGGAGATATTTTACTAGTGCGCCCCGGTGACCAAATGGTCGTCGATGGTGTAGTAGTCGGCGAGGGCAAAGTGGAAATGGATGAATCCCTCCTGACCGGAGAATCTGACCTCATTCCCAAACTCCAGGGCGACCAGATCTACTCCGGTAGCTTCTGCGTCACTGGCAGTACCTACTACAAAGCCGAAAGAGTCGGCCGAGACACCACCGCCTATCAACTCATGGCCTCAGCCAAGGTATTCCGGTTCAGCTACACTCCTCTCCAACGGGAAATTAACACAATTATCCGGGTATTTCTGCTGATTGCCTGCTTTTTGCTGATCCTGCTGGGAATCAGCATGGTCAGCCGTTCCATCTCCCTGACCGATGCGGTATTGACGGCGGCGGTTATCCTCGGCCTCGTACCAGTGGGTTTATACATTGCCATTACCCTGGCCTACGGTACCGGAGCAGTGCGGATGGCTGGGCAAAATGTGCTGGTGCAGCAAGTAAATGCGGTGGAATCCCTCAGCAATGTGGATGTGCTCTGCATGGATAAAACCGGCACCCTGACCACCAATCGGATTAAGCTGGAGACTATTTATCCCCTGGATGGGGATAAGAACCGACTCCGGGAAATCCTTGGGGAATACGCTGCTAGCACGGCTGCGGGCAATAAAACCAGTGAGGCGATCGCCCAGGTCTGCCCCGGCTCAGCAAAACCCGTGGTGGCGGAAGTGCCATTTTCCTCGGCCCGCAAGTGGAGCGCCCTCAGTTTTAGCGATACAGATACCTATGTTCTAGGGGCCCCGGAGATGCTGGGAGCTAACCTAGAGCAAGCCCAGCGGGATTATATTTACGAACAAGCAAACCTGGGGTTGAGGGTGGTTTTATTTGCCCATAGTTCTCAACTGCTGGATGCCCAGACCCAGCAATTACCAGAAGAACTGCAAGCGATCGCCATCTTGAGTTTTAGCGATGAGCTGCGCCCCATGGCCAAAGAAACCCTGGCCAGCTTTGCCAGGGCCGGCATTAAATTAAAAATTATCTCTGGGGATAATCCCCAAACCGTGGCTGCCCTAGCCCGGCAAGCGGGGTTTGATGCGGGCGATCGCTTAGTGGCCGGCCCCCAACTGGCCCACATGGACGAAGCCCAATTCGCCGCTACCGCCGCTGAAGGGGTGATTTTTGGGCGGATTACCCCAGAACAAAAGGCTGAACTAGTCAAACACCTCCGCCGCCAAGGCAACTATGTGGCCATGACCGGCGACGGGGTTAACGATGTGATGTCTCTCAAGCAAGCCAACCTAGGAATTGCCATGGAGAGCGGCTCCCAGGCAACTAGGGGGGTAGCGGATATCGTTTTGCTCAAGGATTCCTTTGCTACTCTGCCCAAGGCCTTTTTGGAGGGGCAACGCATCCGCAACGCTCTCCAGGATGCCCTCAAGCTATTCATGATCCGGGGGTTTACAATTACTCTGCTAATCTTCTGTAGCGGTATGGTTACCCAGAGCTTCCCCTTGACCAATAAGCACAGCAGTATCATTGCCTTTTTGGGGGTGGGGGTACCGACTATGCTGATTCCCCTGTGGGCCAAGCCCGGCAATGTCAGCCGCCGCAGCGTGTTTAGAAGCCAGATTCACTTTGTGCTGTCGGCGACTTTGACCATGACCCTCGCCTGTCTATTTATCTATTTGGTGTATTTGATTAAGGCGGTGTTAGATTTACCCCCAAACACGGGCCTAAAGCAGCTTAACTTGGCGATCCCCCGCACGGCTTTGGTGACGACCCTGCTATTTTGTCAGATGTTTTTGCTGTGTTTTTTGAAACCGCCCCTGCGGATGTTTACGGGGGGAGAACCCTACAATGGCGACTGGCGGTATACAGGTTTAGCGATCGCTATTACCCTGGCTTACGGCTTGATCCTAGCACAGCCAAAATTGCGGACATTCTTTGAACTGTCAATACTCGGCAAATTTGACTACCTGTTTATTGGCTTAGTTGTTGTTGAGTGGGCAATGGTGCTGCGTTGGTGTTGGCGATCGCGCACATTCGATCACTTTTTGGGTGTCCGCCTCGATTAGCCATGAACAGCCATTAACATACCATAAACACCATGGAAGAAAACGATCTCCAGCTACCCCAGGAATACACCATCAGGCTATCCGAAGTTCTGTTGATTATCGCAGGCGCAGCCCTAGTATTTGGAGCGGCTCTATTGGATATTGGTGTACACGCAGTCCGTAATGCCTTTGATGATCAAAAAGCCGAGGCGATCGCCAAAAGCTTGATGTCTTACAAAATCCCAGAAGGCTCCACAGCCCAGCTTGGCCTAAACATTGGGGCTGTACAGATGGCCCTCATCACCAGCAAAACCACCCCGCCCCATGTCGGTCTGCTGATGGCCAGCCTACCAGTCAACCCAGAAACTAATCGCAGTCAACTACGCACCGATTTCATGACCCTCTATAAAAACTGGATAGAGCGAGAAATTAGCTTTAACTCATCCAGAGTAGAAGACTTGCCCCTGTGCGGGGCAACCGTACCAGTAACGATCCAAGAGGGGCAGTTAATTCTAGAAACCCAGGTCGAACCAATCCCCATCATCCAATACCTAGCCAATATCAATTTCCCTGACAGTGAGCGGATTATCATCCTCTTTACCAACGGCCCCAAAGCCAAGGAAAATGCTGCTAGTGTCTTTAAATCCCTAGAATGCAAGTAGGATTGCAGATGTATTTTGATTGCCTAGTCCAGCAGCTATAGCGGTAGTCGTAATCATTAAGACATAATCATTCATAATCATTCCTGAAGCAAGGGAGTCACTGAATCCTAAGCACAATCACCCCTACTATTCCGCGAACTTATCCAGGCAGAAGGATTGACCCATGACCAAAGTGAACTCTACCGACATCGCTAACTTTCGATCGGCAATTACGGAATATCCAGAAGCCTTAGAAGCTTTGCAGATGATCGAAGACTGCGAAGGTGATCTAGAAGATGCAGCTATGGCGCTGGCGATTCGTTCTGGGTTGCAGCCAGACCAAACCAACTCCCAGTGGCTAGAGAGTCTAGCCCGTCAATGCCGGGGAATTATCTGCCAAGAACAGATGCAGCAGGAACTCACCCAAGGGATACTCAGCTCAGCCTTGGCTTATCTTTCTAATACCCCGGTGATTCCTGCAATTTTAGTTGTGCCAGTGTTGATGTATGTCCTCAAAAATGGCCTGGTAGATTTTTGTGAGTAGGTACGGCGTTTTCTGTTCTCAGACACAGCTATGCCAATCCATCTTCTAAAGGCATCGGAGATTTGAATGTGTACTTCCATCTGGTTCACGAGAGTGTCTGCTGGTCGATCGCTCCATGGCATTGGTTAAACTACAGATTAAGCTAATTAAACAGACTAATTGTTTTAGGAGGAATGGGTAATGGCGGCGATCGCACCACTTGCACCCACACAATGCATCGGCGAGAAGCGGGTCACCCTGTGCGGTCTCACTTGGTCAGCCTATCAGCAGATTCTCCATGCCTTGCCCCAGAGCCGTGCGGCTCGACTGACCTATGACCGCGGAGTTTTAGAAATCACCATGCCTCTGGAAGATCACGAGTTCTCCCTACGTTTAATTGAGTTATTTATCCGCATTCTTGTCTTTGAAATGGGGATGAAAATTAAGACAATGGGGTCAACAACCATGGGTCGTGAGGAACTTGATCGCAGCTCAGAACCCGACTGCGCCTACTACATTCAAAATCAACCAATAGTTGCAGGACGTAAGGTAGACTTTGCCACCGACCCACCGCCAGATTTGGTCGTAGAAGTAGATATTACCCGCACAGATATTGATAAAAACCGCCTCTACGCCGCTCTGGGAGTACCAGAGCTTTGGCGATATAACGGTCGTGATTGGCGGATTTTCCTTTTAAGAGATGGGGAATATCAAGAGAGCGATCGCACCCCCATATTTCCCTGGGTCGAGAAGGCGTATTTGTACCAATTCCTATCCCAAGCCCAACAGGATGAAGTTGAAGCAGAACGAGCTTGGCGCAGTTTTGTAAAAGAGCGTTTAGAGAATCCATGAAAAATCCACACAAGTAAAACCAACCCCCATATAAAAACCCAATAATGCTGCTCTAAAATGTGACCTAAAGAGTTGAAAAGATTTATACAAAACTCGCTTAAATAGTCATAATGAAATAAAGAAGCTAGGGTCATGAATTATGTCAATGAACCGGACTAGT
>Ga0272446_1004216_pt1 | contig 17213 bp, 16 predicted proteins | sample YNPCB0061_FD_194587 | JGI IMG/M metagenome (GOLD analysis project Ga0272446, IMG submission 194587) | Hot spring microbial mat communities from Yellowstone National Park, WY, United States - YNP-CB-006-1 | ecosystem: Environmental > Aquatic > Thermal springs > Hot (42-90C) > Sediment | place... | reverse complement strand
TCCTCCGCGACCTCGTCGGCGATGCGGGCGGGGATGCAGACCACGCCTTCCCCGTCGCCCACCATGATGTCGCCGGGATGCACGCCGACCCCGGCGCAGGCGATGGGCACATCGAGGTCCACGCAATGGTGGTGGATCAGGTTGGTCGGCGCCGAGGGCCGCGCGTGATAGGCGGGCCGGCCCATACCCGCGATCTCGGGGCTGTCGCGGAAGCCGCCGTCGGTCACCGCGCCCGCGACCCCGCGCGCCTTGAGGCGCGCGAGCAGGATGCCCCCCGCGCTCGCCGCGCGCGCATCCCCGCGGCTGTCGATGACGAACACGGCGCCGGGCGGGCATTCCTCCACGCCCCTGCGCTGCGGGTGCGCCGGATCCTTGAACACGTCCAGCACGTCGAGGTCCTCGCGCGCGGGGATGGTGCGCAGCGTATAGGCCGGGCCGACCATGCGCGGCGCGCCCGGGCAGAGCGGGACGAGCGCGAGGAAGACGTTGCGGAAGCCGCGCTTGAACAGCACCGTGGTCAGCGTGGCGGTGGAGACCTGGGCGAGCCTGGCCCGGGTGACATCCTTCATGGCGGATTCCCTCCTGGCGAGGCTTCGGGCATACCGCGCCAGGGCGCGGCGGACCATCGGCCGCGCCGGGGAGAATGACGCCATGCCCGACAACGGCGCCCAGAAGCGCTCGCGGTCCTACCTGCTGGCGGTCGAGGACCTGGAGTTCCTGCTGCGCGACGAGATGCGCCCCTTCCGCTTCGGGATGGAATACGCCAAGGCCGAATACGCGCTGCGGGACTGGGGGGTGCGATCGACGGTCGTGGTCTTCGGCTCCGCCCGCATCCCGAGCCCCGAACAGGCCGCCGCCATGGCCGCCGCGGCGAAGACCCCGGCCGAGAAGCAGGCGGCCAAGCGCGCCGCCGAGCAGTCCCGCCTCTATGAGGAGGCGCGCGCCTTCGCGCGCCTCGTCTCGCTGCGCGGCGGGGCGCTCGCGGCCACCGGCGCGCCGCGCGACAACGTCATCGCCACCGGCGGCGGGCCCGGCATCATGGAGGCCGCCAACCGCGGCGCGGCCGAGGTCGGTGCGCCCTCGATCGGCTTCAACATCACCCTGCCGCACGAACAGGACCCCAACCCCTGGTCCACGCCGGCGCTGACCTTCCGCTTCCACTACTTCGCGATGCGCAAGATGCATCTCGCCATGCGGGCCAATGCGCTGGCCGTCTTCCCGGGCGGCTTCGGCACCTTCGACGAGCTCTTCGAACTCCTCACCCTCGTGCAGACCAACAAGGCCTCGCCGCGGCCGATCGTCCTCTACGGACGCGCCTTCTGGGAGAAGGCGGTGAACTTCCCGCTGCTGGTCGAGGAGGGGATGATCGAGGCCGGCGACCTCGACCTGTTCGAGGTGGTGGACAGCCCGGAGGAAGCCTGGGCGAGCCTCGTGCGCCGCGGCCTCAGGGCCGCGCCCCTGCCGCCGGCGCCGGAGCCGCCGCTCGCCCCGCCCCGCCACCGCCGCAAGCCGGAGGAGGAGCAGATGAAGCCCCCCGGGGGGTGAGGGGCCGCGGGGCAAGCCTGCCGGCGGGGCATGCCGGTCCTTCGGCGGGCGAGATCCCGGCATGATCCCTCGCAGCGGGATCGCCGTCGATCCGCCCCACCCGCCCTGTCCATCGCCCTGCACCCGAGCGCCGGTCCGCGCCCCGACGGCTCGCATGGCGGTGCGGCGTCGCCCGACCTCGCGCCGTGCCGAACGGGTGCGGTGTGCCGCCGCGCGCCGCCTTGCGGGCATCTGCGCGCCTCCGGCCGATTCCAGCCGCAGGCGATCTGCTCTAGGCTCCGCCCATGCTCGCCGGCCGCCGCCTCCTCCTCATCGTCTCGGGCTCCGTCGCCGCCTACAAGGCGCTGGAACTCGCGCGCCTGCTGCGCAAGGATGGGGCCGAGCTCGGCGCCATCCTCACCGCCGGCGGCGCCCGCTTCGTGACCAAGGAGGCGCTGGCCGCCATCACCGGCGCCCGCGTCCATGACGACCTCTGGGCGGCGGAGGCCGAGATCGGCCATATCCGCCTCGCCCGCTGGCCGGATCTGGTGGCCGTCGTCCCCGCCTCGGCCGACCTGATCGCGAAGATGGCGCATGGCCTCGCCGACGACCTCGCCGGCTGCGTCCTGCTCGTCACCCGCGCCAAGGTGCTGGTCGCGCCGGCGATGAACCCCGCGATGTGGGAGCATCCGGCGACGCGCGCGAATGTCGCCGCCCTCGCCGCCCGCGGCGTGATCCTCGCCGGGCCCGAGGAGGGCGCGATGGCCGAACCCGAGAGCGGCCCCGGCCGCCTGATGGAGCCCGAGCGCCTGCTCGGGGCCATCCGCGCAGCCCTCGCCGTCGGCCCGCTCGCCGGCCGGCACGTCCTCGTCACCAGCGGCCCGACGCATGAGGCGATCGACCCCGTGCGCTACATCGCCAACCGCAGCAGCGGCAAGCAGGGCCATGCCATCGCCGCCGCGCTCGCCGCCCTCGGGGCGCGCGTCACCCTCGTCAGCGGCCCGGTCGCGGAGCCCGACCCGCCGGGCGTCAGCGTCCGGCGCGTCGAGTCCGCCCGCGACATGCTCGCCGCCTGTGAGGCGGCACTCCCCGCCGATGCTGCGATCTGCGCCGCCGCCGTGGCCGACTGGCGCACCGCCCGCGCGGCCTCGCAGAAGATGAAGAAGGTCCCGGGAGCGGCGCCGCCGCCGCTCGAACTCACCCTCAATCCCGACATCCTCGCCACCCTCGCCGCGCCGGGGCCGCGCCGCCCGCGCCTCGTCGTCGGCTTCGCGGCGGAGACGGAAGGCGTGGTCGCCAATGCCGTCGCCAAGCGCCGGACGAAGGGCTGCGACTGGATCGTCGCCAACGACGTCTCGGGGGATGTGATGGGCGGGGCGGAGAACGCCGTCCATCTCGTCACGGAAGCCGGCGTCGAGGACTGGCCGCGCCTGCCGAAGGAGGAGGTCGCGCGCCGCCTCGCCGCGCGCGTCGCCGAGGCGCTGGCATGACCCGCCCCGTCATCGACGTCGTCCGCCTGCCGCATGCGGAAGGGCTGCCGCTGCCCGCCTACGCCACCGAAGGGGCGGCGGGGATGGACCTGCTCGCCGCCGTCATGTCGCCGGTGGTGATCCCGCCCGGCGGCCGCATGCTGGTGCCGACCGGACTCCGCCTGGCCATCCCGGCGGGCTACGAGCTGCAGATCCGCCCGCGCTCCGGCCTCGCGCTGCGCAACGGCATCGTGCTGCCCAACAGCCCGGGCACGATCGACGAGGATTATCGCGGCGAGCTCGGCGTCATCCTGCTCAATGCGGGCGATGCGCCCTTCACCGTGGAACGCGGCATGCGCATCGCCCAGGCCGTGCTCGCCCCGGTGGTGCGCGCCGCCTGGCGGGAGGTCGCCGCCCTGCCGGAGACGGCGCGCGGGGCGGGCGGCTTCGGCTCGACCGGAACCTGACCGCTTCCGGCGGCGATTGGCGAGGGGAGGAGGAGAAGGCATGGCGACCGACGCCCAGGGACTGGCCCTCACCGCCGCCTCCGAGGCGGCGGCGCGCGCCTATGACCACGTGATCGAAGGCTATCTCCGCTACCGCGCCGATGCCGGGCAGCGGCTCAAGGCGCTGCTCGACCTCGATGCCGGGATGCCGATGGCGCAGGTGCTCAAGGGCGCCTTCGCCCTGCTCGCCTTCAACCGGGCCATGCTGCCGCGCGCGCGGGAGGCCGCCGACGCCGCCGCGCGCCTGGCCGGCAACGACCGCGAAAGGGCGCATGCCGCGGCCCTCGCGCTCTGGGCGGAGGGCGAGATGGACCGCGCCCTCGCCGCCTGGGAGGCGATCATGGCTGCCCATCCGCACGACATCCTCGCCTTCCGCCTCCATCATTTCTGCGCCTTCTGGCTCGGCCTGCCGGGGCGGATGCTGCGCGCGGTCGAGTCCGTCGGCCCGCACTGGTCGGCGGCGATCCCGGGCTATGGCAGCATCCTCGCCTGCCGCTGCTTCGCGCATGAGGAATGCGGCAACTACCAGGTCGCGGAGGAGGCGGGGCGCGAGGCCGTGGCCCTCGACCCCGCCGACCTCTGGGCCACCCACGGCGTGGCGCACATCCTGGAGATGCAGGGCCGCCGCGGCGAGGGCATCGCCTGGCTTGCCGCGCTCGAGGCGCACTGGGAGGGGGGGTCGAACCTCATCCACCATCTCTGGTGGCACCGCGCCCTCTACCACCTCGAACGCGGCGAGCATGCGGAGGTGCTGGCCCTCTATGATCGCCGCTTCCGCAACCTGCGAAGCCCGCTCACCGAGGCCATGCCCGATCTCTACATCGACGTGCAGAACGCCGCCTCCATGCTGTTCCGGCTCGAGCGGCAGGGCGTGGATGTCGGCGACCGCTGGGTCGAACTCGCCGACAAGGCCGAGGCGCGGATCGGCGACTGCCTCTCCGCCTTCACCCTGCCGCACTGGATGATGGCGCTCGCCGCCACCGGCCGCTTCCAGGCCGCGGCGCGGATGCTCGAGGCGATGCGCGAGGCCGCCGCGGGGCCCGGCACCATCGCCCCCATCCTGCGCGAGGCCGCCCTTCCCGTCTGCGAGGCGGTGCTCGCCCATGCGCGGGGGGATTTCGCCGGGGCGGTCGCGGCGATGCGCCCCGCGCTCGGGCTGATGCACCGCATGGGCGGCAGCCATGCGCAGCAGGACGTGCTCGAGCAGCTCTTCCTCGACGCCGCGATGAAGGCGGGGGCGGAGGAGGATGCGCGCATGCTGCTGGAACGGGTGGCGGGCCGGCATCCGGTGCCGCCCGAACGCCGGGCGGGCTACGCCGAGGCCGCGCGGCGCATCCGCCACTGAGGCCGGGCGGGGCCGGGGCGGGGCGCGGTTGCGCGGCCCGCGCCCCGGGTCTATGCGCCCCCCGCCATGACCGACCTCCTGCCCATCCGCCGCGCCCTGCTCTCCGTCTCGGACAAGACGGGCCTGATCGCCTTCGGCCGCTTCCTCGCCGGCCGCGGCGTCGAGATCCTCTCCACCGGCGGCACCGCCCGCGCGCTGCGCGAAGCGGGGGTGCCGGTCAAGGACGTCTCCGAGCACACCGGCTTCCCCGAGATCCTGGACGGGCGCGTCAAGACGCTGGTGCCGCAGGTCCATGGCGGCCTGCTCGGCCGGCGCGACAGCGCCGAGCACCTCGCGCAGATGGAGGCGCACGCGATCGCGCCGATCGACCTCGTGGCGGTCAACCTCTACCCCTTCGAGGCCACGGTCGCCGCCGGCGCCTCCTTCGCGGACTGCATCGAGAACATCGACATCGGCGGCCCGGCCATGATCCGCAGCGCCGCCAAGAACCACGCCGCCGTCGCGGTGCTGACCGAGCCCGCCCATTTCGCCGAGGTCGAGGCGGAGATCGCGGCGAAGGGGGGCACCACGCTTGCCACCCGCCGCCGCCTCGCCGCCGCCGCCTTCGCCCGCACCGCGGCCTATGACGCGGCCATCGCCGCCTGGTTCGCGCGCCAGGAGGGAGAGGACTTCCCGCCGCGCCTCTCCCTGCCCGGCGTGCTGCGCCAGCGGCTGCGCTATGGCGAGAACCCGCACCAGCAGGCGGCCTTCTACGTCGACGGGTCGAACCGTCCCGGCGTGGCCACCGCGGTGCAGGTGCAGGGGAAGGAGCTCTCCTACAACAACCTCAACGACACCGACGCCGCCTATGAATGCGTGGCGGAGTTTGACCGGCCGGCGATCGTCATCGTCAAGCACGCCAATCCCTGCGGGGTGGCGGTGGCGGAGACGCTGGCCGAGGCCTGGGACCGCGCGCTGCTCTGCGACCCCGTCTCGGCCTTCGGCGGCATCGTCGCCGCCAACCGCCCGCTCGACGCCGCGGCGGCGGAGAGGATCACCGCCATCTTCACCGAGGTCGTCATCGCCCCCGACGCGGACGAGGCGGCGAAGGCCGTCTTCGCGCGGAAGAAGAACCTCCGCCTGCTGCTCGCCGGCGGCGTGCCGGACCCGGGCGCGCCGGGGATGGCGTTCCGCAGCCTCGCCGGCGGCTTCCTCATCCAGTCGCGCGACGCCGGGCGGGTCGGCGAGGCCGACCTCAAGGTGGTGACGAAGCGCGCGCCCAGCGCGGCGGAGATGGCCGACCTCCTCTTCGCCTTCCGCGTCTGCAAGCATGTGAAGTCGAACGCCATCGTCTACGCCAAGGGGCTCGCCACCGTCGGCATCGGGGCGGGCCAGATGAACCGGGCCGAGAGCAGCCGCATCGCCGCCTGGAAGTCGGAGGCCGCGGCCAAGGCGGCAGGTCTGCCGGAGCCGCTCGCCCATGGCAGCGTCGTCGCCTCGGACGCCTTCTTCCCCTTCGCCGACGGGCTCGAGATCGCGGCCGCGGCCGGGGCGACGGCGGTGATCCAGCCGGGCGGCTCGATCCGCGATGCCGAGGTGATCGCGGCCGCCGATGCGGCGGGTCTGGCGATGGTCTTCACCGGGATGCGCCACTTTCGCCACTGACCGGCAGGGCGGGGGGGCGGCCGCCCCCCGCCCGCCGGGTCAGTAGCGGTACTGCTCGGACTTGAACGGCCCCTGCACGGGGACGCCGATGTAGTCCGCCTGCGCCTGGGTCATCTTCGTCAGCGTCGCGCCGACCTTGGCGAGGTGCAGCGAGGCCACCTTCTCATCCAGGTGCTTGGGCAGGACGTAGACCTTGCGCTCGTATTTGCCCGGGTTGGTCCACAGCTCGATCTGCGCCAGCGTCTGGTTGGTGAAGGAGGCGCTCATCACGAAGGAAGGGTGGCCGGTCGCGTTGCCGAGGTTCACGAGCCGGCCTTCGGAGAGCAGGATGATGCGCTTGCCGTCCGGGAACTCGATCTCGTCCACCTGCGGCTTGACGTTGTCCCACTTGTAGTTGCGCAGGGCCGAGACCTGGATCTCGGAATCGAAGTGGCCGATGTTGCAGACGATGGCGCGGTGCTTCATCTGCCGCATGTGCTCGAGCGTGATGACGTCGATGTTGCCGGTGGCGGTGACGAAGATGTCCGCGACCGGCGCGGCCTGCTCCATCGTCACCACCTGGTAGCCTTCCATCGCCGCCTGCAGGGCGCAGATCGGATCGACCTCGCTCACCATCACGCGGCAGCCGGCGTTGCGCAAGGACGCGGCCGAGCCCTTGCCCACGTCGCCGAAGCCGCAGACCATGGCGACCTTGCCGGCCATCATCACGTCGGTGCCGCGCCGGATGGCGTCCACGAGGGATTCGCGGCAGCCGTAGAGGTTGTCGAACTTCGACTTCGTGACCGAATCGTTCACGTTGATGGCGGGGAAGAGCAGCCGGCCCTCCTTGGCCATCTGGTAGAGACGGTGCACGCCGGTCGTCGTCTCCTCGGACACGCCGACGATGTTCTTCGCGAGCTGCGCGAACCAGCCGGGCTTGGTCTTCAGGCAGTCGCGGATCAGGCCGAAGAGGATCTCCTCCTCCTCGTTCGTCGCCTTGTCGAGGAAGGCGGTATCGCCCTGTTCGGCGCGCAGGCCGAGATGGACGAAGAGCGTCATGTCCCCGCCGTCGTCGAGCAGCAGGTTGGGCGTGCCGCCATCCGCCCATTCCAGGGTGCGCTTCACGTACTGCCAGTATTCCGGCAGCGTCTCGCCCTTGACGGCGAAGACCGGCGTGCCGGTGGCGGCGATCGCGGCCGCGGCGTGGTCCTGCGTGCTGAAGATGTTGCAGGAGGACCAGCGCACATCGGCGCCGAGGTGCTTCAGCGTCTCGATCAGCACCGCGGTCTGGATGGTCATGTGCAGGCAGCCGGCGATGCGCGCGCCCTTGAGCGGCTGCGACGGGCCGTATTCGGCGCGCACCGCCATCAGGCCGGGCATCTCGTCCTCGGCCATGGAGATCTCCTTCCGGCCCCAGCCGGCCAGGGAGAGGTCCTTCACGACATGGTCGGCAGCAGCGGGCATGCGCTCTCTCGCTCTTTGCATCCTCGGGATGGCGGGGCGGGTAGCACGGCGGCCCGGCAAGGGCCAGAGACAACCCCCACCGATAAGGATATCTTTATATGATCGGCGCGGCGACCGCGCGCATGCCTGGGGGATCAGGCCTCCTCGGCCCGCCCTTCGGCCTCCTCCGCGCCGGCCCGGCGGGTCTCGACGGCCCCGCGCTCCGCCCGCGGCGGGCGGTCATTGCCGCAGGAAGCGCCGCCCGCGGCCTCGGCCGGCGCCGGCAGCGGCGCGAGCCACATGGCGAAAAGCCCGGTCACGGCGGCGCGGCGGATGGTCCCCATCGCGATCTCTCCCTGCTCCCGCCGGGAAGCCTGGTTGCGGCGCACGGTCGCGGCGCGGCGGAAGAAGGGCAGGATCAAGGCGGGGTGAAGGGGTTCACGGCGCGTGGCGGCCCGCCTGCCCCCCCGGGGCGGGGCGGCGCCCCGCGGCCCCGCGCCTCATGCGCGCTCGGTCAGGCCCTCGGCGAAACCCGCGACCAGTTCGCGGATCCGCGCCGGGTCGGACTGCTCCATCACCCGCCGCGCGAAGCGCGCGCAGTCCCCGATGTCGAGCGCGCGCACCGCCTGCTTGACGCGCGGGATCGCGCTCGCGGTCATCGAGAAGGTCCGCACGCCGAGGCCGAGCAGCAGCGGCGTCAGCTGCGGGTTGCCCGCCATCTCCCCGCAGACCGAGACCGGCATGCGCAGCCTGAGCGCGGCCTCGGTCGCGAACTGCACGAGGCGCAGCACCGCCGGATGCAGCGGGTCGTAGAGATGGGCCACCTCCGCCTCGCCGCGGTCCACCGCGAGGGTGTACATCGCGAGGTCGTTGGTGCCGATGGCGAAGAAATCGGCCTCGAGCGCGATCGCATCCGCCGCCAGCGCCGCGCCCGGCGTCTCGATCATCGCCCCCAGCAGCGGCAGCTTCTCGGGCAGCTTCTCGCCGCGGCGGCGCAGCCGGCGCGCCACCCGCTCATAGATCTCGCGCGCCGCGCGCACCTCCTCGGGCACGGTCACCATCGGCAGCAGCAGCCGCACATCGCCATCCCCGGCGGCGGCGGCCACGCGCAGCACGGCGGCGAACTGCACCTCGAGCAGCTCGGGCCGCTTCAGCAGCAGCCTGAGGCCCCTCAGCCCCAGCGCCGGGTTGGCCCCGGCATGGACCGGCACCACCCCTTCGGCCAGCGCCTCCATGTCCTTCTCGCCGCCCCAGTCGAGGACGCGGATGGTCACCGGCTGGCCTGCCATCGCCTCGACGATCTGGGTGTAGGCCGCGACCTGCGCCTCCTCGTCCGGCAGGTCCTCGCGGTTCATGAACAGGAACTCGGTGCGCAACAGCCCGATCCCCTGCGCTCCCGCCTGCGCGATCAGCGGCAGTTCCTGCGGGATCTCGAGGTTGGCCTGCAGCTCCACCGCCTCGCCGTCGGTGGTCTCGGCGGGCAGGCGGCGCAGCTTGGACAGCCGCGCCCGTTCCTTGGCGAAGGTGGCGAGCCTGTCCTTCGCCGCGGCCAGCGTGGCCGCGGAAGGATGCACCGTCACCACCCCCGCCGCGCCGTCCAGCACCGCCGGATCGCCGCGCTCGACCGCCTCGGTCAGCCCGTGCGCGCCGAGCACGGCCGGAATGCCGAGCGCGCGCAGCATGATCGCCGTATGCCCGTCCGCGCCCCCTTCCTCGGTCGCGACCCCGGCCACCCGCGCGGGGTCGAGCAGCGCGGCATCGGCCGGCGTCAGCTCCTCCGCGACCAGGATGCAGCCTTCGGGGAGGTCCTTGAAGGAGCGGAAGGGGGTGGCCGTCAGGTTGCGCGTCAGGCGGCGGGCGATGTCGCGCACCTCGCCCGCGCGCCGGGCAAGGCCGGCCTTGTCGTCGTCCTTGAGCGCCATGATGGCGGCGATGATGGCCTCCGCCTCGTCGCCCACCGCCGTCTCGGCGCCGAGGAGCTCGGCCTCGATCCGCTTGCGCGCGCCGCGGATCAGCCGCGAGTTGCCGAGCATCATCAGATGCGCGTCGAGCAGCGGCGCGATCTCCTCCTGCGCCTCCTCGGGCAGCACGCCGATGCGCGTCTTCAGCTTGCCGATCTGCTTGCGGGAGAAGGCGATCGCGCTGGCGAGCCGCTGCTTCTCGGCCTCCACCGCCTCGGGCGCGATGCTGCGCCGCGGCGCCTCGGCCGGCGGGTCGGTGGTGTCGTAGACGGGGCCGATGGCGACACCGGGGGAGACGGGGATGCCGCGGATCGCGACCTCGCGCCCCTTGGCTCTCGTCCGGCCCTTGCCCGGCTCAGTCCTCATGGAAGCCGGCCTCGACCAGGCCGGCGACGGCGTCGAGCGCCTCCCTCGCGTCCCAGCCCTCGGCCTCGATGGTGATCTCAGCGCCCTGCCCCGCGCCCAGCATCATCAGCCCCATGATGGAACAGGCCGGCACCCGCTCCCCGTTGCGCAGCACGGTGATGCAGGAGGAGAAGCGCTCGGCCGTCGCGACCAGCTTGGCGGCGGCGCGGGCATGCAGCCCGCGGCTGTTGCGGATGGTCACGGTGCGCCGCAGCACGAGGCCGGACCCGCCCGGGTCGCAGCCGCAGCCTTCGGCCGGGGTCGTCGCCTCGGGCGCGACCTTCGCCCCCGGCTCGTCGGGCCATTCGTTCACGCGCCTCTCCTCCTGCCCGCGACCGGCGGCGTCACCGCCGCCCCGGCGGCGACATCCCGCCCGCTGGCGATGTATTTGCGCCCGGCCGCCATCGCATGGTCCACCGCCTGGGCGAGCGGCTCGGTCCCGCGCAGCTTCGCGAGCTTGACGAGCAGCGGCAGGTTCACCCCCGCCAGCACCTCGATCGGCCGTTCCCCGGTCGCCATCTGCATCGCGAGGTTGGATGGCGTGCCTCCGAACATGTCGGTCAGCACCACCACGCCATCCCCCTGGTCCACCGCCTCGATGGAGCGGCGAATCTCCGCCCGGGTCGCCTCCAGCGCGTCGTCCGGCCCGATGCAGACCGTCGCCACCGCCTGCTGCGGTCCGACCACGTGCTCCATGGCGTGCCGCAACTCCTCGGCCAGACGGCCGTGGGTGACCAGAACCATGCCGATCATGATGCCTGCGTCAGGGCCTCCCGCCCCGCTTCGCGGCCGGCGGCGCGCGCCCCCGCCGCGCCGGCCGATAGCTCGCGGTGGAACAGCTCCACCCGCCAGCCCATGGATTGGATATGGTGCGCCAACCGTTCCGCCGCCAGCACCGACCGGTGCCTGCCCCCGGTGCAGCCGAGCGCAATGGTGAGATACTTCTTTCCCTCCTGCGCGTAGCGCGCCAAGAGGGGCCCGAGCATTTCCGTCATGCAGCGCCAGAAGGGCGCGAAATCCGGGTCGGCCTCGATGAAGGCGGCCACCGCCGCATCCCGCCCGGTCAGCGGCCGCAGCGCCTCGACATAGTGGGGGTTGCGCAGGAAGCGCAGGTCGAACACCAGGTCCGCCTCCCGCGGCAGGCCGCGCGGGAAGGCGAAGGAGACGACCGAGACCCCCATCCCCGGCGCCCCTTCGAGCCCGAAGCGCCGCTCGATCATGCGGCGCAGCTCGGGCAGCGGCAGGTCGGAGGTGTCCACCACCATGTCCGCCGCCTCGCGCAGCGGGGCCATCAGCGCCGTCTCGCGCGCGATCCCGTCCGAGACGCTCGCCCCGAGCGGCCCGCCCGGGGCCAAGGGATGGCGCCGGCGCGTCTCGGTGAAGCGGCGCAGCAGCACATCCGCCTCGGCGGTGGCGAAGACCAGCGTCACCGCGATGTCCGGGCGCTCCCTGAGCCGCCCGAGGAGGCGGATCGCCGCCCCCGGCTCGAAATCCCGGGTGCGGCTGTCCACGCCGGCGGCAAGCGGCTGCGCACCGTCGCCCACCAGCGCCTCGAGCACCGCAAGCGGCGGATTGTCCACCGTCTCGTAGGAGAGGTCCTCGAGCGCCCGCAGGATGGAGGCCTTGCCCGCCCCCGACAGGCCGGTGACGAGAACCACCTGCCGCCGCGCCGCCGGCGTCGCCGCCCCGCTCATGCCGCGAAGGCCCCGGCGCGCTGCGCCCGCCGGCCGCAGGCCGCCTCCAGCGCCCAGGCCACCTTCTCGCAGGCGGAGGCGTCGAAGCCGTGCAGCGCCACCAGCGGCACCCCCGCGGGCGGCCAGCGCGCCGGCCGGGGCAGCCGCTCCACCCCCTCCCGCGGCACCAAGTCCACCACGAGCGCGAGCCGCGCCGCCTCCTCGACCGCCAGGCCCGCGAAGACGCCAAGGCCGCGCACCTCGATCATGCCGCGCAGCGCGGGCGGCGCGCTGACCGCCAGCCCCTCGAGCCGCACCTGGTCGTCGGCCACCAGCGCCCAGCCCCGGCCGATCAGCCGCAGCAGCAGGTCGGACTTGCCGGAGCCCGGGGGGCCCAGCAGCAGCACCGCCGCCCCGTCGCGGGACGCGCAACTTCCATGGACCAGCATGCGGAGCAGGGCCATCCTGTCACCGCAGCGGACCATGGCAGAATTGCGGCGGGTGGAAAAGCACCGGGACCGTTGCCCCCCGCGCGGCCCGGTGCCACCCTCCCGCGCCATGTCGAGCCAGGACGAGATCCGCGCCGCCGCGGCGCGCATCGCCCCGCACATCCGCCGCACCCCCGTGATCCGCCTCTCGCCCGCCGAAACCGGGCTCGAGCACCCGCTGGTGCTCAAGCTCGAGCAGCTGCAGGTGACCGGCTCCTTCAAGCCGCGCGGCGCCTTCAACCGCCTGCTCGCCGCCGATATCCCGCCCGCCGGCGTGGTCGCCGCCTCGGGCGGCAATCACGGCCTTGCCGTCGCCCACGCCGCGAGGAGGCTCGGCATCGCGGCCGAGATCTTCGTCCCCGAGATCACCCCCGCGGCCAAGCGCGCCCGCATCGCCGCCACCGGCGCGACCCTCACCGTCGGCGGGGCCACCTACGACGAGGCCCGCCGCGCGAGCGAGGCCCGCGCCGCCGTCACCGGCGCCCTCATCGTCCACGCCTACGACCAGCCCGAGATCCTCGCCGGCCAGGGCACCGTCGCCCTGGAACTCGAGGAGGACGCCCCCGAACTCACCCATGTCGTGGTCGCCGCCGGCGGCGGCGGCCTCTATGGCGGCGTCGCCTCCTGGTATGGCGGGCGGGTCGGCATGGTCATCGCCGAGCCCGAGCAATGCCCGACCCTGATGGTGGCCGGGCTGCTCGGCCGGCCCGCCGACGTGCCCGCGGCCGGCCTTGCCGCCGACAGTCTCGGCGCCCGCCGCGTCGGCGACCTCGCCTTCGCGGTGATGATGGCGCAGGGCGGCCGCGCCGTGGTCGTGGCCGACGAGGCGATCCGCAACGCCCAGCGCTGGCTGTGGGACCGGCTGCGCCTGATCGCCGAGCCCGGCGGCGCGACCGCGCTCGCCGTGCTGCTCTCCGGCGCCTGGACGCCGCCGGCCGGCGCGCATGTCGGGGTCGTGATCTGCGGCGCGAACTGCGACCCGGCCTCGGTCCCCGGCTGAATCGCGCCCGCCCGCCCCCCTTGCGGCGCCGCCGCCCCCCTGCGATGGACAGGCCCGCGTGAAGGAGACCCGTTGATGCCCCTGACCCCCGCCCAGAAGACCGCCCTCGAAGGCGTGACCACCGCGACCCTGACCACGGTCCTGCTCAAGAAGGGCGTGCGCTTCTGCCACATCGCGGGGGCGCACCCGATCGTGCCGGGGGCCGCGAAGCGCATCGTCGGCCCCGCCTTCACGCTGCGCTTCACGCCGACGCGGGAGGACCTCGCGACCGTCGACTCCTGGTCCTCGCCCCGTTCCACCCGCGCCGCCATCGAGGCGATGCCCGAAGGCTGCGTCGCCGTCGCCGACGCCATGGGCTGCACCGCCGCCGGCATCTTCGGCGACATCCTCTGCGCGCGCATGGCGAAGAAGGGGGTGGCGGGCCTCGTCACCGACGGCATGGTGCGCGACGGCGCCGGCGTCATCGCCACCGGCCTGCCGGTCTTCTGCCGGGGCTCCGTCGCCCCGGCCTCGGTCGCCGCCCTCCACTTCGTCGGCTGGGAGGAGACGATCGGCTGCGGCGGCGTCACCGTCGTCCCCGGCGACATCATCGTCGCCGATGCCGACGGCGCGGTGGTGATCCCGCAGGCGATGCTGGAGGCGGTGGTCGAGGCGGCGGTCGAGCAGGAGCGGCTGGAAGCCTGGATCATGGGCGAGGTCGCGCGCGGCGTGCCGCTGCCCGGCCTCTACCCCCCCAATGCCGAGACGAAGGCGCGCTACGAGGCGAGCCGCGGCTGACCCGCGGCCGGCGCGCCGGGCGGGGTCCGGCGCACCACCCTATTCCATCGTCACGCGGCTCGGCGTGACGACCACGCCGGCCGGGCGCGGCTCTCCCCCCTCGGCCGCGGCGAGGCGCGCCACCCGCGTCGCATAGGATTGCGCGGCGATGATCCCGCTGGCCACGTCCACGGCGAGGCGGGCGAAGATCGTCACCTCCATCGCCGTCGCCTCGCGGCCGAGCCTTCCCTCAAGGCGCACGCCGCAGGCCAGCACCACCACCGGCCGTCCGCGCAGCGCCGCCCCGCCCTCCGCCCGGCAGGCCATGCCGCGCGCCGAGCCATGGACCGGCAGATCGAAGCCCTCGCGCGCCGGGATGCGGCGTCGCTCCAGGCTGAGCGCGGCGAACTGCGCCCGCCATTCGGCCAGCAGCCGCTCCCGCGCCGGATCGGGGGGCGCCGGCCCGCCATCGGCGGACAGCGCCCTGAACTCCGTCACCCGCCCCGCCGCGTCCCGCAGGGCGGAGATGCGAAGCCCCGCCCCCTCCACCTCCAGCGTCAGGCGCATCGCCTCGCCCTCCGCCCGCGCCTCGGCCACCTGCAGGCATGTGCGCTCGGCCGGCCGTCCGCGCGCCGTCACCTGCTCGCGGCAGATGCGCCGCCACGGCCCCCAGGCCGAGCCGCCCACCGCCACCGGCCCCGCCAGCGGCCGCAGCGGCCCGTCGAGCGGCAGGGGCGGGGCCTCCGCCCGCCAGTCGGCGGATCGGGCCCGTGCGGGGCAGGCCCCGGCCGCCAGCGCGGCGGCCGCCAGCGCCAGGGCGCGCGTCGCGCCGCGCCTCATGCCGCAGGCGCGTCCGCCCTCTCCTGCAGATGGGCCCCCTGCCGCCTGAGGGCGGCGCGGATCGCCGCCGGCGCGACGGCGCGCGGCGGCACCCCGGCCTCCGCCGCCAGCGCCGCCGCCACCCCCGCCGCCTGGCCGGTGAGCCAGCATTGCGGGATCTCGCGCAGGAAGGAGTGGGAGGTCGCATCGCAGGAGAGGTGCCGCCCCGGCGCGAGCAGCCCGTCGAGTCGCTCCGGCACCAGCGCGCCATAGGGGATGCTGACATTGGGGAAATGCGGCGCGAGCGAGGGGGAGACGCCGATCTCGTCCGCCCGTACGCGCCCGTCCCAGTCCGCGCGCGTGACGGCGGCGACCCCGCGCAGCCGCCGCGTGTGGCGCACGCCGATCTGCGGGGCGGAGAGCATCAGCGTCGCCCGCTCGAAGCCCGGCGCGTCGCGGCGGTAGAGGCGCAGATGCTCGAGCATCAGCCGCCGGCTGCGGATCTCGACCTCGGTCAGGTCGTCCACATCCGTGCCGTCATAGCCGGCGAGGCGGGGTCCCATGAACAGCGCGACATCGTCCCGCCAGGAGGCGAAGGCCTTGTCGAACAGCCCGATCTCGGCCTTGCCCCGCGCCATGAAGGCGGCGAACTCCGCGGGCTTCTCGGCCCGCCAGGCGAGGTAGCGCGGCATGTCCACATGCGCGAAGAGGAAGGCGGTGTTGATGCAGTGGTGGATGTCGCGCGCATCGCTGTCGGTCTCGGCCGCGGCGCCGGCGCGGGCGTAGAGGTCGCCATCCCCGGTCGCGTCCACCACCACCCTGGCCAGCACGGCGCGACGGCCCTGCTTGCTCTCGAAGATCACGCCGCGCACCGCGCCCTCCTCGAGCACCGGCGCCGCCCCCCAGGCGTGGAACAGCACCTCCACCCCCGCCTCGAGCACCATCTCGAGCGCGACCGCCTTCATCCATTCGGGGTCGCAGGTCGGCGAATGGGTGACGATGCCGTGGAAGGCCGCCGAGCGCACCGCCCACCATGCCGCCGTCGCCGCGTCGCGCTCCCCCCAGGCGGCGGGGGGCGGGCCCATCACCGCCTCCTTCGGCAGGCGGTCGAGGAACTCCTCGGCGAAGCCGCGGATCACCCGCCGCCCCTGCCAGTCCGTCATGCGGTCGATCCAGATGACGAGCCCGCCGGTGGACAGCCCGCCGAGGTGGTTGTGCCGCTCGAGCAGGATTGTGCGCGCCCCGAGTCGCGCCGCCGCCACCGCCGCCGCCACCCCGGCCGGGCCGCCGCCGGCCACCAGCACGTCGCATTCGGCATGCACCGGCACCGCGCGCGCCGGTTCCTGCAGCACGCGGCCGGTCGGGCTCCGCTTCGGCCCGCGCGCGGTGGTGAAGACCTCCGACTGGAAGAACAGCCGGCCGCCGTCTTTCGCTTCCATGCCCGTCACCCTATCCCGCCCCCCGCGGCGCGGCTAGAACGGGCGGCATGGATGGCGGCATGGCGGAGGCGGTGCGGGAGGGGCTGCGGCGCGGGCTTGCGCGCTTCCTCGCCCCGGCGCCGCTCGCCGGGGGCTTCGCCCTCGCCTTCGCCGAATCGCCCGGCGGCCGCGTCTTCTGCCTCGCCGCCAACGCCGCCGCCGCCGAGGCCCTGGCCCATCCGCTGCTCGGCGGGGGGGAGGGCGCGGCCGAACTCCTCCTCGCCCTCGCCGGGGAGGAGGGGCCGCCCCCGCGCGCCCTCGGTCCGGCGCGGCTGGTGGTGGAGGACGCCACCCCCCGCCGCTTCCGCATCGCGACGCCGCACCACCTCTTCACCGGCGACCTCTTCGGCGGCGAGATCCGCCAGCACCTGCACGGGCGGGACGGCCCGCCCGCCCTGCTGCACGGCGGCAACCTGGTCGAGTTCACCTGGCGCGGCCGCAGGCACTGCCTCGACGTCGAGGAGGCCATCACCGACGCCGGCATCGCGCCCGACGGCGCCGGCCTCCGCCTGGTCCATGAGAGCCTCGTCACCGGCCGCGGCCGCTTCTCCCGCGCCGCGCCGCGGCCTCTCGCGCGGCTGCGCTACGCCTACACCATCCGCCCCGACAGCCCGGTGATCACCCTCACCGTCACCCTCGCGCCGCGGCCCGGCATCGTGCTCGAGCGCGTGCGCATCACCACCGCCTGCGACGCCATGAGCCCCGGCGGCGGCGTGGACTACG
>Ga0272446_1004215_pt1 | contig 17214 bp, 16 predicted proteins | sample YNPCB0061_FD_194587 | JGI IMG/M metagenome (GOLD analysis project Ga0272446, IMG submission 194587) | Hot spring microbial mat communities from Yellowstone National Park, WY, United States - YNP-CB-006-1 | ecosystem: Environmental > Aquatic > Thermal springs > Hot (42-90C) > Sediment | place... | reverse complement strand
TGGCTACTACCTGCCGGTCATCCTCTGGATCCGCAAAGTACCCAAAGGAGGTATACAGGTTCAACACCAGGTGGTAAGCATGGGGGCGGACAAAGCGCCGTACATCAACCTGAATGAATTCTATAGAAAGGCCCTCATCGTCGGCACTTTCCCGGGCTGCTTCGAGATAGCTGGGGGTTATGTCTATTCCGGTAAGGCGATGCCCCCGCAGAGCCAGCTCTACCGAAAGCCGGCCCAGGCCGCAGCACTGGTCCAGTATAGCGAGGGAACCATTAGAATTGCCAGCAGTGGTGCCATACCTATGACACAGCGCTTCGATGCCATCGGCTACTGCGGGGACCTCCGCCCAGCGCTGTTCATCGAACATGATCGGCGCAAAGCGGTCCCAGAAGGCTTCATCCTGAAACCATTCATCATCTTTCTTTGTGGCCATAGCCCTATGATAGCACAGAATAGTTGCGGCAAACAGCAATAATAGCGTATAATCGAGTAATGTTTACCGATTGTATTATCATGGCAGGCGGTTCGGGAACCCGATTGTGGCCTGCAAGCAACTCCCGCTGTCCAAAACAATTTTTAGCGCTCCCTGAGGGGGGAACCTTTTTTCAGGCAGCCCTGGAACGGGCCTTCGCGGTAACCGCATCGGATGGAAAGGTTATCATCGTAACCGGCGCTTCCCATGTACCCCATGTCATGAGGGCCTGTGCAGGGCTCCCTCTGGCTCAACGGCAACGGGTTACGGTTATCCCGGAACCAATGGGGCGGAATACCGCACCGGCCATCGCCTGCGCTTCCGTTTATATTAAAAAATCCGCAGAACAAGCAAAGGCCAGCCAGAAAAAACGGAAGGCCCTGGTCCTTACGAGCGACCACATCATCGGTCCCCTGGGGGACTTTACCGCCGATGCCCTGGCCGCGGCAAAACTCGCCGAATCGGAAGCCCTGGTCGTTTTTGGAATCCCGCCGACCCGGGCCGAAACGGGCTTTGGCTATATCGAAGCGGGGGCCAGCCTTACCGCCCTGGATGCACGGGCCTACCGGGTCGTGAGTTTCCGGGAAAAGCCTGACCTTGCCACGGCCCAGGCTTTCTTAGCCAAGGGAACCTTTTTCTGGAATTCGGGAATGTTCGCCTTTGATGTGGACTTTATGCTCAGCCAGTTCCGCCAGCATGCACCGGAAACCCTGTCGCCCTTTATGGCCCTGACCGCTCCTGCTCAGGATCACTATGAAACAAAGGATGGGGTGGCCCTCCTCAGCCGCTGGCCAGACCTGGACAAGGCCTATAGGACAGTTACATCCATTTCTATCGATTATGCCATAGCGGAAAAATGCACCTCCGTGGCCATGGTAGCCAGCCGTTTTAACTGGACCGATGTAGGCAGTTGGGATGAGTACGCCAAGGTCCTGGAACAGGGCGGCGGCACCACTTCAGAACAGCCGCCGGCCCTCTTTAGCGCCGGTTCATCAAACTGCTTTGTCGATTCGGATATTCCGGTGGCCCTCTGCGGCGTCGAGGACCTCATTGTGGTGGTCCGTTCCGGCACCAATGGCAGTGCACCTTCGGTGCTCATCTGTAAAAAAGGTGAAAGCCAGCAGGTAAAAGCGATAGTGGAAGCGATTAAAGAATCTAACCGGGGGGATCTTTTATAGGATGGGGAAATCCCTTTTGGGGTTTCAAGGCCATTACTAGAACCTTTCCCTATTTTGATATCTATACACACATTTTGGAGGTTTACATGGTTATTTTAACACTGAATTGCGGCTCCTCGTCCGCCAAGTATCAGGTCTACGACTGGGATGCCAAGGAAGTACTTGCGGTTGGTATCGTGGAACGGGTTACCCAGGGGAATTCTTTTATTACCCATAAGGCAAAGGGCAAGGAAGAATATACCCTGCATCACAACTGCCCCAACCACACCGAAGCGGTCGATCTTATCATTAAAACCCTGACCGATCCGGTCCACGGGGTTATTCATGATATGGGAATGATTAAGGCGGTGGGCCACCGGGTAGTCCATGGCGGTTCCAAATTCACCAAATCGGTTATCGTCACCGACGAGGTTATGAAGGCCTTTCATGAGGTCTCTGACCTGGCACCCCTGCACAACCCGGCCAACATCATGGGCATAGAAGCGGCTAAGAAGGTCCTTCCCAATGTCCCCCACTGCGCCATCATGGATACGGCCTGGCACCAGACCATGCCCGAAGCAAGCTACCTTTATGCGGTCCCCTATGACTGGTACGAACAGCACGCGGTGCGCCGCTACGGCTTCCACGGAACCAGCTTCCTCTACACATCCAAACGGGCCGCGGCTCTCCTGGGCAAGGACTTTCATCATGTAAACCTGATTATCGCCCATATTGGGAACGGCTCCTCGATAAATGCGGTTAAAGATGGCTGTTCCTTCGACACATCCATGGGGCTTTCCCCCCTGGAAGGCCTTGTCATGGGCACCCGCTCTGGCGATGTGGACCCGGCGGTTCCCTTCTACATGATGCGGAAAACCGGCGCCAGCGCTTCCGAAATCGAAAGTATTTTGAACAAAAAATCGGGGCTCCTGGGCATTACCGGCCAATATACGGATCGCCGGGACATACAGGCGGCGGTCGAAAAGGGCGACCGGCGGGCAGAACTGGCCCAGGATATCGAAGCGTACCGGCTTAAAAAGTACATTGGCGCCTACATGGCAGCCCTGGGCAGAGTAGATGCCCTGGTCTTTACCGCCGGCGTCGGCGAAATGGCCCCCTTTATCCGGAAAAAGGTCCTGGAAGGCCTCGAAGGCCTCGGTATCGTCTACGATCCAGAAAAGAACGCCATAGCCCGGACCCGGAATGCGGAAACCAACATTGCCGCCAGCAATTCCAAAATTCCAATCTTCATCATCCCCACCGATGAGGAACTGGTGATGACCGAAGATGCCTATGCTCTCATGGCGGGCACCTACGACATTCATACCAACTTTACCTACACCTTCCAGAGCCCCAGCTATATCAACAAGGCCCGGGCCGAGGGACTGAAAAATGACCTGGTTAAAAATCCCGCCCTGGCATCCATCCTGGCCAAGGCAAAGTAACTTTAGGTTGATGAATGAACGGTGCGGATTTTGAGCTTGTAGGCATTGGCAACGCCCTCATGGATGTTTTTGCAGCATTGCAGGGCAACACCACAGACCTTCCTCTGAATGATGCTCCTTCTGGCTCAGGCCGTCACATTGGTCCGGACCAGCTCACTGAGCTGGTCCGCCAGCTTCCGAACCCCATACTCTGTGCTGGGGGCGGTGCGGCCAATACGGTAAAACTCGTTGCCCAGCTCGGGATCCGCACCGCCTTTATCGGCAGTGTGGGTCGGGATGAATGGGGTGAAAGCTTTACACGGGAATTAGAATCCGCCGGGGCTACACCCCTTTTGGTATACACCGATAGGCCCACCGGGGCCTGTGTTATCCTGAAAAAAGCCGGCGAGGGGCCCAAGATTGTAGCCAGTCCTTCGGCAGCCCTGGAATTGGGGCCTGAACACATTCAGGAGCACATAGTCCGCCAGGCCAGGCTTATCATGCTCGATGGCTACATTTTGGGCAGAACCGCCCTGGTCGACCATATACTCCAGTTGGCTGAACGGTACGGAACCTTTATTGCCATTGATGCGGGGTCCGAACAAATGGTTCAAGCCCATGCAGAACGGCTCGAAGCCTACTGCAGAACAAAACCCCTCATCCTGTTTCTTAACGAAGCAGAGGCCAGGGCCTTCTGTTCATACCTGGACCCCCGCCTGAACCTGCTGAGTGATGCCGACCTGGATGAAGAAGAACGGTACCGTCCCCTGCAGAACCTGACAAAGCAGGATATTTTTCCCATCATCGCCGTTAAGCTCGGTGAGAAGGGCGGAAGGGTCTATGCAAAGGGTGAAACCTATATCGCCCCAACCCAGGCCATAGTGCCCTTTGATACCACCGGCGCCGGGGACGCCTTCGCCGCAGGCTTTATTGCCGCATGGCTTCGGGACCGGTCATTGGCGGACTGTGCTGAACTGGGGAACCAGCTCGCCCGGGAAATCATCCGCATCCCCGGGACCCGAATTGAAACCAAACAGCTCGCCCGCTACAGGCGAAGTTTAGCCCTACCGTTGTAGCAGAACCGCCGAGGCCACCTTATCCGCCCCGTCGGAGCCCATCAATTTTGTAATGATTTCGTAGGCCCACTCACCGGCGGTTCCCGCTGAACGGCTGGTAATCAGGTTTCCATCCACCACAACCCGTTCTTCCTTCCAGATTGCGCCGGACACATTCTTTTCCATGCCGGGGAAACAGGTAAACCGTTTACCCGAAAGAATACCCAGGGGCGCAAGGACCACCGCCGGGGAAGCGCAGATGGCTGCTATCAGTTTACCCGCATGGTGCATATCCTTTAGGAAGGTAACCGCCGTTACTGAACCGGCAATATTTGAAGCCCCGGGCATGCCCCCGGGAATAACCAGTCCATCCCATGCAGATGCATCCAGGGCCCCTTTGGATGCGAGCTCCGCCAGGGTTGTATCGGCTACCAGAGTAAGTCCCCGGCTGCTTTTTACGACCGTATTTGCTCCAACAGCGGCCAAGACGACCTCCAGGCCAGCGCGCCTGAGGTAATCTGCGGGGGTAACCGCTTCTACATCTTCAAAGCCCTCTGCAATAAACTCTAAAACCCGTTTTGCCATTTTCTCCCTCCTATTCCCTTGCAAGTTCTCATGGTCTCTCCTACAATAAGTATATCTATGAAACAGGTTGTTATAATTGATGAATCTCCTCTTTTGCGGGAATACCTGCGTATTAAACTCAGCAACGCAGGACTCGAAGTCAGCGTAGCCATTAATGGGCTCGATGGCATCGCAAAAATCAGAAACAACATGCCGGATCTGGTCATTATCGACTATCACCTGAGCCGCCAAAGCTGTATTGAGGTGCTGAAAGAAAAAAAGAAAAGCCCCAATACGGCTCCCATCCCGGTTATTGTGATGGCCCAAAAGATTGACCAGAAAAAGATTATCGAACTAGTATCCTATAACGTCAAGAAGGTATTTACCAAACCTATTAAAATAGATGCCCTCTTTGCAACCCTTTTTGAGCTTTTGCAGATTCAGTTCGACCTGGATGATACCCCCTCTATTGTGGAAGTCCATGTAAACGATAACATCCTTTTTATCGAAATTGCCCAGGGCTTGAACCGGGAAAAGCTTGACCTCCTGCGCTATAAAATTCTGGAACTGATCGACCTCTATGATATCCGGGTTCCCAAGGTTATCGTCATGCTGAGCGATATGAAGCTGTCCTTCGCCGATGGGACAAATCTGCAGAAATTGCTGGATACGGTTATACAGGCATCCCGGGCAAAGCCCCGGCATATCCGTATCCTTACCCGGGACGAATTTACTAAAAGCTTTATCTCCGGCAGAAAAGAATACGATGGCATCGAAGTAACAACCAATCTCCAGTACGCACTGGAGGGCCTCCTGGCAGAGATGGATGGAAGCACCGAATTCGGCGAAAAGAAAGCCGAAATCATCAGCGAAAAAGTCCTGCAGGCAGAAACAAATACCGAATCCGAATCGGTCATGCTAAAATTCGGTGCGGAGGAAACCAAAAAAAGCCTCAGTATCGATGATATGCGGGACAGGCTGGAAGACATGCAAATTGCCACCGTGGACGATGACTTTGTCATTCAGGAGTTGATAAAAACTACCTTTGAACAGGTTGGAGCCCACGTAGAGGCCTACCCCGATGGAGAAAGCTTCCTGAATGCGGTGGGCAGCAAGGCCTACGACCTGGTCTTTTTAGACCTCCTCATGCCCAAGGTTGATGGATTTAAGGTTATGCAGGAGTTAAAGGCCCGGGATATTCGATTGCCGATCATTGTGCTTTCCGCCGTAACCCAGCGGGAATCGGTAATTCGGGCCTTTCAGGCAGGGGTAAAAAGCTACCTCATAAAGCCCCTTAAGCCGATTGAAATAGTAAAGAAAACCATGGAAGTGGTACGGCCCAACATGTAGGGGCAGTACAAGAAGGAATGCATGCCGGAAGAATCGGTCAACACACCCTTTAATCTCTATCAACGTCTCTTTGTTCATGCAAGCGCCGCTGTTGCTCTGCTCGACGAAAACGGCTATCTGGTCGATGCCAATGAACCCTTTAAGCGGACCTTCGATTCTTTGGCAGGCAGGGACATTGCAAGCCTGGACGAACCCTTTCCTGAATTTCTCCATTCCCGGGATGCCTATAAATTTTCTTACCATTTTTCCCGGCTCATTGCCGGTTCAAGCCGTTCCGTCAGCTTTAATACCTTCTTCAGAAATGCCTCGGGCAGTCCCCGCTGGCTCAGCATCCGAGCCTGGGCCATACCGGAGGAAGAAAGGGCCCTGCCCCACCAGCGGGGCCCCTTTGTGGCGGTGCTCGTAGACGATGAAACGGAGGAACGGCAGGAAGGGAAACGGCTTCAGGAAGCCAAGGAGATTGCAGAGCGGGCTATCGAAACGAAAAGCCAATTTTTGGCTAACATGAGCCACGAAATTCGCACCCCCATCCAGACCATTATTGGTATGAGCGAACTACTGCAGGATACCCACTTGGACCGGGAACAGAGTGAATATGCCCGGCAAATCCGCTTTTCGGCGGATGTACTGCTCTCTCTCGTGAATGATATTCTGGATTATTCAAAAATAGAAGCAGGAAAACTAGCTCTGGAACATATAGATTTTTCTGTAGAAGAGATGATTGAACAATCGGTGGATATGATATCCCTGGAGGCCCATAAAAAGGGGCTCGAAATCGCCATCGATATACCCCGGGATGGGGCTTTGCAGATAAAGGGAGATCCCAACAGATTCAGACAGATTATCATCAACCTGGTAAAAAATGCGGTTAAGTTTACCCGGGAAGGAAGCATTGTTGTTTCCTGCAGAAAGACCCTGTATCAGGAACAGGAAGCCCTTACCATTTCCGTAGCTGACACGGGCATCGGGGTTGCCCCAGAATTACGGCCCAAGCTCTTTACTACCTTCTTCCAGGGCGATCCCTCTACTACCCGCCGTTTTGGCGGCACTGGCCTAGGGCTGGCCATTTCGCGGCATCTCGTCCAATCCATGGGGGGCGAAATATCCATGGTACCCAATGAGGACGGAGGTTCCATATTCCGATTTACCATACCCATAGAACGATCCCATTTTGAGTTTACCCCCACCAATCCTAAGATACAGCAGGATGACCGGATTCTTATTGTAGATGATTTTAGTGAAACCCGGCGTATCCTTGCAAACTATCTTTTTGAACTTGGCTATTCCCATGTAGAAGAGGCCGCCTCAGGGGAGGAAGCCCTGAGTAAGCTCGTAACCGCATCAGCCGCAGGACGGCCATTTTCAGTAGCCCTCATCGACATGATAATGCCTAAAATGGATGGCTGGCGGCTTGCGGCAGAAATTAATAATGACAAGTCCATTAACGGAGTCAGCCTCATCCTCATGGTGCCCCAGGGCACCCTGGGGGCCGACGCAAAAATGACCCTGCTCAGGTGGTTTAATGCTTATATTGTAAAACCAATAAAGCGGCGGGAACTCTACGATGCCCTGGGGACCGCTGAGGTTACCCCCCTGGACCTGGATAGCGGCCCGGATAGCGTCGGAGAACAAACACTGCCGCCTGAGGCCCAAGGGGCTCTCGATGAACAGAGCCTTATGCAAAAAGCACCTTTAACCGGTACTGCATTGCAAGGAATACGAACTGATGCCCGGGTGTTAATCGTAGAAGATCATCCGGTAAACCAGCAATTATTCTGTACAATTTTAGAGCGAATCGGTTTTTCCCACATCAATACCGCCGATGATGGCATAGAAGCCCTGGAAAAGGTGCAAGCCAACAACTTTGACATCATCTTTATGGATATACAGATGCCCCGGATGAATGGGTATGAGACAACCCGCCAACTGCGTCAAAAAAACTTTACGGGCCCCATCATTGCGGTTACCGCCAGCGCCTTAGCCGATGAACGGGAACAGTGTATGCAGGCTGGAATGAATGACGTTCTCATAAAACCCTACAAACGGACCGATATCGAGGCGGTTTGTAAAAAGTGGCTCAGCAATAACCTTGCCCCAATATCAAGACCGCCAGAGATTCAGGCCACCGATGACGAAGAGAGCGAAGAAGGAGCTTTGGAGGAGCTAGAAAGCTTAGAAGAACCGGAAGAGCTTGAGCCGGAGGAACTTGAGCCGGAGGAAGCCATCTCGGCAAAAACAATTCTGGACAGGGATCAGCTCTTAGAAAACTTCTTTGGGAACAAAGAATCGGTGCAAAAACTTCTGGTGCGTTTTATGGAACGAACCGAAGCCGAGTTCGCGGCCCTGCCGGATCTTATTGCAAAAGAAGATTGGGAAACAGCCCGGAGAGAAGCCCATACCATTAAAGGAAGCGCCCTCAATCTGGCGGCCCAAGACCTGGGTCAGGCCGCGGCGCGGCTTGAACTTGACATAAAAGAAGAAAAACGGGAGGATATCCCCTCAGCATTGGAAGCCCTTAAGAGGGCATATAGGCGCTTTAAGGAACAAGTAGAACAGGTAGCATTATGAATTATGCATGTTTACATACCCATACAACCTTTTGTGATGGCAAAAACACAGTAGAAGAGCTCTGCCAGGCCGCCTGGGAACAGGGACTCTCTCTATTAGGCTTTAGTGCCCATGCACCATTGCCCCCAGAAAGCGGTATCATAACGGACTGGCATCTGCGGCAGGATAAGCTCGAAGCATATATAGAAGCGGTTCAAAAAGCAAAAAAAGCCTGGGAAGGCAGACTCAGCATTTTTTTAGGACTCGAAATTGATTATATCCAGGGGGTTTCTGGGCCGGCGGATCACCGGTTCGATACCTATGACCTGGATTACCGCATCGGCTCGGTACATTACATCACCAAGCCTGATCTGTCTTACTATTTTACCGTAGACGGTCCCGCCGCCGAATGGCAGGAGGGGGTGCGGGAGCTTTTTTCTGGAGATTATGAGGCCGCAGGCCACGCCTATTGGACTGCGGTGGAAGGGATGGTACAGGCTGGCGGCTTTGATATTGTAGGCCATATCGACCTGGTTAAAAAGAATCACCAGAGCTGGTGGAATGACCAAACACCTGAAAGCTATAAAAGGGATGCACAGCGGGTGCTGGAAATTCTTCACAACAAACCTATAGTGGTAGAAGTTAACACCGGTGCCTTGAACCGGGGTACCATGAATGAAACCTATCCGTCGCCAGGAATTCTGAAAGAAATGCTGCACTATACCATTCCCGTTACCATTAATGCGGATGCCCATAGTACAAGCCACCTGCGGGGACACTATGACACCGCCATCGAGGTTCTGAAAAAAAGCGGATACCGGGAAATTGTAAACTTTGGTGGAAAAGAAAAAAGCAAGGGCCCTCTTGCGAATGCAAAAGAGCCCGCAGGTTGGATTTCAGAACTGCTTCCCTGACCGGTATTACCGGTTGCGCCGTTCTTCTTCTGCCTTACATTCTATGCACATAAGCGCATAGGGAATCGCTTCCAGTCTGTCCTGGGGAATTTTCTTGCCGCATTTTACGCAAAGGCCGTATTTCCCCTGTTGTATCCGGCTTAGGGCATTATCGATAGCCTTAAGCCGCTTTACATCCTGGGTGCCAATCGCCTCTATCATCTTGCGATCAATATCATCGGAGGCAATATCGGCAAAATCCTTAGGATCCATTTCTTCTACAATTTGCCTGAAATCCTCATTGCCTGCGATCAGGTTATTGATGATCTCTTTCTTGAGATCGATCAGGGATTGTTTCATTTTTTCAACGAATTCTGTATCCATGCCGGTCCCCCCTTAATAAGTCCGGCTACATTGCCGTACAACGTAACTTTTGTCAAGATGTTTTTGATATGGTTGACAAACCATAGCACTTGACTATAGCATTATAGACACTAGCAATGCAGATTGCAAATTTTTCAAGGAGTTTTTGTGGCGAAAGAAGAAGCTATAGAAGTAGAAGGGGTCGTTCGTGAAGCCCTTCCCAACACCATGTTCCGTGTAGAACTGGACAACCAGAACGGACATCTCATTCTAGCCCACCTGTCAGGTAAAATGCGCAAGCACTATATCCGTATTGTTCCCGGTGACCGGGTTAAGATTGCCCTGTCCCCCTATGATCTGAGCCGGGGACGAATCATCTATCGCGAGCGGTAATATCCTTTTTTAATAAAACCCAGGTTGCCCCGGAGCCGCCGCCTTCGGCGGGGGGATGCCCATGCATACCCGCATAGGGGCACTGTTCTATATACTGCAGGGTAGTTCGCTTTAAAACAGCCTCTCCTTCAGAGTGGTTCCCCTTCCCATGAATAATTAAAACCTTTTCCGCACCATGACGCTGAGCCTGGGCAAAAAACAAGCCCAGCCGGTCCCAGGCTTCGTCCCTGGTAAGCCCATGCAGGTCTAAAACCGCATCGGGGGCCTTGTGTATAAGCCTCTGCCGTTCCCTCTGCCGCAGTTCCATATCGGAAAGTTCCATATCCGGTGCCAGCCTGTCCTTATCCTCCACACCGTGCACTCTCAGCCAGGCCGTCAGGGGATCTACTTTTTTAGCCGAAGCCTTGCTGGACCGCTGTTTCTGGTCAGCCCCTACATGCTCAGCCCCCTCCATGGCTGCTTGGCTCAGGGTTTTCTGCCCTTGCTCAGTTTTTAATTGCTCAGCCCGCTTCTGGGCCTGTATTGCCTTTTTGCCGGCAGGCTTAGCGGTTTGTTTTTCCCATTCATCAAGAATATCACCAAAATCCATATTACGTTTCCTTTAATACCTACAGATGGATGACAAGAGGACCCAGCCGGACCGTTGGCCAGAGGCAGAAACAAAAACCCAGCTACCGGTGCTATGGTGTATCAACACCCCCTCTCCTACTGCAAAATGGGTGCTCACACTTCCCGCCTTTTCTGGAATTGTACGGGCCGCCGTATCCTGCTCCTGAATCAACGCGATTGAACCGCCGCGAAGAGCGGGAATCAGCATTGTTTGGCCGACCATGGAATATACCAGAATAAGCCCCGAACATGCAAGAAAAACTATGCCTGCCGTTTTTCTTTTTTTAAGCCCCAGAAACAGGGCCACACCCAGGCCGAGGGCCGATACAGGATACAGTAAGCCCCGGGGAAGCCACCATTCATCGGGACCGGAGGTAATGCCTAATTTCCCCTCCGCAATTTTTCGCACCCTGCGATAGATAGGCCCTGCAAGACTATCCCGTTCCTGCTTTCGGATTGTAGCCAGGGCCTTTGCATACTCCCCGGCTTGCCACAGAGTTCTGCTTTCCTGCAAAAGGGGCTGAACATGGCCGGATAGGAGGGGCCAGAGCAGAGCCCAGGGAAACTCCGGTTGATATTCCGGCAATTCCGGAAAAGCCGGGGCAGGTTGTCTATGGGTTCCCTGCAGAGGCCTGCGATTCTGGCTCCCTGCCGGTTCAGCCGATGGTCGTGCAAGCTGCCGGGTTTGCCCCTCGGCAACCATAAGCCGCCTTGGTTCAGAACGTATCGGGTCCCGGCCCAAGCGGACCGTCGCTTCTGGCAGGTAAAGCTCCCCCTGGTTAAGGGGAATAAGCCGTATCCGGTACAGGACTCCCCGCTCCCGCTCCTGATCGCTTACCGAAAGGGACTCTACAAGGGCATTCTGCACCAGTTGCACTGATAGAGCTGTAATTCCCTCTGGTAAAGTTATTTTTGGATCATAGCCTTCCAGGTGCAGTTCCAGAACCAGGGGAGACCCAACCTGGGCAGATTCCGTACTGCCAGCCCAGAATAACCGGGGTGTATAGGGGTGTACCGCCCCGGCTGCATCTTGAACAGTGAGGGCCTGAGGAGTCGAGAGCAGCCGTTTACCCTGAATCCGAATTTCAAAGGGGCCCAACATAAGAGGGCCTGCAGTTTTTGGGATGAACGTATATTCCACCGCCGTCCAGAGTTCTTTAGAAATCATCCGTACTTCGGTTCGGATCCGATCCAACACAAGGCTCCCGGGAATCGGAGGCAGGCTGATTTTAACATCCTCGGGAGCTGGATACTGAATAAGCAGGGTGAGCTTCCAGGGCTGGGCCACCGTCAGTACCGAGCTTTCGGTCTCCACCAGAACCTGGGGAACTTCCTGGGAGCCTGTTTCGGAAACAACAGAAGCTGTAGGGCCGCACACCAGAACAACAAAGAAGGCGCTGGCTAATAATCGATGGAGCTTTCTTCGGAACTTTTCCCTTGCTGACTCTTCCATCGATCCACCTCCTTTTGGCGAATATAATCAAATAGCACCGGATTGGGTAGGTTCTGTTTTACTGTGGAAACCGCCCCAGCGGAGGCGGCGGAACCGCGCTTTTTAGTTTCGGCTAAAAGACTTAATTCCAGGTTTCGCTTTGCATTCCAGCGGCTGGCATCGACCAGGAGGGCCGAGCGGAAGGCTTCCGCAGCACTGTTAAAATCTTCCAGCGCATAGAAACAAAGGCCCCGATTGTACCAAGACCGGTACAGCAGTTCCCTTTCCGGCCCCTTTGGTTCAGAGCCCTCTTGAGATAGTTCCTTAATAATGCCTTCAAACAGGGTCAGGGCGGCCTGGGATTCACCCATATCGGCATAAACGGTGGCTAAACCATACCGAGCATAGCGGCGGTTTTCAGCTGACCTCGAGGCGGCGGCCTGGGAAAAGGAGGCTATGGCCTCGGAACTCTGCTTTTTCTTCGCCTCCAGGGTCCCCAAAAAGGTATAATAGGACCCCACCCCATCGGAGGAGCAGGATAGGCTCATCAATATAAAACTAAGAATGAACACTGCAAAGGCTACTGTTTTTTCCATAACCCTTCCTCGAGAAATCGGGCGGCGGCAAAGAACATAAGGGCCGCAAAAATGAACCACACCTGCCGGGACGGCACTTCCCGGCGATACTCCAGGGGCGAGCGGCCGCTGGCCAGCGTATCCAAATAGGCCAGCACAGGCGCTGGATTTCCTTCTCGGGAAGCATTCCAATAAATGCCGCCGGTCAGGTCCGCCAGTTGCTGAAGTATAGGCTCCCGCAGTTGGCTCAGCACAGGACTCCCGTCGGCCCGCCGCAGAAATGCCTTGCCATCGGCCTGGGGAACCGGCAAGCCCTGCAGACTTCCCACACCAACGGCAACCACCCCAATACCTTTAGCCTGCAAAAACCGCTCCATTCCGGCCAGGGACCCCTTCGTATCCTCCCCATCGGTAAAGAGTATAATCCGCCGTTTTCCGGGACTCTCTTCGGGGAAGGCCCGACTGGCTACTTCTAACAGGTCCTGCAGGTTGGTCCCCGCCGCAGAGAGAGAACCGGAAGAGAGGGATACAATCAGGTTGATGACCGCCTCCTGGTCATCGGTGAGGGGGATTCCGAGAACACCCTTGCCCTTTCCCAGGCATACCGCGTACCTGAAGTCGGGCCGGGACTCGATCAGGGAAAGGGCAGCCTGCCTGGCCGTGTCCAGCCGGCTTAAACCGTCCCCGCCGTCCTTCAGGTCCATGCTGCGGGAAACATCAAAGGCCAGCACTATGTCGAGGCCGCTTGAGTATTCCGCAACAAGGCGCTCACCCCAGCGGGGACCGGCGAGGCCCACAATAAGGCTCGAAAAGCAGAGCAGGAAGAGCAGGGCCTGATTCATGGAACGGCTGTAGAGTTTGCGGAAGTCCTCGGCTCTGGTCATGGTTTTAAAGGCGGAGACCCGAAGGGCTCGGCGGCGCATAAACACCAGCCACAGGGGAATAAGGGCCGCCAGGGACCACAATACAAAAGGAGTATCAAAGCTCATATCAAAGCCCCCATAATCCACCAGCGGATACTTCTGGCCAGGGCTATGCAGAGGATCACCAGAGAAAGCAAGGTACCGGCCAGCGATTGGGTGACCTGGTAGGTGCGGGACCGGCCGGGGGTAAGGCTGGTACTGTTCATGCGGCTAAAGGCATCCTCCAGCGCACCGGTAGAATCGGCGACAAGAAAGGTTCCCCCCCCAGCCACCGCAATGGAACGGAGGGCCTCAGGGTCATAGCGGGATTCAAAGGTTCCCGTTTTCCGCTGGCCCGTAAGGGGGTCCACATAATCCAGGGGAACTTCTCCCGAGGTTCCAATACCGATAACCCAGAGCTCGGCCCCGGCTTCCCGTATCAGGCTGGCCCCGGTAAGGGGGTGGACCGCACCGGCGTTATTTTCACCATCGGTTAAAAGGACCACCAGCTTTTTAGGGGCCCTGGAACTACGCAGATGAAGTGCGGCAATGGCAAGTCCCGTGCCGATGGCGGTGCCGTCCCCTAATTCGCCGATGGAAAGACTGGACAGCCGCTGTGAAAATACGGTTCGGTCCACCGTTGGGGGCATGATGAGGGCTCCCTCTGCACCGATGGCGACCAGGGCTATTGCGTCGGAGGGGCGCAGGGCCGCAAAACGGGAAACCAGCCTTTTAGCCACCGCAAAGCGGCTTTGGCCCTGCATATCCAGGGCGGACATACTGGGACTGGAATCGATGACAAAAAACACATCGGCCCCCCGATCGAGCCATACCGTTCTATGCTGAACAAGGACAGGCCCGGCCAGGGCAAGGAGGAGTACCAGGAATGCAAAACCTTCCAGCAGGCGGGTGAACCGAAATAAAAGCTGTACCGGTACGGGGGATCGAAAGGCCGCCCCGCCCGGGGGACCCAGGGGAAGGTCGAGAACAACGGACTTTTTTCTGAACCTAAACCAGATAAAAAGACCCAAAATCGCCACAAGGGCCAGGATGAGAAATTGGGGATGCTCAAAACTCAGTTTCATGCCGTGCCCCCCTTTTCCCCGCCTGTTCAATAAGGAGTATCAGCCTCCGGCAATCCGTACAAAGTTGGTTTAACTCCGCCAACGTGGCCATTCTTCCGCTAAACCGCAGTGCATCCGAAAAGGTTACGAGGCTTCCCATTTGTAAAACTAATTCCGGAAAGGGGGAAGCACCCGCCTCGGCAGTGAGTTCCTGTCCCGTCTTTGCAAGGCAGGGAAAACCGCTTACCAGTTCCATATAGGTGCGGAGCAAAGAAAGAAGGTTCCCCACATCGACCGGTGATGGCCCATGGCCCTGGGAAATATCCTGCTCAAGACGCAGGAGCCTTTGTGTGAGCTTTTGTCTGACCCGCCGTTTTTGGAACCAGGTCTGCAAAAGTCTATACCAGGCGCTGCCCCAAAAGAGGGCGGCAAACACAAGGGCAACCAAAAGGACCCCGATAAAAATAGTACCATACAGCAAAAGGCGGGTCCCCGGCACAAGAAGGGGCTCTTCCAGCGGGGCGGTTTCCATGCCCGTGGCGCCGCTTTCCAGCACCGAAGCCACCTCTACGGCCTGTTTGCTCACCAGATAGGGGCCAATTTCAACTGGGGGGACGGTAATCCTGCCCGGCTCAAAGGGGATAAAATCGACGAATATCCTTGGGTTCTTGCCATGGGGATCCAGTTCGAGCCGCGAAATGTGCAAAGCCTTTGATTGGGGGAGCTTGTCCACCACATCAATAATGATGGACTGATTTCCCACCGAAGCCTTTGGGACCATGGTCAGCACAAGCCGGGCCCGATCCCCCACAAAAACCTGGGGCGGCACCTGAACCGCCGACAGGACTTCGCTGGATGCGGAAGCCCCCCCCTTTCCCTGAGTCTCGCCAAAGACCAGAGCAGGAAGCAGTATCAGCATCAGATTGATGAACCTAAGCCCCTTCATCGCCGGGGTCTCCCTGAAAAGAACCGAGCAAGCTCGGTGGCAGGATTTGCGGTGGTCCGCAGTTCCTCATGGCGGATGCGGTATTTTGTGCAAATAGCATCCCAGACGGTACTGCGGTCCCGGTTCCAGGCCTGCCAGGCGGCCTGAAAGGATGCAAAGGAGGTTGGCGCATGGAGCACTTCATCGGTTTCAGGGTCCTGAAAGGTAACGAGGCCCAGGGCAGGCATGGCCTGTTCCAGGGGGTCCGTAATGCGAATCGCCGCCACATCATGGTGGTGGCTTAAGTAAGCCAGGGCCTCTTCCCACCCCAGGGCCAGAAAGTCCGACACAATGACTACCATACTGCGTTTTTTCAGGATCCGGCTGGCCGCCTCTATGGCTTCTTTCAGGGCCGACCCCCGGCTCGCATCGGCAGTGGTCGGTTCCTGGTCCAGGGCCTCCAGGACCCAGGCCATAACAGCGGCCCGCCCCTTTTTGGGCATGATAACCCGGCTTACGTCCCGGTTAAAGAAGAGCCCCCCGAAGCGCTGGCCCGCCTTTTCAGCAGAAAAGGCGATGAGACTGGCGGCGAGCAGGGCCTGGTCGTAACGGCGGATGGGGCCGCCGGCTCTCATGGATGCGGACACATCCAGGATAATAAAAACCGTAAGTTCCCGCTCTTCCCGGTATAACTTTACATAGGGGTGGCCAAAACGGGCGCTCACGTTCCAATCGATGGTCCGGATATCATCCCCGATTTGGTAGGTCCGGACTTCTTCGAACTCAATACCCTGACCGCGGAATATGGAACGAAAATCGCCGGAGACTAAATCTTCCGCGAGGCTTTCCGCCGAGAGAGAAAAGGTGCTTATTTTTTCCAGCAATTCGGTGCGGGTCACAATAGCACTTACGGAAGGGGAACCAGGGCCAGCATGCGGTTAATAAGGGTATCCGCATCCACATTGTCCGCTTCGGCTTCATAGGACAGAACCAGCCGGTGCCGCAGAACCGCCGGAGCTACCGCCTTAATATCCTCAGGGAGTACATAATCCCGGCCGTTAAACAGGGCCTGGATTTTACTGCACCGGTACAGGGCGATGGATGCCCGGGGAGAAGCGCCAAAGGAAAGGTATCGGTAAAAATCATCCCGGTTCCCCCGTTTTGCCTTTTCTATCGGCCGGCTCGCGGAGACCAGGGAGACAATATACCCCAGGAGGGCATCATCGAGACGGACTTCCTCCGCCGCATCCCGAAGCAGGGCCAGGGTATCCTTTCCCAGGACCCTTGTAATCGGTGCCGATACGCCGCCGGCCCTTGTGCCCTGGCCCGAATACTGTACAATCCGTTGCTCCTCCTCCCGGGATGGATAGCGGACCACCAGCTTAAGAAGGAAGCGGTCCAGCTCTGCCTCGGGCAGGGGATAGGTGCCCTCATGCTCAATGGGGTTCTGGGTAGCCAGCACAAAAAAGGGATCAGGCAGAGGAATGGA